>ERZ761602.2414-NODE-2414-length-29349-cov-46.873421_pt1 | contig 29349 bp, 22 predicted proteins | sample MGYA00512165_ERZ761602 | MGnify/ENA primary metagenome ERZ761602 (study PRJEB28899, sample SAMN02445085) | bioreactor sludge metagenome | biome: EBPR sludge; isolation source: Thorneside wastewater treatment plant | place: Australia: Brisbane, Thorneside...
CATTTGAACATATATTTTTTACTTGGTGCACAAATTATTATTTAAATATAGACTAAATCTAAATAAAAGGTTTTTATACAAGTATGCAATCATTTCGTTTGCATTAAATATATCTAAAATTATATTTGTGATACCAATAGTTTTTTCAGGATATTGATTCAATTTTAGCTATCGAAAAAGTTTTACGAGATGATACATAAAAAAATGTGGAAAACCCTTTTCCTGCTTGTTTTTGTTGCAGCCGTTAGTCAAAATATAATTGCACAATCAGCGGAAGAGGGCGCCAAACTTTTTGAGCAAAATGCCTGTGGAGCATGCCATACTAAAGACATGAAAACCGATTTGGTCGGACCTGCGCTTGCAGGAGTCAGAGATCGCTGGGACAATATAGATGAGTTGTATGAGTGGGTCAGGAATTCTGACCAATTGATCAAAAAAGGCCATAAATATGGAAATGCCTTGTTTGAAAAGTACAACAAGGTACCCATGAATGCATATCCAAATCTAACAAATAAAGACATTGAATCGATCTTGCTTTTTATTGAGAGTGTATCAGGTAGTGATGCAACTGCAGATGGTGGCGCTGGTAAGGATGGGATAACCCAGGCATTGATAGACAAAGGTAAGGAGGTTTTTGATAAAAATGCCTGTGCTGCATGTCACTCCAAAGATATGAAAACTGACTTGACCGGCCCGGCATTATCCGGTGTAGTTGACAGATGGCCTGATAAAAAAGATCTTTACAGATGGATACGGAACTCATCCGAAATGATAGCAGAGGGACATAAATACAGCGTGGAGCTTTTCGAGAAATACAAAAAAGTTCCTATGCTTCCATATCCAAATCTTACCAATGAAGAAATTGATGCAATATTGGCTTATATTCAATATCCGGATGGATTGCCGGCAGATACCGCAGCGGTCGCTGTTGAGGCGCCTGTGGCAAAAGATGAAGTAGCATCCAAATCATTTTGGGGAAGCACGATTTTTTACATATTACTAGTTGTTGTTTTAGGAGCTTTGGTGTTGTTTCTGGCAATGAAATTGGCACATCTGAAGAATCTGCTGGAAGAGAAGTATTATGGAGAAAAAGGGAACCACAGTATATTTAGTGTATTCACCAGCAGGAATATTTTAAAATATGCAAGCTTTGGGTTGATAGTATTCGGATTGTTTTTTACGGCTGTCAAAGCCATGAACCTGGGAAGGCAACAAAATTATGAGCCTGAGCAACCGATCCTGTTTTCTCATGTAACTCATGCAGGAGTAAATAAAATAGATTGTCAGTTCTGCCATGATGGCGCATCTAAATCAAAGCATGCTGTAATTCCTGCAACAAATACGTGCCTCAAATGTCATAAAGCGATTAAAGTTGGCTCAGAATACGGTACGCAAGAGCTTACGAAAATATATGCCTCCATTGGCTATGATCCTCAGACCAACCAATTCATTCAAAATTATGATGAAATGAGTCAGGAAGAGGTCAAAAAGATCTTCACTTCATGGATAGCCAAACAGAATCAGGATTTTGATGATAAAGCAGTCAATGAACAATGGGACTTAATCGTGAAATCATTGACAAATGAATTGAAATCCAAGGTTCAGGGTCCGATCATGTGGAAAAAAATACACAATTTGCCAGATCATGTATATTTCAATCACGCCCAACACGTTGCAGTTGGTAAACTCGATTGTACCGAGTGTCATGGTCCGGTGGAAGAAATGAAAGTGGTAAGGCAATATTCAACTTTATCCATGGGATGGTGTATCAATTGCCACAGGAAAACTGAGGTGCAGTTTGCTGACAATCCATATTACAATAATTTTGCAAAGTTCCATGAAGAGATCAAAAAAGGTACCAGAGATCAGGTTACCGTTGAAGAAATCGGGGGATTGGATTGTAATAAATGCCATTATTAATCAATAACAGGAATTATAATTTCCATCAAACAATATATATTTTCCACAGCAGATGGAAAAACAAAAAATAAGCAGATGAAAAAAGACAACTCAAATAATGTTTGGATCGGAGAACTGGACCTGAAACGGGATCCGGAGTTCATGGAAAATGCTTCAAATGAGTTCAAGGATACGCCACTATTCGAAATGCTTGGCGAAGAAGGAGTTTTGACCAATCAAAAATCCAGCAGAAGAGATTTTTTAAAGTTCCTGGGATTCGGAGTGGGTGCAGCAGTAGTGGCAGCGGGTTGTGAAATTCCTGTTAAAAAAGCTATACCATATGTGATCAGACCTGAAGAAATTGTCCCGGGGTTGGCCACATATTATGCATCAAGCTTTGTCCGGTCAGGAGATTATTGCTCCATTCTGGTCAAAACCAGGGATGGAAGACCGATAAAAATTGAAGGGAATGAATCTTCTGAGGTTACTTTTGGGGGTACCTCTGCACGGGCTCAGGCTGAGGTTTTGAATTTATATAACACCAACAGAAATAAAAGCCCTTTAAAGAAGGAAGGAGATGCTTATAAGCAGATCAGTTGGAAGGAATTGGATGACGAAGTCATGAAAGGGTTAAAGAACGGAGGTAGTATCCGATTGGTCAGTCATACCAATATGAGCCCTAGCAGCAGCAAGTTACACAGCGAGTTCGCCGCATCTTTCGCTGATGCAAAAATTGTGTATTATGACCCGGTTTCTTATGCCGCTGTTCTGAGAGCTAACGAATTAACCGTAGGACAAAGGGCTTTGCCTGAATATAGATTTGAATTAGCGGATTTGATCGTTAGTTTCAATGCTGACTTTTTAGGTACCTGGGGTTCACCTATTGAAAACGCACACCGTTTTATGAAAAACAGGAAACCGGACGATCCGAAAAATGCAAAAATGTCGAGACTTGTTCAATTTGAATCTCATATGTCTCTCACCGGTTCAAATGCTGACAACCGTATACTGGTTAAACCTTCCGAACAAAGTTCAGCGGCTGTTGCATTATACAATAAGGTAGCCAGTTTGAAAGGAGCCGGAAAGATTAAAGCCTTGCCATTAAATGAAAAAGCTAAAAAAGCAATCGACAAACTCGGTTCTGATCTGGTAAAAGCAGAAGGTAGATCCATAGTTTTAAGCGGAAATAATTTTGTCGGAGAGCAGATCATCATCAATGCGATCAATCATTTGCTTGGTAATTTCAATAAAACCATAGATTTTACACATGCGGATCTGACCAGGCAGGGTGACGAATCAGGGTTAGCCGGGTTGGTGAAAGAAATGGAAACAGGTAAGGTTTCAACGATCATTTTCCTGGATTGCAACCCGGTTTATGATTATGCAGGCCGTGAAACCTTCAGGGAAGCTTTGAAAAAAGTAAAATCCAGGGTTTCCACAGCTTATAGCCTGGATGAAACTGCCAATGTATGTGATTTAGTGGCACCTAATCATCATATGATGGAAAGTTGGGGAGATGTTCAGCCCAAACGCGGCCATTATAGTTTGATACAACCAGTGATCAGTCCGCTTTTTGATACCAGACAGGCTGAAACCAGTCTTTTATTCTGGGCAGGTAAGGCACAGGGTGTCAAAGAAGAGGTTTACTTCAATTATTTAAAGGCAAACTGGACAAGTTTGATTCCGGGTGATTTCTTTCCTGGCCAGACTTTTGAGAACAGATGGAATCAACTTTTGAAAGAAGGGGTTGTTAAAGCATCAGTATCTCAAATATCTGTTGCTTTTAAAGGAAATGTAAATGATGCTGTAAGTATGTTGCCAAAAACAGGCAACACTCCAATAGAGATTTCGTTCTATGAAACTGTTAATATTGGAAATGGTCAATATGCTGAAAACCCCTGGCTTCAGGAAATGCCAAATCCAGTGGACAGAACGGTCTGGGGTAACCATCTAGCCATTCCAATCAGATTTGACGGTGTCAACAGGTATGAAAGCCTCAATAATTTAAAAGATGGTGATATCGTATCCGTCGAATTGAATGGTCAAAAACTTGAAGTGCCGGTTGTTAGAGCATTTGGTCAAATGGAAGGAACGGTTTCACTTGCTTTAGGATACGGTCGTTCAAATGCAGGAATGGTGGGAACCGGAGTAGGTGTGGATGCGAATGCTATGCTTTCAGTTAAGGACGATCTGACAGTTTATTTTGGCGAACAGGTTTTGATTTCTGAAAAGATAGCTAAAGACAAAGATTTTGCAAGTGTTCAGTATCATCATACGATGGGTTTAAAAGCTGCTGACGGAACTACGGGTGAGCAAATCAATGCAGATGAAAGGGAACTGGTAGATGATTTCTGGAAGAATTTCACTTCCGGTTTCCAGGGAGCCTTGACGGAACGGTCGATCATTTATCAATCCAATTTGAAAGAATTGGATGATAAAACGAAGAGTCTTGCAGAGAAAAGAGCAAAATTTAAAAAGCTGAATGATGCTCAGATTTATAACGGCTATGATCAGAATTATGCACTGGGACATCATTGGGCGATGCACATTGATCTCAATGCATGTACCGGATGTGGTGCCTGTACGATTGCCTGCATGGCTGAGAATAATATTCCCGTGGTTGGGAAACATGAAGTTCACAGGCATCATGAGATGGCATGGCTGAGAATTGACAGATATTTTTATGGGGATTTCGAAAATCCCAATGTTGTATATCAGCCAATGTTATGTCAACATTGTGATAATGCGCCTTGTGAGAACGTTTGTCCAGTAAATGCTACCAACCATAGTCAGGAAGGATTGAACCAAATGGCGTATAACAGGTGCATCGGAACAAGATATTGCGCAAACAACTGTCCCTACAAAGTCAGAAGATTTAACTGGCTGGATTATACAACGGCGGATATCATGAAAGGCAATGAACCTGCCCTGCATTTGGGAAATAAAGAGTATAATGAAGAATCACTGGTTTTTGGTTCAGACAATCTGACCAGAATGGTTTTAAATCCTGATGTAACTGTGCGTTCAAGAGGCGTAATAGAAAAATGCAGTTTTTGTGTTCAACGCTTGCAGGAAGGCAAGCTGAATGCTAAAAGAGAAGAGAGGAAATTGACTGACAAAGATGTACGAACTGCATGCCAGATGGCTTGTGCTACAAATGCGATTTCCTTTGGAGACAGGAATGATGAAGAAAGTGTTGTTACTAAAAAAATGAATTCACCTTTAAGCTATTATGTTTTGGAAGAGGTGAATGTCCGTTCTTCCATCAGTTATTCCATGAAGGTGAATAACAGGGATACAGAGTTGAATGCTTAATTGCTAAATAAATAAGAAAAATAGAATTCTAATGATTGCACCGGTATCGAAAATTAGAGAGCCATTAGTTTATGGACATAAGACCTACCATCAGATCACAGAAGATTTGGTAGCGCCAACTGAAAAAGCACCGTCTTTGTCATGGATGTTGGTTTTTATTCCCGCACTAGTGTTACTTGTTTTTGGTGTGTTTTCCATTTATTGGACCATTTATGTTGGAATTGGAACATGGAACCTCAATAAGACCATCAACTGGGGGTGGGACATCACCAACTTTGTATGGTGGATTGGGATTGGCCATGCTGGAACCTTGATTTCAGCCATTTTGCTACTTTTCAGACAAAAATGGAGAACAGGAGTTAACCGAGCAGCCGAAGCGATGACTATTTTTGCAGTTATGTGTGCTGGTTTATTTCCATTGATTCACATGGGACGTATTTGGGATGCATTTTATATCATGCCTTATCTGAATACCAGAGGTCCGGTATGGCCGAACTTCAATTCACCTTTGCTGTGGGATGTATTCGCAATTTCAACTTACCTGATTGTATCTTTACTTTTCTGGTATACTGGTTTAGTACCTGATTTAGCTACAATCAGGGATCGCTCAGCTGGTCTAAGAAAGAAAATCTATGATTTCTTTTCCTTAGGTTGGACTGGAGCAGCAAAGCACTGGCAAAGATGGGAATATCTATCATTGATACTTGCAGGATTAGCCACTCCTCTGGTTTTATCAGTACATACAATAGTAAGTTTTGACTTTGCTACCTCAGTGATTCCTGGCTGGCACACGACTATTTTCCCTCCTTACTTTGTAGCAGGCGCTGTGTTTTCTGGTTTTGCAATGGTTCAGACGCTTATGCTTATTTCAAGGAAAGTACTGAATTTTGAACAGTACATTACACTGAATCACATTGAGTCAATGAATAAAGTGATACTCACTACGGGTTCCATAGTAGGTGTAGCTTACCTGACAGAACTATTTATCTCCTGGTATTCAGGATATATATATGAACAATTCGCATTTTTCAACAGGGCTCTCGGTCCATATTGGTGGGCTTATTTTGGAATGATGTTTGCCAATGTGGTTTCTCCTCAGTTTTTCTGGTCAGGAAAGATACGGAGAAGTGTCGGATGGACTTTCTTTTTATCAATTTTAATCAATATAGGTATGTGGTTTGAACGATTCGTAATCATCGTATCTACTCTTGCCAGAGATTTTCTTCCTTCCAGCTGGAGTTTTTATTCTCCATCCTGGGTTGAGATTGGAATTTACCTTGGAACATTTGGATTGTTTTTTACCATGTTTTTATTATTCACCAGGGTAGCCCCAGTCATTGCCATAGCCGAAGTGAAACATATTTTAAAAACATCCGGTGATCAGTATGTTGGTAAAGATGCAGAAATACAGCATTAAACCATTCATGAGCCATTCAATAAGTAAAAAATGAAAAGAAACAAAGAAATTATTTTTGGATTATATGGAGATGAGCAAGACCTGCTGGCTGCTGTAAAATCGGCGAAGGACAGAAATCTTGAGATTTATGATGTTTATTCTCCCTTTCCGGTTCATGGTTTGGATCCGCTTTTAGGATTGAGAGAATCAAGACTGCATATTGCTGGTTTTCTGTATGGTTTAACTGGTGCATTGATCGCATTTTTAGGAATGAGTTGGGTTTTTACCAGGGATTGGCCGATTATTTTTGGGGGCAAACCATATTGGTCAGTTCCGGCATTTGTTCCAATTGTCTTTGAAGTTACTGTATTGCTTTCTGCGATTGGAATGACGATTACATTTTTCGTTGTATCAGGCATGGGATTTGGCGTCAGTAATGAAACTTTGCATGACTCTATAACCGATGATAAGTTTTGCCTTGCTTTTGATAAGGCGGAAGCAGATGAAGCGACTGTCAGGCAAGTTTTGCAGGAATCTAATGCTGAACAGGTGCATGAAAAAATGATAAAGGCATAATAAGATACATGGAATTTGGATTGTTTCGGGATTTCGAATTTCTGTCAATTCAAGTTAACATTGTATGTTTTTCATCTAAGAATTCAAATGGCAGATAAAAAAAATAAAGAAAATACATATGAAAAATTATATCAGACTTAAGTATATATTACCTTTTATCATAGTAACACTGCTGTTATTCTCCTGTTCTGATGCTTCTGTGAATTCAACAGGTAGCGAATATATGCCCGAAATGGTACATTCTATTGCTTATGATGCAAATACCTACGGTTATTACAAGCGAAATAATTATTCAACCGAAGATGAGTATTTCAAATATGCGCAGCCTCGGTTACCTGTAAAAAATACAGTCCCAAGGGGGAACGCGGTGTCGGAAAGTCATGCATATTTTTTCGGATTTTCAGAAGAAGAAAGAACCAGGGCTTCCAGGGAAATTGTGAATAACCCCTTGACAATCACAACAGGAAATCTTCAAAAGGGCAAGGAACTTTATACGATCTATTGCGGTATTTGCCATGGTGAAAAAGGAGATGGTAAAGGCTATCTGGTGAGAGAAGATGGAGGTAAATATTTGGCTTTACCAGCTAATTTTTTGTCTGATGACCTGGTGAAATCTTCCAATGGGCGATATTATCATGCCATCATGAGAGGTAAAAATATGATGGAACCATTTTATGATAAATTGAATGATCATGAAAGGTGGCAGGTGATACAATATATCAGATCACTGCAGGCAGCCAGTAAAGGTTTGGTTTACAATCAAGTTGAAAACACTTTCAACAAAACAGATAAACCCCTTGGAAAAGCGGATGACGAAAGTTCTAAAGGTCAACCTGCAGCTGAATAATAAAGACATGTCTGGAATAAATTGGACTCCAGAAGAAATAGAGATTTATTAAAATATATCATTAAAGATATGAATCGATTTGAATTTAGCGGAAAGTTGAGGATCACTCTTTTGATCGGTATTGGCATAGGTTTGTTGAGCATGATCCTTACATATTTTATAGGGGATGACGACTTAAACAGTCGATTCTGGTCAAACTTTTTACATAATTCCAGTTTTTTCACTGGTATTTCCCTTATGGCAGTGTTTTTTATTGCAGCCTCTGTGACAGCCTGGGCAGGATGGTATGTTGTCTTTAAAAGGCTTTGGGAATCCTTCTCGATTTTTCTGTTCGCCGGGCTTATACTGATGACCATTTTAGGCATTGGTAATTATTTTCAATGGCATTTTTTATATCATTGGGCGGATGACGGTTCAGTCGCACATGATGCAGTACTCAAAGGGAAATCTGCTTTTCTAAATAAAAACTGGTATCTGGTTGGCGGCCTGCTGATTATGGGGATATGGATTTTCTTCAGGCAAAAAATGAGGCGCTTATCTATCATGGAAGAAAAGCAGATCATGGGAGATTACTCCATACACCAGAAATTGCGGATATATTCAGCAGTTTTTTTGCCAATCGCTGGATTTTCAAGCGCCGCAATGATTTGGTTGTGGTTGATGTCATTGGATGCACATTGGTACAGTACTTTATATGCATGGTATACAGCTTCAAGTTGGTTTGTGGCTTTGGTGGCGATGGTGATTATCACATTATTATTCTTGAAGAAATTGGGGTATTATGAACAAGTCACAGATGAACATATTCATGATTTAGGTAAATTTCTATTCGCGTTCAGCGTATTCTGGGCTTATCTGTGGTTTAGTCAGTTTATGCTGATCTGGTATGCAAATGTTGGAGAAGAAACAGTCTATTTTAAAATCAGAAAAGATGAGTATTCCTGGTTGTTTTATGGCAATGTGGTGATTAATTTTGTAGTTCCCTTTTTTGCGTTGATCGCCAATTCATTTAAAAGGCACAAACTTTGGCTGGTAATTATTTCAGCAGTAGTATTTGTTGGACATTGGCTGGATTTTTTCCTGATGATCAAACCCGGGGTTCTGCACACCGCACATGAATTGATTGGTCATGGTATTGAAAATGAAGAAGTTCTCATGCACCATCATCATCTTCCTGCCGGTTTTGGATTTCCCGGATTATTTGAAGTCGGGACGTTTATCGGATTTTTGAGTTTGTTTTTGTTTTTGGTATTTAGTTCACTGGGAAAAGCTGGCTTAGTTTCCCAGGCTGACCCATATATTGAGGAAAGTTTACATCATCACGTTTAAATCAAAAGAAATGATAATATTTTTGTTGAAAATTTTGTTTTGGACAATTTTGACAGTATTGGTTGGAATTTTGATAGAATTATTCGGCTTTATCGGGTGCAAGGTTGAAAAAAATAATTAGATTATAGTGCTTTTAAAAGCATTTTCCGTATTGTTTGGAATTAAATTTTCCATTTGACGGAATTTATCGTGTAAAAAACCATTGTTTTTCTTGATAAGCAATGGTTTTTTTTTTTTAACCTTATTTAAACGATGAGAAAATATTAAAGCCACGTTAAACTGGGTACTGAATTCAAAGTCAGAAGCATGAAACAAACTCAAAAATTTCAGTGAATGTTTTGGAGCAATTTCATCAATTGATCTGCCTGATTTTTCCTGCTGTATTTGAAAACTTCAGGATTCACCTGTCTAACCCACTGGTTTTTTTTATATATTTGGTATTGGGAGCATAGGAACTCTTTCATTTTGCCTTTTTCATTTCTTTCCAGTGTGCAGCCCGCATTGCAGGATGAAATTATTTTTGCTGCATCTCCATGCTTTGGACCTATGCAAATGATTTTGTTTCCGCTGGCAAGATATTCGAATAATTTGCCCGTCAGTATCCCTTCTGCATGTTTGGTTTCCGGAATGATTAACAGGAGTACATGACAGTTTAATTGATAGTGGATAATTTCATTATGAGGTACACCGGGTATGAATGAGGTGTATTCATTTAGTTTGGATTGAATGATCGAATCCTTAATATTTTGATGAATATTCCCTATGAAATTCATTTGAAAGTCGTTGAACAACCCTGTTTCAACCAAACCATTTAGTACTGACAAAAAAGATTCGGGATGATATTCCAAAGACATTGAACCTGTGTAATTGATAACGAATTTATCAAAATCCTTGATAATTTTTGCAGGCTCAAAATCAGCTTCATCGAATCCGTTGGGTATAATTGTGAATTTATCTTTCGGCAAATCCTGTAATTTTTGTAGAAATAATTCTTTAAGACTTTCACTCACAGTTATAATTGCATCTGATGACTCAAGTGTTTTTTTCTCATAATATCGGTCAATTTTTTTTGATAATTTACTGTGATATAAAAGTGGATAGTAGTATATATCCGTCCATGGATCCCTGAGATCCGCAATCCATTTGACCTTAAGCAATTTTTTTAATTTTCTGCCAATTAATTGAGTTGAATGAGGCGGAGAACTTGTGATAACGACTTCAATCCCATTTTTCAAGATTAATTCCTTTGCTTTTTTTATTGCAAAATAATTCCAGAATTTTCTCGGATCCGGTATAAATAAATTGCTTCTTAGGAAATTAACCGTTTTTTGCTTCAGGGAAAAGTTATCTACATTTGAGAAACCCGCAATCGGAATTTTATTTTTCCCGACAATTTTTCCATAGATGTTGATAGGTTCAAATGATTTAGTTTTGTGTATATGAATGTTATCGGGTATATCTGAAATAATGCTGTGATCGGTCATAGAATAACTGGCATATTGCTGATCTACCGTCAAAACATGAATTTCAATGTTTTGTACTGATAAGTATTTGACCAATTTAACCCATCTTTGAACACCTGCACCACCGCTGGGTGGCCAATAATAAGTGATAATCAAAATTTTCTGCATGCTCCAAACAATTAACTTTAGAAAAATCAAATCGAAGATTTGCCAGGCAATGCAAAGTACTGACAATTTCCAATAATTTTAGTGCATTCCAGGTTTATTTCATAAAAACTGGTTCACTGTTTTAATTAAAAAAAACTTTGTTTGTTTAGATTGATGACATTCAGTCGTTTAGCATAAGATCTATGTATGGCATCAAAACAGTAATTTTCTTTAATTCCAACACGTTTTATCATAAATGTTCTTCCTATTCAAACAGACTGATAATCAAAACGGCTTGCAATGCAAATAAATGTGAAAATTGTTCAAATGCCAATCGACACTAAATTAAGCTTTTTAATTACTTTTGAAGTTTGAGTCTGCTCCGAAAGGTCTTTGCCCCTGAATCTTTTTTAAAAGGGACTTTTAATTTGTTAATTTTCAATCGTTTCCCTTTAATCTTGTGTTGACCTTCAGCTTCAATAGGTTGGGGCAAAAAAGATAGAAATCAATAAATCGGACTTTCCGGAGCAGACCCATGTGTTAAAAACAACAGTTGAAGGTTAGTATGAATGCAAAAAAGTTTTAATCAATTAGATATTTGATAGTTGGGAATCATCTCTAAACAAAGCAGCAGAACCAGCCTGATAGGTTTTTTGGGTGTCGCCATTGGCGCATTGAGCGTTATGTTTGTTTATCCATATGATAGGAATTTGTATGGATACCTGCAGTATATTTTTTCATATGCATATCTTTTGGGACTTTTGCTCAGTTTTGGAAGTCTGGGTTTGATTGTTAAGTTTTATCCGGTATTTTTATCAAAGAAAATTCAGGGATTTTTTCCCTTGGTCTTAGGTATCATTTCAGCTTCAGTCATTGTAGTCACACTCTTCATTATCTTACTAAAGCCTTTCGTTTATGATGCTTTTGAATTTTTGAACTTTAATGTCCGGGTGATTGAAGAAAGTCAAAACACCATATATCTGCTGGCACTTTTACTGGTGTTCGTGATCGCATTTAACCTTCATGCCTCTAATTTCAATAGAACCATAATACCTACCATTCTTTTTGAATTTTTACATAAGTTGGCTTTACCTATTCTCATACTGGCAAGCTTGTACCAGTTAATTGGCCCAGATAAAGTAGATTATTATTATTTGTTTTTCTGGCTGTTCGTATTTTTATTGTTTGTGATCTATTTGAGGAAAATCAATGCACTTGAAATAGCAAAACCACAGTTCCAAAAAATTCCGCTGGAATTAAAAAAGGAAATTGGTGTTTTCATGCTTTATAGCGGGCTGAACCAGCTTGGTTCAAGTCTTGTTTCGAAAATCGACATGATCATGATTGCTGTATTGATCTCATTTACAGACAATGGAACTTACGGAATATTGCTTTTTATGTCAAATATCATTGATATACCGATACGATCCATCAATCAGATCGCTTCACCAGTGGTTTCCAAATCAATTGAAGGTAATGATATGAAAAATGTTGAACAGATATATCAGAAATCTTCCTTGAATGCGCTTATTTTCGGACTTTTGCTTTTTGTTTTATTGTGGTCAGTATTGCCTGACCTGTTTAAAATTATGCCCAGAAGTGATGATATGATACATTATGTCTGGGTTTTCTTTTTCCTTGGAATCGGCAAGCTGGTAGATATGGCATTTAGTGTAAATGGTTTTATTATTATATACTCAAAATTCTTCAGGTATAACCTATTGTTTTTAGGTATTTTAGCAGTTACAAATATTGTTCTGAATTATTGGCTTATTATGGAAGAAGGTATTTTGGGCGCAGCGATTGCTACAGCGTTTTCTATTGTGAGTTTTAATATTGTCAAGCTCATTTTTATATGGAAAAAACTCAGGATGTGGCCATTTACCAAGCAAACTTTTCTGGTGGCTGGTCTTGGAATGCTTATGATAATTGCTGTTCATTTTTCAGCTTCCATAAATAACCCTTTTTTGGATATCGCGATAAAGTCAACTTTGATACCCCTAATCTTTTATGCTGGTTTAAAATGGTTGAAGGTTAAAGCGGAAGTCATTTTTCAGTTTGAAAGGATTCTGTCAGCGATTTTCAGGTTGACTGTAAAAAAATGATCTGCTTAATTATTTTAATCCAAAACAAATTATTTTTTTTGCTAATTAATACGTTAAATAATTCAAAATGAGCATCAAATTCAAGCCTCTTTTACCTCATCTGATCGCAATTTCGGCATTTTTGGTCATTGCGGTCATCTATTTTTACCCTCAGATAGAAGGAAAACAATTATTGCCGGGAGATATCGTCAGCTATCAGGGCATGTCCAATGAATTGGTAAAACACAAAGAAAAAACCGGTGAAACTGCACTTTGGACGAATTCCATGTTCTCCGGCATGCCTGCTTATCAAATCACAGGTCCTCAGGAAAAAAACCTGATGAAGTATGTCGAAAATATCCAGAGATTGTTTTTATCCCGTCCAATCGGGTATTTTATAGGTGGCATGACGGGGTTTTATCTTTTATTACTTGTATTGGGATTGAGTCCGTTGCTGAGTGGGGTAGGTGCAGTCCTTTTTGCATTCAGCACTAATAACCTGGTGTTATTCGAAGCGGGTCATATGAGTAAGCTTGCTTCAATTTTTAGTATGCCATTGTTTTTTGCCGGATTGTTTTTGGCTACTAAGAAAAAATATCTTCTCGGTGGTGTGATATTTAGTGTAGGATTGGCTATAAATATCTACAACAATCACTTTCAGATGACTTATTTACTTGCTTTGATCACCGGCATATTGATGATATTCTTATTTTTTGACAGCCTGATTAAAAAGAATACCGGTCATTTTCTCAAAATGACGGCAATTTTCATTTTAGGTGCTGCACTGGCAGTTGCGACATCAAGTTCAAAATTATGGACGACATGGGAATATTCCAAAGATACCATGAGAGGTAAGCCTATTTTAGAAATTCCTCAAGATCAGGAAGCTGTATCCAGCTCAGAAACTGATGGGCTTGAATGGAATTACGCTATGCAATGGAGCAATGGATGGGCTGACCTGCTTTCTTCTTTTATTCCCGGGGCAACAGGCGGAGGATCTTCAGAACCGGTTTCTCCTGATTCTGAGTTCGCTATAAAATACCGTCAAATAACAGGGGGACGATCAACTGCCAATTTACAGGCTCCATTGTATTGGGGAGATCTGCCGTTTACCAGCGGACCAATTTATTTTGGAGCTATTGTATTTTTCCTGTTTTTATTTGGAGCTCTAATTGTGAAGGGATCCATGAAATGGTGGCTGGTTGCAGGGGTTTTACTGACGATGATGTTTTCCCTGGGAAAAAACCTCGAATGGTTTAATCATTTCTTTTTCGATTATTTTCCCATTTTCAATAAATTCAGATCGCCAAATTCAATTTTAAGTATCACTGCATTACTCATCCCATTATTGGCTGTCCTGGGAGTAGGTTACCTTAAAAGCATGGATAAAAAATTATTATTCAAGCCATTATATATTTCTTTTGGAATTTTGGGTGGTATCAGTTTTATACTTGCTATTGTGGGACCGTCTTTGTTTGACTTTAGTGCTCCAGGTGATGATCAATTGAGTCAGGCCAATATTCTTGTAGAAACGATAGCGACGAGAAAGGCTTTACTGACAAGCGATAGCTTCAGGTCATTTTTTCTGATGCTTCTTGCAGCAGGCAGCATTTGGTTGTATCTGAAAAATAAAATCAAATTGAATGTTGTCATATTGATCATTGGATTGCTTGCTTTTGGCGATTTGTTTGTTGTCAATAAACGATATATCAATTCAGAAGATTTTGTCAATAAATCCAGGGCATCTGCTGTTTTTAATCCCCGGGATGTTGATAATCAGATTTTGCAGGATCAGGATCCTCATTACCGGGTACTGGATCTTTCCATCAATACTTTCAACTCTTCCATGAGTTCATATTACCATAAGACCATTGGCGGATATCATGCAGCAAAACTCCAAAGATATCAGGATTTGATTGATCGTCATATCACCAAAGGTAATATGAGTGTTTTGAATATGTTGAATGCCAAATATGTCATTCAGGGACAACCCGGACAGGAATCTGTTCAGGTTAACGATCGTGCATTGGGAAATGCATGGTTTGTAGATTCATTGGTAGTAGTGAAAAATGCAAATGAAGAAATCGATAGCCTGTCTAACTTCAATCCCGGCAATAAAGCTTATATCCATGAAGAATTTGAGTCTTATTTGGAAGGATTTGACCCTGTTAAAAGTGGTAATATTAGTTTGACAAAGTACACACCGGATATATTGACTTATGAGTCAAATGCAGGTAGTGATCAGTTTGCTGTTTTTTCTGAGATTTGGTATGGCCCGGATAAAGGTTGGAAAGCGTTTATTGATGGTAAGGAAACTGATTTTATCAGAGTGAATTATGCGCTGAGAGGGTTGAAGGTGCCATCAGGTAAACATGAGATCATCTTTGAATTTAAGCCTACATCATACTATCTTGGAGAAAATATTTCATTGATGAGTTCCGGTCTTCTGTTACTCTTGTTAATTCTGGTTTTGGCGACTGAATTCAGAAGATTTATGAAGCCCTGATAAAAATGATTTTTGGAATAACATCGTTTTCAGATTGCTATTGATAAAATATCAAATACCGTTTTAATTCAATTGTTAATTAGGTGTTAAACAAATAACAAATTATGTATATGTGTTTGAATTTTTAAAAATAGATATAATTTTGCATGCATTCTGAAACATATTAACCAAAAAAAATAAACATTTGTACGATGAGAAATTTATTGCTGATAGCTTTTATAGCTACATTCATTTTTGTGGGCTTTTCATCATGTAAGGAAGATGCTGTTAAAGAAGAAGCCAGACAGGAATTAAATACCGGAACTGCTCAAAATGCTGAGACCAGAATGCCTGATGCACAACCTGTTATGACTCCACCGGAAGGTGCAACTGAAGAAATTGCGATGGGTCCTGTTACTACGGTTGAATATGAAGGTGAAGTTCATGATTTTGGGAAAGTTATGGAAGGAGACATTGTTACTCATGTATTCAAATTCAAAAACACTGGTGATGAGCCTTTGATTCTCAAAGATGTAAAAGCTAGTTGTGGATGTACTGCTCCAAGTTGGTCAAGAACTCCAATTGCTCCGGGTAAAAAAGGTGAGATTGAAGTTAGATTTGATACGAAAGGGAGAGGTCAGGCAGGTGGTAAACCTGAAAGTAAAAGAATTACTGTGACTGCAAATACAGATCCAAATCCCACATATTTGACTATCAAAGGCTTAGTCGATAAAAAAGCTTGAGATGTTCTGATGAAGTTTTATGATATTGGGCAGTTTGTTAAGCAGACTGCCTTTTATTTTTGTGATCTCAGAAAATCGATCATCTTACTAAAAGCAACACTACGGTGGCTGATCTGATTTTTTTGTGTCAGATCCATTTGGGCAAAGCTGGAAAGAAAACCTTCCGGGATAAAAACCGGATCATACCCGAATCCACTTTCTCCGGCCGGTGTTTCTGATATTTTCCCTTTTATGATCCCTTCAAAAATGTGTTCCCTTTTATCCAAAATAAGGCAAATTACGGTTCGGAACCTTGCACGCCTGTTTTCCTGACCGGAAAGTTCTTTTAGTAGTTTTTTAATATTGTCTTCGCTTCTTTTTTGAGGCCCGGCATAACGGGCTGAAAAAATTCCGGGGGCTTGATTCAACGCTTCAACTTCCAATCCAGTATCTTCACTGAAACAATTAAATCCGTATTTTTTGTGAATAAAGGAAGCCTTTTGCCTTGCATTCCCTTCTATGGTACCAGCAGTTTCCGGAATGTCTTCATCGATTCCACAGGCAGACAAACTAAGCACTTCATACGTATCCAAACCATCAATGTCAGCCAACAGTCGGTTTATTTCGAGCACTTTGTGTTCATTTTGAGTGGCAAATACCAATTGTTGCATATTAGAGCTATTTAATTTTAGATTAATTAAAGTATCACTATGTCAAATGCATCCACTTTTTGGATTTTCTGCAGGATTTTTTATATGCTTCCTGTCGGGACATCTGATAAACGGTTCAAAAAAAACAAATCATTGGTATTTCATTTTCAATGATTGCCATAATCCCTGCTTTTTCAAAGTGTCTTTCTGAAGTTCCTCAAGACTGAAACTAAACATACAGAGAAAATTACCGGTAGTGATCCATTCATTTAGTGAAATATGCAGATTCAGGTCTAATTGGTCTTTAAAATTTCCAAAAAGAATGGTTTGACCCGATGAAGGAGTTTTTAATAAATCTCTGAAGGAATATTTTTTTAGAATGTCAAGAACGACCAGTTCACATTGAGTGGTTAATTCAAAGCCTATGGCTTTAATTATTTTTTCGAGGAAAGCAAGGTTAGCATCTGTCAATTCGGTTTTTTGAATGCAAATCAAAGGTCCCGGATAATCCCGGTTTCCAAATTGAAAATCCGGAATTTCATTTTCAGAGAAGGCATAAATATTTTCGTTCTCAAATAGTGTAATAATATTTTCTACATCCATAGTTTAAATATGATTTCTGATAAACTGAAAGTATAAAGGATCCATTTATCCGGGAGATTATTTCCACTATTTCACTGCAATTCATTTGTTTTCCACTTTCCTCGGATTAAATATAAAATGCTCAAAAACATCATAACCAGCCAGTAAATCCATTCGCTCATCCAGGCTAATCTCAAGTCTAATTGAAAATACTCTATCACGAGATAAATATAAACTAAATAAATGATGATCCCTATGGCTTCTATCCAGAAAACAATAATGGTATTTCCTGTAGCTACAACGGCATTGAGCCAAATCACTCCAAAACTAATCAGAAGCATGGCGGCGCTTACTATTCGCAGAATTTGAACACCACTTTCATAAAAACCTTCCTCTTGTCCGAATAATGCAAGGAAAATATCTGGAAATAAGTTGATCAGAATAATGAATGAGGCAATTCCTGTCAATGATATTTTCATTATTTTTTTCATTATTCTGAAAAAATCATCAGTTTTTCCCTGACCCAATAAATTACTTAAAACAGTATTGGCGGTCGATCCGAAAGACCATGTAAATATGCCACTCAAACCAAATAAATTGCGCATAACTTGAGAAACAGCTTGTTCTTCTATGGTATAATTACGATTGATCAAAATAAAAAATATCCACCAGGCAACAAGGCTGATCGCATATTGCCCCATTAAAGGCAAGCCCTGTTTAAAAACCAGCAACATCGTTTTTGACTTTAAAGACCATTGATAGCTGATTTTATGTTTTTTAGACAGTTTAGTCCATTTAATGACTAAAAAGACGATGATCATTCCTGCAAATTCTGCTATTACTGAGGCAAGCGCAGCTCCGTTGAAACCCATTTTTGGAAATCCTCCGATACCAAAAATGAGTAAATAATTCAGTGCCATATTAACGATTGCAATCCCAACCGCTCCAAAAAGCAGATACTTGCTTTTTTGTAAACTGATAATATAAGCATTTTGCATCTGGTAGGCAAAAAGGAAAATTAAACCCCAGACCCTGATCCTGAGGAAGCCGGCAGCCATCTCAGCTTCTATTTTTTCCACACCGGACCATATAAGAATGTTATCAATAAATAAATGAGTGAATCCAATGGTGAGTAATGCAAAAGTAGTGCCTACGGCAAGGCCATGCCATAAAGTGGAAAAAATCAGATTTTGACTTCCTTCACCTGCCCGCCTGCTCATGATTGAAAGGAGTGCATTGTTCAAACCAAAACCTACAGCAGAAAAAATCAAATAATACACACCGGTCAAACCTGCCAGAGCAAGTTCTTTACTACCCAGATGTCCCAGAAAGACTGAATCCAAAAGATAGTTGAGTTCAGGGACAAGCTTTGCAAGACTGATGGGCAGGGTCAGGAAAATGATGCCCTTAACGGATGTATTGACTTTTATAATTTGTTTTTGGCTCATGTGAATTTACCAGCGAAGCGCATATTTTTTTTTCAGGATCGCAAAGCTACATAATGAAATGCTCGAATAAAAGTGTTGGTGACATTAAAGTATTCCTGAAATTTATTATATGACAGTTTTGACTGAATTTAGCATTATGATATGAAAAAACCATACCGATTTAGATTCTGATTTTTATATTTAATGAGAAAATTGGGAAATATTATTTGGAAATATTAAAATATTCAATATTAAGTGTTTTTTATATAATTATTTAAGTCTTTATTTAGAATAAATGATAATTTTGTTATATCTTGCAGTAGTATATAGAACACTGTGCAATTATTGAAGGTTGACGGTCAAATTAATTGGAAAAAATAAATATTTGATATATGGATACAACACTTAAAATAATTAAAACCGAAAATTCCAGGCTTGGAGATTTTGACTTCAACAATATGCCCGGATTTGGTAATGCATTCAGCGATCACATGTTCGAGGCGGATTTTATTGATGGAGAATGGAAGAATTTTACCATCAGACCGCTTTCCAATTTTTCAATCCATCCGGCCAATCTGACCTTACACTATGGCCAGGCTATTTTTGAAGGAATGAAAGCGTCTTTGTCAAAAGAGGGAACACCATTTATTTTCAGACCCTTTGATCATGCCAAAAGGCTAAATATGTCTGCAGCCAGGATGAGTATGCCTTCATTCCCGGAGGACGTTTTTGTGGATGTTTTGGAAAAACTCATCATGATAGATAAGGATTGGATACCTCCTATGGAGGGAAGCGCTATGTATATCAGGCCATTTATGTTCGCAATGGACGGGTTGATCGGTGTAAAGCCCTCTCAGACCTATAAATTCATGATATTATTGTTGCCGGTTGGCGCTTATTACAACAAACCCTTATACCTGAAAGTTGAAACCGAGTATGTAAGAGCTGTCAGAGGTGGTATTGGCGAAGCAAAAGCAGCCGGCAATTATGCAGCATCACTATATCCTTATGTTGAAGCAAAGAAAGAAGGCTTTGATCAGGTGTTGTGGCTTGATGCAATCGAACTGAAATATGTACAGGAGATCAGTACTATGAATATTTTCTTTGTTTTGAAAGATAAGGTCATTACTCCTGCCCTTGATGGAGCCCTTCTCAAGGGAATAACCAGAGATTGTTTTATTAAGATCCTTAAAAGCAAAAATATACCTATTGAAGAAACGAAGATTAATATTTACGAGATTTTTGAACTTTATAAAAAAGGTGAATTGCTTGAAGTGTTCGGGGCTGGTACTGCTGCCATAGTCGCTAATGTTGACAGACTTTCTCTCAAGGGAGAGGTCATTCAATTGGATGTAAGTAAGTATACAATTTCTCCTATGATAATGTCTACCATTAACAAAATAAGATCAGGTGAATACCCTGATGACTTCGGCTGGCTTAAACCGGTAGTTCAGGAGGTTTTTGCCTGAAATGGTATTATTATAAGGAGGCGATGTCTTTGAATGGTAAAAAAAGTCTTTTATGGGAGCTTTCAATGCCTGGTAGCAGTGAAAGCTCCTACTTATTTGGTACGATCCACCTCCAGGAAAGGTCTTTGTTTTTTAGAATACCCGAAGTACAGAATTGTATTGAAAGGACAAATGCATTCATGGCTGAATTTCCTTTGGATGAAATTTCTGCAGGAGAAATGGATTTTTATAATCTTCCCGGAGGACGGAATTGGCATGATTATTTGAGCGCCAGGCAATATAAAAGGCTGGAAAAGATTTTTCTCAGATTTTTTTCAATAAACATCCATGCTTTCAATCAATTACTCCCGTTAGTCATGGAGCAAGTTTTGCTGGATACCATGATCAAAGATCACAGCGGCCAATCCATGGATTTTGTCCTCTGGTATTTTGCAAAATCAAGGGGTAAAACTTTGCTTGGAGCAGAGTCCAAGGTCAGTCAACTGGAGATCCTTGAAAAGTTTCCCAAGGATATTCAATTTAAAAATCTAAAGAAAATTGCACAAAATCCTGCATCATATAAAGCAAAAATTCGCAAAGCCAAACAGGCATACTTCGAAGAAGACCTGAAAAAACTGGCCAAACAGTCCATAAAATCATTGGGTAAAATGAAAAGTGTCCTGGTTTATGATCGAAATATTAAAATCACCCAAGCTATTTTTAGCGCCATGCAGCAGCAGACTCTTACATGTGCCATTGGAGCCGGACATCTGACCGGACAAAAAGGTGTGCTCAGGTTATTAAAACAACATGGAATTACCTTAAAGCCGGTTGATTAATTGATCAATGTCTCCTGGCTGATTCAAGAAATTCAACTATTCTTTCGTCCACTTTTATATCAGCGGGCTTTACAGGCTTCATTAAAGAAATTCCCTCCAATGAGGTACACCTGCTCAAAGCAACATACAGCTGACCAAACTCAAATGCACCTGAACCTAAATCAATGATCACATTTGAAAAAGTTTTCCCCTGGCTTTTATGAATGGTCATTGCCCAAGCCAGTTTTAAAGGATATTGCGTGAAACTACCTATAACTTTTTCAGTGATCTGTCCGTTTTTTTGAGCCTCCAATTCATACCTGATAAATTCCCAATCCATTTTTGCAACTTCTACCTCTCTCATACCTTCGATGCCTTCATCTATCTGTACCTTGATGCGATTTTGTTCCAAATGGGAAACCTTACCAATCGTTCCGTTTACAAATTGCTTTTCCGGATCATTCTTAATGAACATCACCTGGGCTCCCACTTTAAGCCTTAAAAAAATATCTGTGGGTAGAAAACTTTCATTGATTTCCCCTTTGGTTTCAGCGTTGAATTGAAAAAGTTCAGAATCAATTTCTTCCAGACGCGCTGAGTTGATCTGCTGAACTGTCATATTCCGAGGAGAAAGTATTATAGATAGATCCTGTTCTTTTACTTCGCTCTTACACCTGCTGTTCAGAACTTCCAGATCATCAAAATCGAAGCTGTTAGTTCTTATATTGTCCAGTAAACGGATAAAGCTTTTATCCTTTTGTCTGTGTACTTCATGCAGCTCAATCAGTTGAGGAACACATCCTTCAGTGAAAATATCAGCCGAAAAAAAATAGGGACTATTGTATCTTGAAGCCAGATACTCCCTTTCAAAGGGTGTTGATATAACTGGCGGAAGTTGAAATAAATCTCCAATTAAAATCATTTGTACTCCTCCAAATGGCTCATCAATTCCTCTGTTTAATCTCAGAAAAACATCAATGTGATCCATTACTTCCACCCTGACCATAGATACTTCATCTATGATGATCGCATCTGGTTTTTGATATAATGATGCTCCACGGATCCTTTTCAATGAATGGCTATCAATCAATTTAGGAGGGAGCCTGAAAAATGAATGAATGGTTTGCCCTTTTATATGCAGCGCAGCAATGCCGGTGGGCGCTAAAACAACAACTCTTTTTTTGGTAGTGTTTCTGAATAGTTGTAAAAGAGTCGATTTGCCTGTTCCTGCTCGTCCAGTAATAAAAAAATGTTGATTACTTCTTTCCAGCAAGTCAATTATTTTGCTGAAACGTTGGTCTATGGTGATGATGTTGCGAATGTCTATAGCGCTATTCTTTTATTAAGTGAATATAACTCGGAAAGTGGTCACTGTATCCTCCTAAAAACTCACTTCCTGAAAAAGTCCTCAATGGATAACCTTTAAAATGGCCTTTTTTCTGGCGTAAAAACTGTTTATTGAAAATATACGCCTTGTGGAACGAATAAGAATTGGGTTTTTTTGTCAGAAAACCTTTGCTGATGATGATCTGGTCAAATAAACTCCAACTGTCCTGATAAGCATTGGAACCAATGCCTCTGCGATAGTATTGCGCAACTGTATTGAATAATCCTCTTTCTGGAACATCGGTGATTTTGGATTTGGCTCCTAAAACCTTTGTAATACTGAGATCTTCCGGGTTATCGTTGAGGTCACCCATGATCACGACTTTTGCATCTTCCGTTATATTAGTAAGGCTGTCAACTATCGATTTGTTGACTTTGGCGCCAGCAGCTCTCCAGGGAGCAGTCTTGGCTTCACCACCTCTGCGAGATGGCCAGTGATTTACCATGAAATGCATCTCTTCGCCATCCAGCAGACCTTTGACATATAGTACCTCTCTGGTAAAAATCTTATTCAGACCATCATAAATATCTATCGGGAAAGTTTTTGCATCCAAGACCTTGAACCTGCCTGCCTGGTAAATCAGTGCAACATCAATGCCTCTCCTGTCAGGTGAATCAAAGTGTACGATCCTGTATTTTTTATCAGAAATCTGAGGCATTTTTACCAGATCTTCCAACACCAACCTGTTTTCCACTTCTGCCAGTCCCAATATTGCCACTCCTTCCTTGTCAGAATCTGTTCCCAGTAGAGAAATAACCTTAGCTAAATTATTCTGCTTGTGCCAGTATTTTTTAGAGGTCCAGTTATTACTTCCTTCAACGGTGAATTCCTCATCCAACACATTAGGTGTATCGATCGTATCAAATAGATTTTCAACATTGTAGAATCCAATCGTAGCTATCTGGATTTTTTTCTGGGCCGATAAGAAAGTGAAATTGAAAAGGGTTATAAAAACGAAAATTGCCTGAAGGAATGATTTACACATGTATTTTATATTTTCTTGGGTGTAAATATAAAAAGTAAAAGCCTCAAAAGCTGAATATTTTGAAATCTATAGGAAAATTTTACCCGGAATCAGGCTAAAGTTCAAATTTCCCTGTCTTTTCAGCTTTTGAGGCTATAGAAATATTGTTTTATTTACCAAGAATATATCTCACTGCGAACCCTCCGGTAACCCAGCTTGGATATATACCGCCAATTAGATTGATTCCCGGAGCCCAGTCCAGGCTAACATTAATAGGAAATTCATTGAAAGCATAATCCAAGCCTATGTTAAGATTTACACCGGCATCAAACCAGCCACTTCCCATAGAACCATATGCACCACCTCCATAATACCAATATAAGTTTTCTATTCCAACATTAGGGATTTCCTTATGTATTTGGTAAAGTCCGCCTACAACCAATCCTCCTCCATAATAAGCTCCTATTCCGGCATACGCCTCAATAGCATGAGTGTCTTTGATAAATTTTTTGTAGGATCCAGTCAGATAGTATCCCCCGCGAAGACCAACAGCAGAATTATAGCTTTGTGCAGACAATTCACCCATTCCGAATACAACCAATGCAAGCAGTGTAAACATCCATTTTTTCATAGTTAATTAGTTTTTGTTATTTAAAAAAATAATATACTTAATTTACAAATGTATGGTTTTTGAAATGATATCAAAAAATAATTTTTAATAATTATTAGGATACACTTGAAATTTTGCACCGGCATCGTGATATTAATACATTTGGAAAAGTGGTGTACCAAAAATTGTTTTGGCTGCCGCTTTTATTGCAAAAACACGTAACTAATGATATTGGCGCCCATTCGAAGCGCAGCCAATCTTTTATCTTCAGGATCATTGTGCACACTCTGATCTTCCCAACCGTCACCCAAGTCTGATTCATAACTGTAAAAACATACCAGTCTACCTTCCCAAAATATGCCATATCCTCTCGGGGGCTTTCCATCATGTTCATGTATTTTGGGCAAACCATTGGGGAATTTAAATTTCTGGATATAAATTGGATGATTGAATGGCAATTCAACAAATTCCTTTTCAGGGAAAACTTTTTTCATTGCTACCCTGATATATGGATCCATCCCGTAATTGTCGTCTATGTGAAGAAATCCTCCTGCTATCAGATATTGACGAAGATTGTCAGCTTCCTGGTCTGAAAACAATACATTTCCGTGCCCTGTCATGTGGATAAAAGGATAATTGAAAATATCCAGGGAGCCAACTTCTACTGTCGCAATATTTCTTTTAAAATTTGTACCCAGATGAGTATTGCAAAATCCGGCCAGATTTGGAAGTGAAGTAGGGTTGGCATACCAATCGCCACCACCTTTATATTTCATCAAAGCTAAACTAATGCTGCCTGATTGTTGTGCCTGGATACCAATAGTGAATAGTAGTAAAAGACTTATTAAAAGAGTTTTATATCTATGCATGTTTACTGTTTTTTTTGTTACTTTTGATCATCTTCCCGGATGCAATTGCAGCATCATAAATAATGTACGTTGAAGGGAATAAAATATTACATTCTGAATAAAATCAGTTACCAATGAAAACTACTAACTGTTTGAACAACAGCTATTCCTGCGGTTTCAGTCCTTAACCTGTAATTTCCCAGATTGGCAAATTGCCAATTATTTGCTTTAAATGCATGTAGTTCTTTTTCAGAAAAATCGCCTTCAGGACCGATGACGACTAAATATCCTTTTTCTTTCGGTCCCAATAACATTCTCATCTGAACATTGGTTTCATCATAATGAGTCGCAATTTTAATTAAATCCGAAGGTTGATCGATAAAATCCATGAATTTAATTTGACCGTGAAGTATGGGAATATGGGTTTTCAGGCTTTGTTTAACAGCCGACCGAATGATTTTTATTGCCCGCTCAGATTGAATATGCTTTCTTTCTGAATGCTCACAAATGATGGGTGTTACTTCATCAACTCCGATTTCAACCGCTTTTTCCAAAAACCATTCAAAACGGCTGATATTTTTAGTTGGTGCAATACCAATATGTAAATGATAAGGATGTTTAACCCCTTGTTTACTGTCCAATATTTGAATGGAACATTTCTTTCCTGAAATGGATTTGATCTTGCCTGTAAACAAATGACCTTTTCCATCGGTTAAATGGATCTCATCTCCGGTCTGATATCTCATTACTCTGGTGCAGTGATTCAATTCTTCACCGGTTAAGTATGCTTCATCCCGGTCGATTTCTTCTGTTAGGAACAAATTCATTATCAAACAATAATTTATAGAAGTTATGAGTTTCTTAGTGAAAAATCAAACAATGTACTTACTTTTGTGCGCTTTAATGCGTTAAGGCAGGGTTAGCATGTCAACAAAGGGCAAATATATTACCTTTATTAAAAACTGTAAATGGATACACTGATTATTGTTCTCCAGGTAATGCTTAGTTTAAGCATTCTGGTGATTCTTCATGAAGGCGGACACTTTATGACCGCAAAATGGTTCAAAGCAAGGGTTGAAAAATTTTACTTGTTCTTTAATCCGTGGTTTTCACTGTTTAAATTCAAAAAAGGGGAAACCGAATACGGAATTGGATGGTTGCCATTGGGCGGTTATGTTAAAATCTCAGGAATGATCGATGAAAGTTTTGATAAGGAACAACTTCAGGGCGAAGTTCAGCCTTGGGAATTTCGTTCCAAACCAGCCTGGCAGCGGTTGATCATCATGCTGGGTGGCATCATCGTCAACGTCATTTTGGGTATAACTATTTTTATTTTCATATTTTGGCTGAATGGATCCAGTTATGTCACCAATGAATCCATTAAAGATGGTATTTATGTCGATAGCCTTGGTTATCAGATCGGTTTGAGGGATGGAGATAAAATTATGAAAGTAGGGGAGGCCGATTTTATTAAATTTGATAAAGGCGAACTCGTTAGAGCCCTGGTCATAGACGGAGCCAGTACCATCACGGTAGAAAGATCCGGGAAAGAACAGGTTCTGCAGGTTGAAACCTCATCCGTTCAGGAATTATCCAAATATAAAAATAGAAAGTCAGAGATTTTCGGTCCGAGATTACCTTTTGTCATAAATGAAGTTGCGAAGAATACTCCGGCTGAAGAAGCCGGTATGCAAGCTGGAGACAGGGTCATAGGCATGGATAGCATACAAACACTTTTTACCCATGAAGTACTAAAGACTTTAGATCTTGCTAAAAATAAGCGGGTTGATTTTACCGTTTTGCGGGCTGATACTGATACAATCAAACTTGCGGCTACTATTGGAGAGGATGGGATTCTAGGTGTTACCCGTGAATTTGAAAAATTTATCCAATTGGAAACTGAAAAATATAGTTTCCTGGAAGCTGTGCCATTGGGATTCAAAGAAAGCTATACCTTTTTAGCGGATCAACTGAAAGCCTTTGGGAAAATGTTCACCGGCGAACTGAAAGCTAAAGACAGCCTGGGAAGTATTATTTCTATCGGTAAAATGTTCGGAACTGAGTGGGATTGGCTGAGATTCTGGAATTTGACTGCGATGTTATCTATTTTACTTGCTTTTCTGAATTTATTGCCTATTCCCGGATTGGACGGTGGTCATGTAGTCTTCGTCATATGGGAAATGATCACAGGTAAAAAAGCCAGTGATAAAGTAGTGGAATATGCAACATTGGTTGGATTTATACTGCTGGTTGGACTAATGATCTTTGCATTCGGCCTCGATATACTCCGCCTTTTTGAATAAAACGCTAGCGTTATTTTTCTAAAGATTGTATGTCCTGCCCGAATAAAGCGGCAATCTCATTAACATATTGCTTTTCAAGTACTTCCCTTTTGATTTTAAGGGTCGGAGACAATTGTCCGGCTTCAGGTGTCCATTGGTCAGCAACAACATGCCACTTTTTGATTTGTTCATGTTTACTGACAAGTGAATTGTATTTCTTTGCTGTTTTGTCTATAAGTTTTTGTACCTCAGGATGTTCTATGATTTCTGTCTTATTCCCGGGAATGATATCATGTTTTTGACACCAGGTTTGAAGATAGGCAAAATCAGGGGAGATGATAGCTGCAACAAATTTTTTGTTTTCACCTACTACAAGCATGTTTTCAAAAAGAGGTGATTCAGTGAATTTTGACTCGATCAGCTGAGGATTGACATATTTTCCATACGATGTTTTGAATATGCTTTTTAACCTGCCGGTAATGATCAATTGTCCATGTTGGGTGAATTTACCTGTATCACCGGTATGTAACCATCCATCCTGATCGATCACCTGTGATGTCAGTTCGGGATCTCTGTAGTAACCCATCATAACATTGTGACCACGGCAAACGATCTCATTGAATGCTCCCAGTTTCACTTCCACTCCGGGAAGAGGTAAACCCACGGTTCCGAATTTACGGCCATGTGGAACTCTTTGACTGACTGCAATGACGGGAGATGCCTCACTCATTCCATAACCCTCAAAAACGGGCATGCCTATAGCAGAAAAAAAAGACGCCATGTGACTTTGCAGCGCTGAACCTCCTGATACCACTATGTCGAAATTTCCGCCAATCGCAGCTCTCCATTTCGAGTAGATCAATTTGTCTGCTATGTTAAGTTTTAACTTCAACCACGGGCTCATTCCTTCAAGTTGATATCTGGTAGCTGTCCTGAAAGCCCAAAAATAGATCACTTTTTTGAGTCCTTTTTGTTCAAGTCCGGCTAAATAAAGTTTGTCATATATTTTTTCCAAAAGTCGGGGAACACATGTCATCATAGTGGGTTTGATCTCCTTAATATTCGCCCCGATCATCTCTATACTCTCAGCATAATACACAGACATTCCCAAAAACTGGTATAAATAAACCATCATTCGTTCATAAGCGTGGCATAAAGGAAGAAAGCTCAGTGCTGTTTTACTCCATTCAGCTGGTGTCATGTGCAAACTGTATAACTGATTGACCAAATTGCTGTGTGACAACATTACACCTTTAGGATTGCCGGTTGTGCCTGATGTGTAGATTATGGTGGCAAGATCTTCTGTTTGAATACGAGATCTGATGGATTCAAGTTGATTGCTCAATGAATTAATTCTTCCCGTGTGAATCAGATCATCCAGACATCTGTATTCACCTGATTCTGCATCGATCATAAAAACTTCCCTGAGTTTGGTAAACTCTGGCAACAATGGTCGGATCTTTGAAAAAATATCTTCCCCATCGATAAAAATGATTTTCATTTCGGAATGTTGGAGGATATGCCTGTATTCTTCCTGGCTGATCGTCGGGTAAATTGGGATAGAAACAAATCCTGCTTGCATAATGGCCATATCAAGAATATTCCATTCGGGCCTGTTTTTGCTGACTATGCCAATGTTCGAACCGGGTTCAATGTTTAATTGCAACAACCCGTAACTGACCAGATCTACCAGTTCAATATATTCGCGGATACTGTATTTTTTCCAGTGTCCTTCTCTTTTGCAGGCCAGTGCAACCTCTTGTTGTGGATATTTCTCAATGTAATTTGTTAAAATATCAAATATTCTTGTAACTACCATATTATTGGTTTTTAATGGAGGTAAATGTACATAAAAATATATACCTGAAGTTAATACTTTACATAAAAATCTATCGGTTTATTGATATAAATGTAATTTCATCTGGAATTATGATGCGTAGATAGTATTATGGTTTTGACGTCTGAAATGGATATAGACTGTCTTAGTGAATTTTACTTTTCAGGCGTATTGATTTTGTAAAATCAGAAAAGGAAGAATTTTGAATAATAAAATTGACTTAAAGTTAATAT
>ERZ761602.2415-NODE-2415-length-29343-cov-3.715515_pt1 | contig 29343 bp, 24 predicted proteins | sample MGYA00512165_ERZ761602 | MGnify/ENA primary metagenome ERZ761602 (study PRJEB28899, sample SAMN02445085) | bioreactor sludge metagenome | biome: EBPR sludge; isolation source: Thorneside wastewater treatment plant | place: Australia: Brisbane, Thorneside...
GCGTCGAGCCGCTCGCCGAGGCGGCGCGACGGGTCTCTGGCCGTGATGGGCGTGATCTTGCGCAGGTGAGCGCGGCGGTCGTCACCCCAAACCGCGGCCGCCTGCACCTTCGCCTCTTCGCACGCGGGCGGAAGCGCGCCGGCGTCCTCGGGCGTCTCCGTGGCCTCTGCGACCGGATCGAGGTTGGGCCCCGCCGGCCCCACCCCCTTCGTCGCGAAGTGCGAGATGGTCACGAGCACCGCCGCGCCGGCAACGATGGCCGCGAGCGTGAGCGCGATCCGCTTCGGACGATCGCGATCGCGCGAGAGCTCGAGCAGGAGCGCGTCCATCGAGGCAAAGCGCCCATCGCCGCGGGGCGCGAGCGCGCGCTCGATCACCGCGCGCAGCCAACGAGGCGCGGCAGGAAAGGGCCGCATCCTCGCGCCGAGGACCGCGGTCGCGAGCTCGCGCACGGTGCTGCCCGCGAACGGTCTGACCCCGAAGAGCGCCTCGTGGAGCGTCACCGCGAACGCGAACTGGTCGGTCCTCGCGTCGGCCGGCTCGCCCCGCCATTGCTCGGGCGCCATGTACGCGGGCGTGCCAATCAACATGCCCGTCGAGGTCATCGCCACGGGGCGCGTCGGCCCGGCGACGTCGAGCGGCTCGTCCGCGAGCGCCACTGGCCCCGACGCGCGGGCGAGGCCGAAGTCGGTGACGCGCACGCGACCGTCTCTGCCCACCAAGACGTTGTCCGGCTTGAAGTCGCGGTGCACGAGCCCGGCGCGATGCGCCGCGGCGAGCCCGCGACCGGCCGCGATCATGACGTCCAAAATCGCGCGACGCCCCGGCCTCGCCGTTTGCAACCAGCGAGAGAGGGTGACGCCATCGACCAGCTCCATCGCGATGAACAGCTGATCACCCACACGGCCGACGTCGTGGACGGTGACCACGTTGGGATGGGCGAGCTTGGCCATCGCCTGCGCCTCGAGGACCAGACGCGCGCGCCGCTCCACCGTCGCCGCCGACGGCTCGGGGCGCAGGAGCTTGAGCGCCACACGCCGGTCCAGCTCGGGATCGTGCGCCACGTAGACGACGCCCATGCCCCCCTCCCCCAATCGCTCGAGCAGCCGGTAACGGCCGACGGTCGCGAGGAGCGGGGTCGTCTTCGTATCGGAAGGGGGTGGCGTGCTGCGTGCGGCCACCAAGGTGGGGAGCTGGGACGCGTTCGGTGGCGGGGCGGACGAGCCATACACTCGGGCGAGCTCCGCGACGACCGAGCTGCACGACGGACAGCTGTCGAGGTGGAGCTCGAGCGCGCGCCGGTCGGCCGCCGCGATCTGACCGGATACGAACGCGTCGAGCAGCCCCGGGTCGGGGCACGTCGCGCTCGCAGCCGGGTGGCTTTGCACCAGACGATGTTACCCGTTTAGACTCTCGGGGCTTTGCGCGAAGGCCGGCCCAGCACCACGGCAGCGTTCGTCTCGTTTTTTCGCGGCGCCGCCGGCGCGGCCGGCTCACCGTTTCGAGGGATGCGCGACGACCACGCGCGAGCGCTCCTCCCGGCCTGGCTCAGGTACCCGCTCCGCGCGCTCGAGGTGGAGCCGCGCCTGCTCTCGGCGGCCAGGCTCGCGTCGCTCGGCCTGCTCGATCACGTCTCGCTGCGCACGGCCGCGATCGACGACGAGCTCAGGACGGCCCTGGCGCGTGGCGCGAGGCAGCTCGTCATTCTCGGCGCAGGGCTGGATGCCCGCGCGTACCGCCTCCACGACCTGCACGACGTCACCGCGTTCGAGGTCGACCACCCCTCGACCCAAGCGGCGAAGCGGTCGCGCCTCGGCTCGACCGAGCCGACCGCTCGGTCGGTCACGTTCGTCGGCGTCGACTTCGAGCGCGACTCGCTCGCCGACCGGCTCGCCGGCGCAGGCCACGACGTCGAGCAGCCGACGGCGTGGATTTGGGAAGGGGTGACGCCGTACCTGCGCGCAGAGGCGATCGACGCGACGTTGCAGGTGCTCGAGGCCCGCTCGGCGGCCGCGAGCACCCTCCTCACCACGTACCTGACGCCCTCGCTGGTCGAGCTGGCCTTGCCCGTCGAAATCGTCCCGAAGCCGATCCTCCGCGCCTCGTTCTCGGCGATCGGCGAGCCGATCGAGAGCGCGTTCGAGCCCGACGAGCTGCGCGCTCTCTTGGCCGCAAAGAGCTTCGAGCTCACCTCCGACAGCGGCTCGCGCGACTGGGCGGCACGGTTTCTGGTGGGTGAGCCGCCGAGGGTCGTCGTGAGCGAGCGGCTCGCCGTCGCTACCCGTACACCTTCTTGAACGCCGGACGCTCCTTGTACCGCTCGAGCCACGCCGTGACCTGAGGAAACGGCGACAGATCGAAGCCCAGCATCGGCGCGAACGCGATGGTCGGCGCGAACGAGATGTCGGCGAGCGTCAGCCGGGCCGACACGAGCCACTCTTTGCCCTTGAGCGCCTCGTCCAGGATACCGAGCGTCTTGATCACCTCGACCCGACCCTCTTCGGCGACGCGCTCGATTCGCCGGTCTTCCGGCAGCCGAATCGTGTGCGAGAAGACGCGCGAGGCCGCCGGGCCCAGGTGCGCAGCGTTCGTGAAGAGCCACTTGGAGATGTCGCCGCGCTCGTGCGGGTTCCCGCCGTCGAGGCCCCGGTCGGGGAACTTCGCCGCCAGGTACTGCATGATCGCGTGCGACTCCCAGATGACGTAGCCGCCGTCGACGAACGTCGGCACGCGCCCGTTCGGGTTGAGCGCCAGGTACTCGGGCTGTTTGTGCTCACCCTGCGTCAGGTCGACGACCACGTACTCGTACGGTTCTCCGATCTCCTCGAGCGTGAGGTGTACCCGTCGCGAGTTCGGGGACATGGGAAACCCGTAGAGCTTCATCGAAGGCAGAACCTACCACACCAAGGGCACGCACGGCCCCGCAGGCTCCTTGACCCCATGGGCCGGCCACGACAAAAGCGCACCACCATGCTCGATCCCCGCCAGGTCGCCGACAACTTCGACGAGGTCCGTGCCGCGCTCACTCGCCGCAGCCCGTCATGGGCGAAGGAGCTCGAACCGGTCGCCGACCTCGTCCGCCGCCGCCGCGAGGTGCTGGGTGAGAGCGAGAAAAAGGCGGCCGAGCGCAACCAGGCCTCCGCCGAGATGGCCAAGGCCGACAAGAAATCGCCCGAGTTCCAGAAGCGACGCGACGAGCTCAAGCTGCTCTCCGAGGCGGTCAAGGCGCTTGAAAAATCGGTCGCCGAGATCGAGGCCGAGCTCGAGCAGCGCCTGCTCTTGATCCCCAACATGCCCGACCCGTCGATCCCCGACGGCACCTCCGAAGAGCAGAACCAGGTCGTCCGAGTATGGGGCGAGAAGCCCACATTCGCCTTTCCGCCAAAGCCGCACTGGGAGGTCGGCGAGGGGCTGGGCATCCTCGACTTCGAGCGCGCCGCCAAGCTCTCGGGCCCTCGGTTCACCGTGCTCGTCGGCGCCGCCGCCCGGCTCGAGCGCGCGCTCATCAATTTCATGCTCGACTTGCACACCGGCGAGCACGGCTACACCGAGCTCCTGCCGCCCTTCCTCGTCAAGGACACGGCCCTCCTCGGCACCGGCCAGCTCCCCAAGTTCGCGGACGACTTGTTCAAGACTCACAAGGCCGACGCCGAGCGTGGCTACGATCTCTTCTTGATCCCCACCGCCGAGGTGCCGGTCACGAACTACCACGCGGGCGAGATCCTCGATGCGGCCGACCTCACCCGGTCGTACTGCGCCTATACGCCGTGCTTTCGCGCCGAGGCCGGCAGCCACGGGCGCGACGTGCGCGGGCTGATTCGCCAGCACCAGTTCCAGAAGGTCGAGCTCGTGAAGTTCACCAAGCCCGAGGACAGCGACGCCGAGCTCGAGAGGCTCACCTCGCACGCAGAGGCCGTGCTCGTGCGGCTCGGCCTCCACTACCGGACGACGGTGCTCTGCGCCGGCGATCTCGGCAGCAACGCCAAGAAGACCTACGACGTCGAGGTCTGGCTCCCCGGCCAGGACACCTACCGCGAGATCTCGAGCTGCTCGAACTTCGGCGACTTTCAAGCTCGTCGCGCGCAGATCCGCTACCGCGTCGAGCCCAAGGGCAAGACGCGCCTGGTCCACACGCTCAACGGCTCCGGGCTGGCCGTCGGGCGCACGCTCGTCGCCATCCTCGAGCAATACCAACAAGCAGACGGTTCTGTCATCGTTCCCGAGGCCCTCCGCAAGTACGTCGGCGCAGACAAGGTGGAGAAGCGCTGAGGCGAGAGCGTCGGCCGCTCAGCGGCCCCCGCCGCCAGAGGCGGCGAGCGTGCCCCGCGCCGCTTCTTTCACGAGCAAGAGCGGCGTGGGCGCCAGGCCGCCGATCAACAGGGCGACGACGAGAGCCAGGCTCGCCGCGCGCTCACGCGGCAAGACGTCCTCGATCGTGGTCGTGGCGGCGAACGCCGACGGCGAGCCGAGAAAAATGCGCTTGTACGCTCGCACCAGGGTGATGCCGTTCAGCGCCGTCGACACCAGCAGCACCGCGCTCACGACCGGGTGCTCGGCGAGCAGCCCCTGCACGAGGAGATCGGCAGAGAGGAACGTCGCTGTCCCGGGGAACGACACGGTCGCGAGCGACAGCACCAAGAACCCCGTCGCGAGCCCGGGCGCCGAGCGCACGAGACCGCCGAGGCACCGCATGTCCTCGGTTCGGGTCCGACAGGCTACGGCGCGAACGTGGCTCCACAGGCCGGTCATCGCCAGGAGCAGCGCGAGAAACTGGAGCAGCGCTCCCGAGAGAGCGCGCGCGTCGAGCGCGACGAGCCCGGCGACCACCGCGCCCATCGTCGAGACCCACAAGAGGCCCAGCTGCCGGCCCGCGTGATGTTGGCCGACCGCGAGCAGCGCGCCGTACGCCGCCGAGACTGCGGCGAGCGGCAGGATCGCGTTCCCCACGGCGGCGGTCGCCTGCGGCGCGAACGCGAGGGCCGCCTTCAACGCCACGAGGGCGCCGAGCGGCGAAACGATCGTGATCGAGCCGGCCGGCGCACGAACCCGCTCTGCCACCGCCGGCACCCACACGTGAAACGGAAAAACGCCCAGGCGCGCCATCGCCGCGACCCAGAGGAGCGGGCCAATCCAATGCGTATGCCCGTCGAGCGCCCCCGACGAGACCACATCGGCCGCGCCGAACGGCCACGCGACACCAGCGCGCGCCGAGAAGAACACGACGGCCGCCACCGCGATCGCAAACGGCAAGAAGCTCGTGAAGACGAGGAACCGAAACGCTCGCCGGAGCACGTCGTCGCCGCGGCGAGCTTCTCGCCCGAGCGGGACCATCGCGACGAGAGAGAGCGCGAGGAGCGCGGGGAGGCCATCGGCCAGCGTCGCGCCCACCGCGCAGCCCGCGAGCAAGAGCGCGTCGGAGCTCGTCTCGACCGTCACGACCGCGCGGGGTGCCGAGACGATCGTCGCCAGCGCGCACGCGAGTACGACCGGCAGAATGGCGGCCGCGAGCGCGTCGGCGTACGAGCCGGTCGCGGGCCAGATGGCCTCGCGCAGCTCGGCGTCACCGACGACCAGCACGCCGAGCATCGCCACGCTCGCCATGAGCACCAAGCCCAAGAGGACGCTCGCGGCGAGCCGAGCCGCACGCACGCTGCGCATACGGAGCATGAGCCCCGCGGCGAGCAGGAGCGGGCCCCACAGCGCAGCGCCGACGCCGTCGATCACGGCCGCCTCTTGCCTTCGAAGAGCGACCGCTCGAGGGCGTCGAGCCGCTGCGAGAGAAACAGCGCCGGCCGCGCGATCCAGCGCTCGAGGGCGGCTTCGACCTCGAACCGTTCGATCGCGAGACGGTAGAGGTATCGGCGGAGCGGCAACCCCAAGAGCTCCCACTGCGCGGCCCGCTCGTCGGCGCTCGTCGCCCCCAACGCCGCGCGCCGGCGCAGCGCCGATTGCAGCACCGAGGGCGTGAGGAGGAACTGGTAGTAGCGCAGCGTCGCGTGGGCCACGAGGTGGACGACGGCCAGGGTCGGGAACCCGAGACCGCACTCGACGAACATGATCCCGACCTGGGTGATGGTGGCGTAAGCGAGCGCCGACTTCGCGTCGGGGCTCACCTGCGCGCTGAGCGTGCCCGCGATCGCCGTCAGCGAACCGATCGCGACGATGAGCAGACGCAGGCCCGGCGAGTCGGCGTAGAGCGGCTCGATGCGGGCCATGAGGTACACGCCCGCGTGCACCGAGAGCCCGCCGTAGAAGATCGCGCTCGAAGCGGTTGGCCCCTCCATCGCGCGCGGGAGCCACCCGCCAACCGGAAACTGCGCCGACTTGCCCATCGCCGCGATCAGAACGCCCAGCGTGACCAGCCCAGCGCCGCCCGCGGCCGGGGCGGCGAGCACACGGACGAAGCTGGTCGAGTGGTAGGCCTGGTGCAGCCAGAGGGCGCCGAGCAGCAGCCCGACGTCGCAGAGACGATAGGTGACGAGCACGCGGATGGCGGCACGGACGGGGCCGCGTCGATCGTGAAAGAACGCGACGAGGAGGACCGACGTCATGCCGACGACCTCCCACCCGGCGAACAGCAGCTCGACGCTCCCGCCCAGCACCAGGAGCTGGATGCCGGACGCGAACACGAGCATCAGGCTGAAGAATCGGACGAACCCGGGCTCGCGGTGCAGGTAGTTGGCCGAGAACCGGCACGTCGCGAGGAGGAGGATCGCGGCCGTCACGGAGACCGGCGCGCTCAGCCGGTCGATCAGGAAGCGGAGCTCGTAGCTCGACTCGCCCGCGCGGTACCAATGGCCGACGCGCACGTCGACGGGGCCGAAAAGGGCGCCGGCCCACCGGAGCAGGCCGACGCCGACGGACAAGAGCGAGAGCATGAGCACCGCGGTGGCGAGGCGCACGATCGCGCGCTCGGAGGGGCGCCAGCCCAGCCCCACCAGCGCGGCGATCGCCAGTGCCCCGAGCGCCGGCCAGCCAGGCGCCATGGCGATGGCGACGTCAGACCACTCCACCGGACTCCTCGAAGGGCGCGATGTCTCGAGCGACGAGCGCCGGTGCCAAGAGGCCGTGGTGACCCCGGTACCAATCCGCCGAGCGCGCGACCTCGGCGACGCGCGAATGCCGGGGGCTCCAGGGCTCGAACCCGGAGCGGGGTGAGAAGATCGTGACCGCCCCCGTGTCGGGATCGATCGCGATGAGGTGGACCCACTGGTTGCGGCAGAGCTCGCCGATGGTCGGGGCGCGGTCGAGGACCGCCTCGAGCACGGCGGGGGTCGCCTCGACGACGAGCTGGAGGCGGATGGGCTCGTGCACTTCGACCATCTGGCGGGGCAAGCCCGTGCGGAGATCGCTCGACGCGCCGTTCATGACGCCAAAGAGCCCGGTCACGTTGTGAGGCAGCTTGGTGCCGGCGCCCCAGCGCTCGTCATCGACGGCCGAGAACAAGTACTCGAGGTTTATCCCCGAGCAGACGGGGCCGACCGCGAGCAAGATGCGCTCGAGGATGCGACCTTCGGGATCGCTGGTCGGATCGTACGAGACCAAAAACGCGCGGCGATCGAGGAAGAGGTCGCGGCTCAGCGCGCGCCGCCCGACGACGCACGCGGCGTTGGTCGCGTGGCCGAGCTCGGGGCGCGCTTGGCTCAGGTCGAACGAGCGGGCCTCGACGTGTCGCCGCGCCGCCTCGGGCGCGATCGTCGCCGACGCCGACGCGAACTTTCGACAGCGCTCCTGGCTGTTGTCCGCGAGCGCCCGATCGAGCAGCGTCTGCAGCCGCTCGAGCTCGGCCGCGAGACGCACCGGCACCTCGTCGGTGTCGAAGAGGCGAACCGTGTCGGCGCACGTGTCGTGCTCGCCGCCGAGAAACCAGGTCGTGTCGGGGATGTCGATGCCGCGGGCACGCAGGGCGGCGCGGACCTCGGGCTTGTTCGCCATGTGCGCGAAGAGACGCGCGTTGGGGCCGCCGCTGCGGCCGCCGCATGCTCCGCAGGAATACGCAGCGAAGTGCGGGTTATTGGCGCTCGACGCGTCGTGTCCGAGCAGCACCACGAGGCTCGCGAACCCCGATGTGAGCCCGGCGTTCTCGAGCAGAGTCGCGACGCGCTCCGCTTTCTCTTCGACCGCGAAGCCGACGGTGATGGTGGCCGTCTCGTCGACCGTCGCGCGGGCACCCGACAAGCGCGTGCGCGGCGCGGGCAAGACTAGGCTCGCGACCTTCTTTCGCACCCGCCCCGCCACCCAGGGCGCGAAGACCACGGCGAGTAGCGGCAGCGTGGCGATGAAACCGACGACGGCGGTCACGATCGCGCCCCAGACGACCGAGTTCTGGGCGCGCTCGATCTTGATCGATACATTCGTCAGGCTTTGGAGGCGGCGACGGCGCGCCGCCGCTACGGGCGCGTGCTCCGAGAGCACCTCTTCTGCGACCTTGTGCTGAGGGGTCAACACGACCGGGCAGAGCGGGAAGGTCGAGGGGTCATCGATGCCCTGATAGGCGATGGCGAGGTTGAAGAAACCGGGCACGCCGTAGGTCACGTGCTCGGGCGCGAGCTCCTCGAAATGGCGTCGCAAGGACTCTTCTCGATCGTCGATGCAGAAAAAGACCTGAAACCGCGGCGATGCCGGCGGCGCTGGGCTCTTCGCTCGTGCGGCGAGGCCGGTGAGGAGCTGCTCGCGATAGTGCCTCTCGTAGGCCTCGTGCCAGATCCGCATGCGTGTCGGCCCGTCGAGCGCGTGCAGGAGCTCGACGAGCGCGTCGATCTCGGCGGGCGAGAGCGCGAGCAGCGACGGCGCCGCGACCCCGGCGTGCTGTGCGACGACGAAGAGCGGCCACGCGCGATCGTGCTCCCCTGAGCGAAGGGCGGCCGCCACCGGCGGCAGCTCGGCCGCGAACGCGCGAAGCTCGTTGAGCTCGCCGTGGTGACCGAGGCGCGACGCCACCTCGGTGAGCGCGAGCACGTCGAGGCACAGACGAACGGCGACGAAGTCGACGAGGCTCACCGACGGTGCCGAGCGCCCCGCGGCGGGAGCCGACGACTCGAGGCGGTGGAACATCCCCGCCCAACCGGGCAGACGCAGGACGGTGCTTCGCAAGAAGCTCTCACGCTCGTGGGGCTCGATGCCGAGCTCGTCACAAAAGCTCTTGATCGCGCTCTCGGCCGTCTCGCCGCTCGCCTCCCACAAGCGGAGCTGGTCGCCCAGGTCGCGCAGCCAAGCGGGCCTGAGCGCGTGACCGGCGGCGAGCACCCGCCTGAACGCGACGAAGAAGCCGTGCTCGCGGTCCGGCATCGACCACTGCGACTGGCCGCGGTCCAGGAACGCGCCCGCGAGCCCGACTAGGATGGGGTGTACGAGGTCGTCGGGGTCGTCACCGCCGACTCGCAAGACGGCGTCGCGCGGCAGGATGGGGCAAGGCGGGGCGGCTGGCGCCGCCGGGGCACGCCTGCTGCGCGGCGCGAGGGCCGAGACGCCACGCGACGCCTCCCAGAGCGCGGCGACGGCGATCGACTCGCGCGGCGCGGCGAGGAGCGCGCGCAGACCCGCGTCGGTCGCGGGGCGACCAAAGCGCTCCTCGAACGTGGTGGCGATCGTCCGCGCATCGCCCGGGCCGGTGACGAGGGCGAGCGCCTCCTCGAGCGGCCGCGCGTCTGCCGCCGCGCGCAGCCATTGCCACGTCTCGTCGACGACCCGCGCCTTCGACGTGGGGGCCACGCCAGCGACGAAGCTCGTCGCCGCGCCGTGCTCGTCGAGCTGCCAGAGCACGCCCGCGGGCGTCTCCGCGTGGACACCGTGGACGAGGACGAGCCGGGCCAGATCGTGCGCGGTCGGCAGCGAGTTGGGGAGAGCCGATGGCGTCACCCCGAGCTCGGCTCGAATGGCGGCAATGATATCGTCATCGGTGATGCGCCCGCCCGCGAACGCGGCCAAGTATTGCCTCTCCTCCAGGTACCCGCGGGCGCCCGTCGCCTCCGAGGCGCGCTGAACCGCCTCGTGGAACGGAAGATGCTCGAAGGCGTGCAGGGTGTTGTGGTGGACGAACACCTCGAGAGGCGCCTGCGCGGGGAGCAGGTGCCCGACGCTCGCGAGCGCCGGGCCGAGCCACCCCGACTCGGCCCGCGATGGAAGCTCGGGATCGTTCACTGGGCCGCGACGCACGCGCCGAGGCAATCGGCGCATTTCGAGCAGGAGCTGGTCGCGCAGCCATCGCAGACGAACGAGGGCGGGCAAGGCGGGATGGCCGGACCGCACCGCTGCGCGCAGTAACCACCGCTGAAGACGCACACGTCCTCGCCGATCGTGTTGCCGCAATCCGAGTGGTCGTCGCACGCGACCACGCCCGACGAGCTGCTCACGACGCTGCTCGCCTTGGAGCTGGCGCTCGACGACTTGCTCGTGGCGCTCGACGTGGAGGTGGTCGCCGAGCCTCCGCCCCCCTCGTTCTCGACCACGACCGTCCCGCTGCACGCGACCGCGGCGACGACGGAGGCCGCACCGGCGAGGAAGAGGAAGCGCATTGGCGCATTCTACTCACGCGGCGCGAGCTCGCGATAGCGGAGAGGCTCGGCCACGTTCTTCACTGCCGCCGTGCGCTCCTCGCCAAAGGCATCGGTGCCGAGGTGGGCGACCACCGAGTCCATGCACAGGATCTGATCGCGGGTGGCGAGGCCCTGCAGCCGAGCCGCGCTGTTCATCACGCTGCCGAAGGCGGTGTAGTTCTCGTCGGGGCCGACGCGACCGACGAAGACGCGACCGATGTGCACCCCCGTCGCGACGCCGATCGGCGGCGAGAGGCCCGCGAGCTCCGGAAGCTCACGGCCCTCGCCCAGCTGTCGCGTCAGCTCGCGGATGCGCTCGGCAGCGAGGACGGCCCGCTCGCAGATCTCTCTGGGCGAGTGGTCGAAGAACGGTGGACCAAAGAGGGCGATGATGCAGTCGCCGACCATCTTGTCGAACACACCGTCCAGAGAGAACACGACCTCGACCGCGCGCTGGCTCCAGGTGTCGACCAGCTTGGCGATCTTCTCGGGCTCCCGCAGGACCTGCTCGCTGATGCGCGAGAAGCCGGAGATGTCGGCGTAGAGGATCGCGACCTCGCGCTCCCGAGGAGACAAGAGCGCCTGGTCGTAGCCCTCGGTCGCGAGGAGACGCTCGACCACTCCGCGCGGGAACTCGCGCGCCAGGTGGTTCCACTCGCGCGCGTGGTCGATCAGGCGCTGCCGCAAGATGTCGCAGAAGCGCTCGAGGACGTCGCGGTCGAACGTCGACAGCTCGCCCCGCCGGCTCGTCACCACGAGCTTGCCGAGAACGCGTTTGTCGCGCACTCCCTGGATGAGCGACTCTTCGCGGAACCGCGTGATGCCGAGCTTGGCGAGGAGCGCGCGCGAGTCGCCGTGCACCATGGCCGCGGCGTGCTTCTTGATGAAATCGTCGATCGTCAGCTCGCCCGTGACGTCAGCGACGTGGGTGAGCACACCGCCCTGGATGATGCGGTACGTGAGCCGCGCGCCGTGGGCCGCGTGCTCGTCGCGCACGACCAGCAGCAGATCGTCGAACTGGACCGAACGCCTGAGCACCTGGAGCGCCGCGTCGATCCCGCGGTCCAGGACGGGGTCGACGAGCGCGTTGCCGAGCTCCCGCGCCACGAGCGACTTTTGCCGAAAGACGGAGATGAACGCGAGCTGGTTGTCGACCGTCTCGGCGAACACGTGAACCAGCGCGCGCGCCCGCTCGAGCTCGCCGTCAGAGGCGACCCGCCCGAGGCGCACGGCGATCATGCCGAAGAGCTCGCCCGCGACGTCGAGGTGCTCGGCGAAGACGGTGTAGCCATCACCCCGCACCGAGAAGTGCTCGCGCCGCTCGGTCGCCTTTGCGGCGGCGCCGACGACGGCGTCGAGGCTCGAGGGGCCGGCCGGCCACGTGAAGCTCGTCATCTCCAGGTTCTCGTCGAAGGTGCGCAGCACCACCGCTTCGAGCCCCGCCGCCTCGGCGAGGATCTCGAGCAACCGCCCGACGTAGGCCTCGAGCGGCAAACGCTCGCGGAGCGCTTCCTCGAGGACGTCGTCGACGCGCGCCGTGAGCGCGAGCTCTTGCTCGAGCAGAGCCAGGCGCCCCGAAGGCGCGTCGGACGAATCGGCGGCCGTCATTGGACGAAGTAGTCGGCGACCAAGAGGCGATCTCGCCAGATCTCGAGCACGTGGACGGCGTCGACCTCGAGCTTGTGCACCACGTGCACCTTGGGCGCCGCCGATGGGGTCTTGAGCTCGGCCTTGGTCACGGTGGCGATGAGGGTCACGACGTCGCCCTTTTGCGCGACGACATCGGGTCGCTCCGGGAGCCGTACCGCGATCGAGACCTCGCGGGTGCGCTCGCCTTTCTTGCACTCTTCGGCGTAGACCGGCTTCTTGTCCTCGATCTTCTCGATCTTGTCGGTGGCCTTGCAGACGGTGACGTCTTTTTCGGTGCGCTTTCCGTAGAGCTCGAGGACGAGCACGCCGTCCTTGGCCTCTTTCACCTGCGCGACCGTGAGCGGCGTGCCCAGCACCTCTTTGTCGACGAAGATCTGCGCGCCCTTTTCGGGCGCCTGATCTCCGTGGAGCCCGGCGATCTTGCGCTCGGCGGCGGGGAGCTTCGCTTCCAGGTCGCGCGCCTTGCGCGCCTGCTCGGTGAGCACGAGGATACGCTCGGCCGAGATCGGGGTGGCCACGAGCGCGGCAGGCACGCTCTGAGCGTCGCCCCACGCGGGGATGCCCGCGTCGATGCAGAAGAGATCGCGCTCTTCGTCGGTCGTGAAGGCGGGCCGGATGAACGCGGCGTCCTCGGCGCGCTGGTGCTGCAGCTCGTAGAGAAAGCCGCGCCCCGACTTGGAGAACCGCTCGAACACGGCGAGCTCCATCGCGTAGCGAGGGCCGACCGGATCGGTGAACCGCCGCTTCACCTCGCGCCGGTAGGTGACGAGCCGGCCGAGGCGCGCGTACACGTTCTCGAGCTTGTCGATCTCGACGAGCTCTCGACGGAGGCGCTCGGCCTCTTCGGCCCGCGCGAGGTCGGCGGCGTCGAAGTCGCGCCGGCAAGCGGTGAAGAAGGAGCGCATGATCGACGCGTGCGCGAGCGCCGCGAACGCGAGGTGCCGGTGCCCCGGATCGGGCGGGATGCGATCCCAGCCGGGGATCCACTCCGGGTCGGGGTTCTGCATGAAGCTGCGAGGGTTCTTGGCCCCCAGATCGGAGGGCTCGAAGCCCGCCTGCCGCATGAACGCGTCGGTGCAAGCCGCGAAGTGGACGGCGCAAGCCTGGGGCCGCGGTGCCGTCTGCCAGTCGTGGTACGTGCGCATGATCCGCACCGCGAGCTCGGCGTCCGTCGGCGGCGGCGGCAGCGCGGGTCTGGGCGTCTCGGCGGGTGCGCACGCCGCGCCGAGCGAGACGAGGACCGCGAGCCACACACCTCGCATCGTCAGCCGTCCTCTCCGTCGAGCGGCCGCCGATGGCTCGACGAAATCCGCACGCCGTCGCCTTTGAGGCGGTCGAGCGCGCGGCGGTCTCGCTTGGTGGGCCGGCCGCGCAGGTAGGGCGCCGAAGCGGCCGCCGCCTTGAGCGCCTCGATCTGAGCCATCCGGCGCGCCTTGCCGTCGTCCGTCTCGCGGTAGAGACGCTGAGCATCCGCGCCCTTGCCCCGCTTGTCGGAGAGCTCGACGACCTCGACTTGCCAGGTTACGCCGTCTTTCACGATTTCGATCCGCTCCCCCACCGCGACGGAGTGCCCCGCCTTCAGCCTGTCGCCGTCACCCTTCACGTGCCCGCCGTGGATCGCGTCCGAGGCTTGGCTCCGCGTCTTGTAGAAGCGGGCCGCCCACAGCCACTTGTCGAGGCGCACCCGCACCGTACCTCTCAGGACTTCATCCACGCGTCTGCCTCAGTTTCGCCCCGCCCCGGCATGGTAGCAAGCAAACGGCCTGGCCCGTAGAATCCGTCCGTGCGCTATTGCGAGCGCTGCGGCGCCGCCTTTCGCTCGACGAACGTGTGTCCAAGGGACCGGACGCCGACGCGCGCGGACATGTTCGATCCGCTCCTCGGCCGCGTGCTCGGCGACCGGTACCGCATCCTCGAACGGGTGGGCGCCGGCGCGATGGGGCAGGTCTACCGGGCAGCCCACAACCGCATCGCGTGCATCTTCGCGGTCAAGGTGCTCTACGGCGATCTCGCCTACGACGACGAGATGCTCTCGCGCTTCTTGCGAGAGGCCGAGCTCGCGAGCTGCCTCCAGAGCCGGCACATCGTGCGCGTCACCGACTTCGGCAACGAGGGCGGCGGCCTGCCCTACATGGTCATGGAGTACCTGGACGGGCCGAGCCTGCAAGACGTCATCACCCGGCAGGGGCCCCTCCAGCCCGACCGCGCGGCGACGATCGCGCAACGCATCGCGCGCGGCCTGGGGCTCGCCCATGAGCGCGGGGTCATCCACCGCGACCTCAAGCCCGAGAACGTGGCGCTCGTCACCGAGGACGACGAGCCCGACGTGGTGAAGCTCCTGGACTTCGGCGTGGCGCGCATGCGCGACGGCGACCGGCTCACCGCTTACGGGGTCGTCATCGGCACGCCGCTCTACATGTCGCCCGAGCAGGTCACGGGCCAGGAGCTCGATGCGCGGAGCGACCTCTACTCGCTCGGCGTGTGCTTGTACGAGATGCTGAGCGGCAAGGTGCCGTTCGATGGGCCGAACGTCCACGAGATCGCGCGCAAGCACGTCACCGAGCAGCCGCCGTCGCTCCGGCCCGTCCTCGACGCCGCCAAGGCTCCGCGCGCCCTCGACGACGTGGTGCAGCGCCTCCTCGCAAAGAGCCCCGCCGACCGCTACGCGACGAGCCGCGACGTGATCGACGCGATCGCCAAGGCGCTCGCCACCGGCGTGGCGCTCGTCTCCGTCCCGCCTCCCCCCTCGAGCCTCGATCGCGGCCCCGTCTCCAAGCGCACGCGCTCCGCGATCCAGCAGGCGATCATGCACGGCGCGCCGCTCTACAACAGCGGCGACCACGCCGGGTGCTACGCGCTCTACGAGCAGACCGCCGAGCAGGTGATCCAAGACGTCACCGAGCCGTGGGCGATCAAGGCTCGCCTCCAATCTGCGCTGCGCCGCGCGGCCACGCGGGCGAGCGCTACCGAGGCGGCGTGGGACATGCGGTACGGCTTCGACGATCTGCTGATGTGCGAGTGCGAGATCGACAAGGCCGACCGCCTGCGCGGAGAGCTGTCGATCTACCGAGCGATCGCGAGCCGGCGCGAAGGCGACGGCGCGTTCGACCTGGTGGGTGACTACGCCCTCGCGCTCGCACGAGAGCTCGCGGCTCACCTGCGCGTCACGCCGGGCCGCGCCGAGGTGGCCGCCACCCTCGACGCCGCCGCCGAGCAGGCGGAGGCCGCAGGCGGGGCCAGCGCGGCGCTCCCGATCCTGGGCTCGCTCCTCGCCCAGCTCGCGAGCGGCGAGGCGCTCTCGACGCCCGACACCGCGTCGCTCCGACCCTCGCTCCCGGCCGTCTCGGTGCCGCGCGCCTCGGCCGTCGGTGACGACGCCCGCGAGCGCATCATGCGCGCCATCCGGATCGGCGCCCCGGCTTACAACGAGGGTCGGCCCGAGGTCTGCGCCCGCGTCTACCGCGACGCCGCCAAAGAGCTCCTCGAGATCACGCGCAATGACGCCCGCGCCGAGGCCGTCACCCGGTACCTGGAGAAGGCGCTCCGCGACGCGGCCGGCCGCGCGCCGACCGAGGCCGCCTGGACGCTACGTCACGCGTTCGACGCCATCCTCGCGTCGGGCTGAGCGTCGCGCTAGAGAGGCCCGCGATGGAGATCGAGGTCCGAGAGCTTCGCCCGGGCGAGAACACCGACGATTTTCTGCGCGCGGCGCGCGTGGTGTTCGCGGACGACCCCGCGTGGGTGCCGCCGCTCGACTTCGAGATCAAGGGCCGGCTCAACCCGAAAAAGAACCCGCTTTTTCTCCGCGCCGACGTGACCCTGTTCTGCGCCTACAAGAGCGGAGAGCTCGTCGGGCGCTGCTCGGCGACCGTCGACCGCGAGCACCTGAAGCTCTGGAAAGACGACACCGGCTTCTTCGGCTTCGTCGACACCATCGACGACCAGGCCGTCGCCACCGCCCTCCTCGAGCGCGCCGAAAAGTGGCTGCGCGACAGGGGCATGAAGCGTGCGATCGGCCCCATGTCGCTCTACGCCAACGACGAGATCGGATGTCTCATCGAGGGCTTCGAGCACCCGCCCGTCATCATGATGGGCCACTCGCGCAAGTACCAGGCGGGCCTCATCGAGGGCGCGGGCTACACCAAAGAAAAAGACCTCTGGTGCTGGCACTACCACAAGGACACGCCGTTCAACGAGCGCACCACCAAGGCGTGGCAGGGCATCCACGCCCTGCCCGAGATCAAGCTCCGCAGCGTCGACATGAAAAACTTCGATCGCGACGTGCGGACGATCATCGACATCTACAACGACGCGTGGGCGGGAAAGTGGGGCTTCGTCCCCGCGACCGAGCCCGAGGTCGAGAAGATGGTCGACGAGCTCAAGCTCGTCCTCGACCCCGACATCGCCTTCATGGCCGAGCTCAACGGCGTGCCCGTCGGCATGTGCATCATGGTCCCCAACCTCAACGAGGCGATCCGCGATCTCGACGGCAAGCTCTTCCCCATCGGCTGGGCCAAGCTCCTCTACCGAACCAAGATCAAGGTCCCCAAGTCGACGCGCCTCATCCTCCTCGGCATCCGCGGCGAGGCGCGCAAGAACATCAAGAAGTACGGCGGGCTCGCGTCGGCGATGTACATGGAGGTCGCCAAGCGCGCCGTGCCCAAGGGCTACGAGTGGAGCGAGCTCTCGTGGACACGCGAGGACGACGCGCCCATCAACCTCGGCATCCGCTCGATGGGGGCCAAGGTCTACAAGAAGTACCGCGTCTTCAAGAAGGACCTCTGACGGGCCCCGAGAACCCGACGCGTCTCTCGACCATTCGCCTCAGGTCGTTGGAATCACGCGACTATTCCCGTTCGAGAACCCGGATAGGGAAACGGTGGGCTTAAAGGTAGAAAGGTAGTCAACGGGCGCACCCAATCGCCCCTAACCCCTACCCACGAGAGGCTCCCATGAACGCAGGAACGAAGGCACTTGTTGCGGGCGCGACGGCTGGGCTGCTGTTGAGCTTCGACTCGTTCGCGAACCTCGCCGCGCTCACCGCGATCGAGGACATCGGCATCTCGCTCCGCGCCGCGTCCGCGGCCGGCGGTCTGCTCGCGGCGGCGGTGGCGATCGGGTTGAGCCGCCTGGAGATTCCGCTCGCGCCGTCGAAGAAGAACGGCCTCATCTTGGCCGGAGCGCTGTTCGTGCTCTCGGTGAGCGGGCTGCCGGCGATGGGGCTCTTGCTCCCCGTGATCGTCGGCTACGGTCTCGGCGTCTACTGCGCGACGCTGCTGCCCGAGGACGCCACGATGGGTCGCCGCCTCGGCGTCGCCTTCGGAACGCTCGGCGCCTTCTTCGCCGCCTCCGGCGTCACCGGGCTCGGCTTCGGCGTGGTCCTCGGCGACGCTACCGGCATCGCGGGCCGCGCCCTCATCCTCACGCTCGTCTCGCTCGTCGTCATGAACATCGTGCTCAAGGTCGCCCTCAAGCACCAGGCGCGCGCCGTCACGACGCCCCAGGCGCTGCCGCAGCAGCCCCAGGCGCAGCAGCCCCCGACGCAGTACTTCCGCGCAGCGTGACCTGCCTCGCGCGCTCTGGCTCCGGGACGTGGATTCGAACCACGATTCGAGGATTCAAAGTCCTCTGTCCTGCCATTGAACGATCCCGGAAACTGCCGCGCACCCTAGCCGGTTTCGGGCTCGAGTTCCAAGGGGCTACCGGCCACGGGACGGGCGCGCCGCGCGCCTTCTGACCGACCGTGGCCTGGTCAGCGGGACGAGACGCGGCTCCGGCGCTTCTGGCCCTTCTTCGAGGGGGCGACCGGCTTCTTGGGCGGCTTCGGCGCCGGGACGATTTTGGTCATGGTGCCCTCGACGCGAGCCTGAGCTTGGGGGCCGTGCGCCAGGAGGTCGGAGGCGCGCTGCGCGGCGACGGCGGCGCGCGCGTCGAGGCCCGCGCGGCTGACCGAGGCGGCGTCCGTCCCGACCGCAGGCGCGGTGAACGCCACCGCGACGATCGCGGCTGCGGCCGCGAGCCACATACGCGGTCGCTTCCTCGGGCGCGACGGGAGCACGGTCGCGCGCTCGGCGTCGAGCTCGATGTTCGACTCCCGCGGCGGGAGCACCACCGCCTGCGGCAGCTCGCTCGACGGTGACTCTTGATCGCGCACCTCGACGGAGGCGGCTTCGAACGCGTCTTTCATCGCGACCTGGCGCGCGGCCGCTTCGATCTGGGAAAGCTCGTCGGGCGAGAAGAACATCTCGGGCAGGCTCGGGCGGAGGCGCGGCGGCGCGTTCGCCTTCAGGTCCTCGTCGCTCTCGAGGCCGAAGCCGGGCGGCGACGTGATGTAGTTCACCGTGATGCGGGGCGCGTCGTCGTCGTCGGGCTTTACCGGCACCTCGTGGAGCGACACGCGCAGCGCGCACGCGAGCTCGGGCACCTCGATGGCGGGCGTCCAGCACTCGCGGCCGACGCGCCACACCGACACGCCGTGCGAGAGCTCGCCGGTCGAGAGCGCGCGCCACAGATCGAACGTGCTCATCGCGCGCACGTCGCTGTCACCGACATCGACGGCCCACGTCAAGCGCGGCTTGTCGAGCGGGATGCTGGGACGATCCTCGTCCACATCGCGCTTCGGCTCTCCGCTCTCGGGGACCGTCGGCAAAGAGCCGCGGCTCGCCCGGACGTTTTCGACGTCTTGCATCCAGATGCCCTCCGCTGCGTCAGTGGACAGCAGCTACACCCGGGCTCTATCGGAGGCGCGGCGGTCGGGCCAACTCTTGGACCGCCGATCGGTGGCAGGGTGTGGCATACCGGGGGTCAGCCACGAGCAGATCTCTGCTAAAGCCGGGGTGTGAAGCTCGATCGCTGCTCGCTTTCCCCCCTCGCCCTCGGGCTCTCGGCGACCCTCACCCTCGCCTGCTCGGCCCCCACGCAGGAGCCCGCCGGCGTGCCGCCCCCGGGGGCGCCGGCCGATGCGCCCCCGCCCGTGGCGGTCGGCACCGGCGATCCGGCCGCATCGGCGACCCCCTCGGCCTCGGCGTCGGCCGACCCCGCGGGCAAGCCCCCCGAGGGGCCGACGTCTTGCCCCGAGGGCATGGCCCTCGTCGACGGAGAGTACTGCCCCGAGGTCGAGCACGACTGCTTGGTCGAGTGGTACGCCGAGCAGAACAAGAAGCGCGTGTGCGAGACGTTCGCCGAGACCGCCGTCTGCAAGGGGACCAAGGTCAAGAAGCGCTACTGCATCGACAAGTACGAGTGGCCCAATCAAAAGGGCGTGCGGCCCGAGGTGATGAACCGCTTCCACCAAGCCCAGGTCAAGTGCGCGGCGGTCGGCAAGCGCATGTGCACCGAGAGCGAGTGGAACATGGCCTGCGAGGGCCCCAAGATGAAGCCGTTCCCCTACGGGTGGAAACGCGATCCGCTCATCTGCAACGGCGACCACCTCTGGGACGGCCCCAACATGAAAAAGGTGGGCAAGCGCGACGCCGACGAGCTCGCGCGCCTCTGGCGCGGCATGCCGTCCGGCACGCAAGACAAGTGCGTCAGCGACTACGGGGTCTTCGACATGCCGGCGAACGCCGACGAGGTCGTCGCCAGCGAGCAGAACCCGAACGGCCGACGCGGCGAGTTCGACAGCGTGCACACCGGCGGGCCCTGGTACAGCGGCGTGCGCAACCAGTGCCGGCCCAAGGTCTACACGCACGGTGAAGACTTCTACTACTACTTCCTCAGCTTTCGCTGCTGCGCCGAGCCCGACGGCAAGCCCACCGAGCCGCGCACGCCACGCCAGATCAAGCAGGGCTGGTCGATGGCCAAGGTCGAGAACAGCGCGCAGTTCACGGTCGAGGAGATGAAAGAGAAGCTCGCGCTCAAGGCCGACAAGAAGTGCACGTGCAAGGACACCGACATCCTCTGCAAGACGATGTGCGGGACGTTGCTCGGCCCCGGCGCCAAAGACGCGACCAAGGACACGCCCCGCGCGCGCTACGCCGGAAAGAAGACGAAGGGCAGCTTCAAGGACTGAGGCATGCAGCTGCCCGACATCGAGTCGCTCCGCTGCTTCGCAGCCGCCGCGCACCACCGGAACTTCCGGAAAGCCGCGCGCGAGGTCGCGCTCTCGCCGGCCGCATTCAGCGATCGCATCAAGCGCCTCGAAGAGCTGCTCGGCGTGCGGCTCTTCCAACGGACAACGCGCACGTGCCACCTCACGCCGGATGGCGAGCGCGCCCTCGTCCATGCGCGCGAGGCGCTCGACGCGACACGCCGCTGCGCGGTCGCCGCGAGCCGCGAGCCGGTGCCCTTCGATCTCGTCGTCGGCACGCGCTTCGAGCTCGGTCTGTCGTGGCTCGTCCCCGCGCTCGATGCGCTGTCGAGGTCGCAGGCCGAGCGGCGCCTCCACCTCTACTTTGGCGACACCGACGCTCTGCTCGTCGCGCTCGAGCGTGGCCTCTGCGATGCGCTCGTCACGAGCGCGCGTCTCTCGCACGCGGGCACCGAGACGGCGAGCCTGCACGAGGAGCGCTACGTCTTCGTCGCTGCACCGTCGCTCCTCGACGAGCGCCCCATCAAGTCTCACAAGGACGCGGCCGGCCACGTGCTCCTCGATCTGCACGCAGACCTGCCGCTGTTTCGGTACTTCCTCGACGGGCGGCCGCCGCGTGAATCGTGGCGCTTCGCGCACGTGCAGCGCCTCGGGACGATCGCGGCGGTCGCCGCGCAGGCGCGCCGCGGCGATGGCGTCGGGGTATTACCGCGCTACTTCGTCGCGAAAGACCTGGCGAAGCGCACGCTGATCGAGCCGTTCCCGAAGGCGAAGCTCTCGGTCGACTACTTTCGTCTGGTCTGGCGCACCGGCCACCCTCGCAGCGACGACCTGGTCAAGCTCGCAGCCGAGCTTCGAGACATGCCGCTGAAATGAGGCAGGCAACATGACGCGAGACGAGCGACCGGTTCGTGACTTATCGTTTCGCGCATGACCAGGTTCCGAACGTTCGGGGTGCTCTCGCTCGTCGCCGTTCTCTCGCTCGCGTGCGGGCCCAGCCGCACCGCCGCCGAGGCCAAAGCCGACCTCTCCGCCGACGACTCCGAGGTGCGCCTCAAGGCGGCACGCGACATCGAGACCGAGGGCAAGAACGCCGGCTCGCTCCCTGCCGACGTCGTCGACAAGCTGCTCGAGATGGCCAAGTCCGAGGGCGACCCCAAGGTCAAGGCGTCGTGCATCATCGCCCTCGGCTATATCGGTGAAGAGCGCGCCAAGCCGATCATCGAGGAGTACCTCCAGACGAGCGATCCCGATCAGCAGCGCTGGGCGGGGCGCGCGTGGTCCTGGTACCTGATCCGCACCGGCAAGTACCCCGAGGGTCACAAGTTCCCGCCGAAGTTCCCCTACGGCACAGAGGGTTACCCGGACCCCGCAAAGAAGTAGGCGCCTTGCACGCGGGTCCGCCGCTCGTCGCCATCGTGATCGCGCTCGGCGGTTGCGCGTCCGTCGACCCCGGCGGGCTCCACGCAGACCGTTCCGTGGAGACCGCGGCGCCGACCCCGACCGGCGCCGTGACCTCGGCCGTAGCACCCAAGGTGACGGCGGCTCCGAACGTTGCGGCGAGCGCGAGCGCGAGCGCGAGCGGGGCGCCCGCGACAGCCGCGCCGATCGATCGAGAAAAGGAGCTCGCTCGCGTGATCCGTTGCGCGACCGCCGCGAGCGAGACCCTCGGCTGGATCGGCAACGGCGCGCACTGGGGCCAGTTCATGACGACGGCGATGCAGCACGGCGGCATGCCCTCCGAGTGCGCCGACTTCGCCGACGAGAACGAGCCGCAGCTGAAGATCGCGGGCGAGAGCGTCCTTTGGCGCCAAGAAGAAGCGAAGCTGCCCATCGGCAAGTCGGTGAAGGTGCCGATGCGCTTCTGGATGGGGCCCGACGAGACCGCCGGCCTCGTCGTGAAGGCCAACCTCGCGCATCAGTGGCACTGCTTTTCGTGGGTGCACTTCGAGGCGCACGGCGACGCGTGCTACCCGACGCGCGCGGCGTGTGTGGCCGGGTCCAAGCAGCACCACAACGTCATCCCGTGCGACGTCATCGTCGGCTCCGCGTGGTGCAAGCGCGGAACCGACGACTGCTTCGTGGGTCCGTGGTCGTGCCAGCGGAGAGCAGGCGTTCCGGCGGTGGGCCCCGAGGGCAGTTGCGAAAAGAAACCCTAGCGAGCTCGTGTCGCGTAGGCGCGCTCAGCGTTTCGTCAGCCTCATCACCGCCCGCTCCGGCGTCGCCTCGATCCAGTAGATCGCGACCTCGTCGGCCGCGATCGCGGTCGGCCCGACCAAGCCGTCTGCGATCGGTAACGTGCCGGTCGCGCGCGTACGACCGATGGCGACGATCGAGCCGTCGGCCGCGCCGCTCCCGGTCACCGTGACATAGAGGAGCTCGTCGTCGACGGCGAGGTCGCGCGGACCATCGAGGGAGACCAAGAAGAGCCGACCTCCACCGCTCGGGTTTTCGCGCGAGACGGTGCCCGCTTCGACATCGGCGACCCACACACCCTCCGGCATCACGAGGAGCGACGCGGGGCGGATCATGCCGCTCATCAGGGTTTCGGGCGCGCTGTCTCCGTCCAGGTACAGGCGCTGAAGGTGGCCAGGCGTATGACCGCCCACCCAATACAAGCGAGACCAGTCCTTGGCCGCCGGCTGAACGGCCAGATCGGCGGCGAGCGGCGCCGGGTCCACCAGCACCTCGGTGGGGCCGCCGTCGGCGCCGACGGAGCCGATCACGCCCGAGGGCGCGTTCGAAGAGAAGAAGACGCTGTACCCATCGGTGGTGATCGCATGGGCCCCGCCCGGCACGGAGGATAGGAGGACAGACGTGTCATTGTCTTTGTCCGAGCGCCAGACCCCGGTCTCGGCCCCCCACGCGAGCCACGAGCCCATGACGACGAGGCTGTGCGCCGGCCCGCCGCCGCCCGTGATCGTCTCGACCGGCCCGCCTGACTTCGAAACGCGACGAACCAGACCGTCGTCGCGCGACGTCACGTAGACGTGGGTCTCGTCGAGCGCGAGATCGCTCGCCTCGAAGCCGACCGCGATCGGGCACGGGTCCGAGTCGCACACGGGCGCGCCGCCCGCTCCCGAGCTCGAGCTCGAGCTCGCTGCGCCGTTCGCCGCCACGTTGCTGACCGCGGTCGCAGCCGGCGGTCCGCCGCCCTCGCCACCGTCGTCGTCGTCGTCGGGGATGACGAGCACCTCGCTGCAGCCGAAGTGCAAGAGGAGGGTCACGAAGAGGGTCGGACGGACCGCCATCCCCGATGCGTAGCGTCGCGCGCATCGATCGGCCACCCGCGACTTTGCGATGGGATTGTTCGGCTTTACCGGACGCCTCACGAGTGCGCTATAGAGCCGGCCATGTCTCCGCGATCTGGTTGGCTCCTCGCCGCTCTGTCGTTCGGTGCCCTCGCGTGCTCGCCGGCCCGCGGCGGCGTCACCACCGCCGATCGCGAGCCCGCTCTCACCACGAATCCCGAGCCCGCACAGCCGACCACGACGGTCGCGGTGCCGGAGCCGCCGGTCAAGGCGTGCACCAAGATGGGGTGCATGAGCACGCTCGGCGTCGTGGTCCAAGACAAGCCCGGACAAAAGGGCGCCTACGTGATCGAGGTCGAGGCGGGCGATCAGAAGGGTCGCTGTGAGGCGAGGCTGCCGGCCCCGCGCTGCGGCGAGCCGTGGACGCGGTGCGAGGGCACGCTGCCCCTCATGGCCAAAGAGGGTGAGATCTGCAAGAAGCCGCCGGCCGAGCACACGCTCCCCCCGCTCACGATCGGCGCGGCGCCCGAGAAGGTCATCGTCCGCGTCCTCCGCGACAAGAAGCAGGTACACGAAGAGACGGTCGCGCCGCCCTACGACGCGCTCCAGCCGAACGGCCCCGGGTGCGAGCCGACCTGCAAGCAGGCCGAGATCGGCGTCGCGGTGGGCGGCGCGCCGCCCGTGCGCGTGAAGACCGACGCCGAGGCGGTGGCAGCTGCCACCAAGTGCGCGCGGGATCGCAAGACGAAGGGCGTGTGGAAGAGCGATCTCGTCTACGAGAGCCCCACCGTCACCAAGGTCGGCGACAAGTGGCTCGTCACGTTCAACGAGCAGACGCCCAAGGGCAAGCCGCAAGGCGCCGCGCTGTTCGTCACCGCCGCGGGCGGCTGCGCGTACGCGCCGCAAGAGTAGCGCTGGCATGTGACCTGCATCGCTCGCGGGCGTGGATCCGCAGCGCGCGCCCGTCGCCGTCCTCGGTGCAGGAAACTGGGGAACGGTCGTCGCCGACCGCGTAGCGAGAAACGGCCGCGAGGTGCGGCTCTGGACCCGCAGCGCGGCCGCGCGCGACGAAATCAACCTGGATCGCCAGAACGCACGCGCCGTTCCCGGGCTTCGGCTCCATCCGCGCGTGCGCGCCGTCACCGATCCGCGCGACGCCCTCGAGCCTGCGGCGCTCGTATTCGTCATGGTGCCCGCGCAAGCCATGCGCGACGTGTGCAAAACCGTCGGCGACCACCTTCGGCCCTACCACTTCGTCGTGCACGGCACGAAGGGCCTCGAGATCGGCACCCGCGCGCGGATGAGTGAGATCATCCACGACGAGACGTGCGTCAGGCAGCTCGGGATGCTCTCCGGCCCCAACATCGCCGCCGAGATCGCGCGAGGCGAGCCGGCCGGGACGGTCGTCGTCAGCCACTACCCGGCGGTGATCGACGCGGCCAAGGCCGCGCTCGCGTGCGACTCGCTCATGGTCTTCTACGGGGAGGATCTCATCGGGGCCGAGATCGCCAGCGCGCTCAAGAACGTGATCGCGCTCGCGGCCGGCATGGCGGCCGAGATGGGCTTCGGCGAGAACGCCAAGGCGTTCCTCGTGACCCGGGGCCTCGCCGAGACGACGCGGGTCGCCGTCACGCTCGGCGCCCAACCCGCCACGTTCTCGGGCCTCGCCACCCTCGGCGATCTCGTCGTCACCTGCGCGAGCGAGCACTCGCGCAACCATCGGATCGGTCGCGCCCTCGCACGCGGGACGCCGCTGGCCCAAGCGCTCGAAGAGCTCGGCATGGTGGCCGAGGGCGTCTCCACCAGCATCGTCGCCCACGACCTCGCGCGAGACATCGGCGTCGAGGCGCCGCTCATCGAAGCCGTCTACCGCATCGTCCACGAAGGCCTCGCCCCGAAAGACGCGCTCACCGAGCTCATGCGAACACCGTCGGGCCGCGACGTCGCGTTGTTCAGCTCGGCGAGCTGAGCTCGGTTGTAAGCTGGTCCGCGGTGGACCCCTACCGGAAGCAGGAGATCAGCGGCGCGCCATTCTCGCTGCTTCGTGACGAGAGCACGATCGGCTCCTCGTGCGCGATCGTCCGGGTGCCGTGCGACGGCGCCGCGTTCGTCGCCGCCCTCCTCGGCGCGTGGCCCGAGCTCGAGGTCATCGAAGATCGATCGGGCGCCGATATCGAGGCCCTCCGTCGCGCCTTCGTCGAAGCCCCCGTCACTGGCCTCGTCCTCACCGTCGTCGGCCTCGTCGCGTGGCGCGGCGAGACCCTCTGCATCGACCCGAGCCGCAGCTGGTGGAGCGAGACCGCCACCATGGCTCGCCTCAGCGCCCCCCTCGGTCGCGTCGTCTGCGCCATCGTCGACGTCCCGTTCGCCGCCTTCGGCGTCCGCTGGTTCGAGCGCGGCGCTGCCCTCCGCAAGGTCCTCGTCGCCAACGGCCACCTCGAGCTCGACGGCCCCACCGTCCAAGACGAAGTCGGCTTCGACATCGGCAAGCTCGACGCCCCGACCGCGCGCGCCGTCGCCCGCCTCCCCGACGAGCTCGCGCTCGAGCACATCGAGCCCGTGCGCGTGATCACCCTGCGTGACCACGCGGCCGAGTCGCTGCTCGGCGCGGCGTCGAGCAGGTAGAACCGGCGCCGAACCCTCGCCTCACGCGCGCGTGACTTCCAGATACGCGACGTTGCTCTCGCGGTCAGTGAAGGTCCGCAGGTCCCCGATCGCGCGACCGTCGAGCCGAACGGCAAGCGCCGCGAGCGCCTGCTCGTGGCGCAAGTTCAGCCGCCAGTCCATGAAGCACGCCATGTAGGCCCGCCCGTGGTGTCCGGGAACGAAGTTCGCCACCAGCAACCGCCCGCCCGATCGAAGCGCCCGGAAGAGCCGCTCGATCAGCAGCGAGGCGAACGTGTCGTCGAGGTAGTCGAGAAGCCCGGCCGCATACGCCAGGTCGACGCCGTCGAACGTGCTGCGGCCCTTCAAGAGCCCGCCCACCGACTCGCGCACCGGTTCGATGGACGTTCCGCGCAGAGAGCGCGCGACGACCGCGAGGCTCTCGACATCCTGGTCGATCGCGATCAGGCGTCTCAGGCGTCCGTCCGTCACCGCTGGCGAGCAGGTCGCCTCGCGAAGGTGCCCGCAGGCGACCGCGACCACGGTAGCGGCTTCAGCCTCGGCGGCGGCTTGGTCGATCGCTTCCGCAAGCAAGCCGCGTCGATACCGTACGCTCCGGGCCGCCGAGCAGCCCGTGGTTGCGCGAAATACGGCGGCGCCGACATCCGTGGTCCCTGCGGGAGGGCGCCCGTCATAGATGAAATCGAGCATCACCGCGTCGCCCGCGTAGCCGCGCGGCTTGCGGTACGCCCTCGCGGTGTAGGGGTCCTGCTGCAGTACCGCGTGTATCTGGTGTGCGCGACAAGCCGCGATCAACTCCGGCTCCAGCCCGGGCAGCTCGCGCATGACCGTATCGAGCGAGACGATGAGCTCGCTGACAGCATCGAAGCCGTCGCCAGCAAGGACGCGCTCGAGCGTTGCGTCCAGAGCGCGGTCCAATCGACCGCGAACGCGCGCGGTCGAGCTCGTCGTGATGGTGATGCAGTTGGTCTGAGTCATGAGAGTCCCCTTCCGTGTGTGTCGCTCAGCAACCGTCGTGCCCGGCGCACCTCCGAGTCGCTCCCGGGGTCATGCCGCGGCATCGCAGCCGCCGCCGCGCCCGCATGGAGCGGCCTTGCGCATTCCTTGAGCGAACGCTGCGCGATTCGCGCACCGCCTGAGACATGTCTCGGACGGGCAGCGTCTGGTGCTCGACCACGCCATCCCGATTCGGCTCGGAGGCGCGCTCGATCCGACGCGCGCGGGTGAGTCAAAAGAAATAGCGCGACCTGAGGCGCTGACCCTCGTCGGTACGGTATCGCAGCGAATTTTCGCTCAAGGAGCCCGTACCATGCGCTACGTCAAATTCTCGATCCTCGGCATCAGCCTGCTCTCGGCCGTTCTCTCCCTCTCCTACGGGGCCCTCGGCTTCGGGGGGCAAGGGATCTTCCTCCTGGTGTCCTGCCTGACCCCGGCGCTCCTCTGCGCCTTCGGCACCTTCGTCAAGCCGAGCATGCCTCGGTGGGCGGGCGCTCTCAGCATCCTCGCCTTCCTCATCGTCGGCATGAAGACCTCGGGCGGCAGCTCGGATCTTCAGAACGTCATGCTGCTCGCGTTCGTCGGGCTCATCCTGAGCATCGTGATCACCATCCGTCCCGATCGCGTCGCGGCCGCTGGTGTTGCCAGGGTTGCTTGAGCGTCAGTCGGGTGGGGGGAGACGACGCGGAGGCAAGGGCGGTGAACCCGCGTGAGAGCCCGCACATCCAGCGGTGCAGGCATCGCGTCCCGAGGGTCATGGGCGTCGAGCAGCCGACACGCGGCAAAATGGCGGGCCGCCATCGAAACCGACCGCCACGGCGTACGGCTCCTGCTGCGCATCCCGCCAGATCCGCACCCACGTACCGGCATCGTCGGAGGTGCACGCACCATCGAGCGGCTCTTCGCACACCATGAAGTTGTCGGCGCAGTAGCCGATGTCACTCCCGGTACCCAACGCTAGCGACTGGGTCTCGCCCCCGACCTCGACCGTCGCAGCAAGCTCGGTACGTGCCGTGGGATCGTACGTCAGGGTCAAGGTGCGGGCCACGCCGTCACCGTTGAGACCGATGGGATCGACGTAAGTCCCCGCGACCGACGCCACGAGCGTCGGATCCCCCACACAACTCGTTTCGAAGAAATCAACACCGCTCAACGTCGGGTCGAAGAGCGGGGGGAGGCCGAGGATGAGGTCACTTGGGCTCCCGTAAACCGCATTCAGGACCACCACGATCGCGAGTCGCCGCTCTTTGAAGAACCAGAAGCCGGTCGAGAAGCCGAAACCGGATTGGAACCCGTAGAGGATATCGTCGTTGATCGCTTCCACGCGCCACCCGTCGAGCCCGAAGGCAGCGTAATCCGTGGTCCAGAAGTGCGGCCCTTGCGGCGCGAGCATCCCGTCGGGAGCTGTCAGCGCGGTCTGAAGAATGTCGCCGGGGCCACCCGTGAGGTACCCGAACAACTTCGCCAAATCGAGTGGGCTCCCGTAGTAACCGATCGACGGATCGTCGGCGGCACACTCGGTCGGCGGCGTCGAGTCGACGAACAGGTTGTCGTGCCCGAACGAAAAGTCCCCTGACGCGAACGCCGACTCGCCGTACCCCCCCGCCATCGCGAGGGGGTCGAGCACCCGAGCTCGCGCGGCGTCTTCGTAGGGGATGCCGTCCGCGCGCTCGAGCGCGAGGCCGGCGATCTGCGCGTTGGACCGGTGATACATGTGATACATCGCGCCGGGCGGCGAGTAGAGAAGCGGTACCTCGGCGTTCTGAACCGAGTCTTCGAGCGAGACGCACGGGCCGGGCGACCACCACTGATCGACGAGGGCGCGGTAGCCGCTCGTGCGATTCAGGAGGTTGCGGAGCGTGATGTCGCTCGCAGCACCATGTTCGCTGGGCTCGACCCACACACTGTCTACCGCCGTTGTGATCGGGGCATCGAGGTCGAGCTTGCCCTCCTCGACCGCGTCGAGGACGCCGATGGTCGAGATGAGCCCACTCATGACGCCCGCGTTGAACAGGGTGTCGGGCGTGATGGGATCGCAGCTCGCGCCACGCTTTGAGCCAGCAACGCCCAACCCTGCCAGCTGGCCGCCCTCGACGACCACGAACGCGCCCCCGGGCACGCCTTGCGACTCCAGCGTGTACTTCAGGATAGCCATCCCCACTTTGATGCGCGGGTCGTCGCTTTGCGTTCCCGAGCAATCCGCTCCGCCTCCAGCTCCCTGACCACCGAGCCCATCCCCTCCCGCCCCCCCCGTGTC
>ERZ761602.2417-NODE-2417-length-29331-cov-12.016806_pt1 | contig 29331 bp, 17 predicted proteins | sample MGYA00512165_ERZ761602 | MGnify/ENA primary metagenome ERZ761602 (study PRJEB28899, sample SAMN02445085) | bioreactor sludge metagenome | biome: EBPR sludge; isolation source: Thorneside wastewater treatment plant | place: Australia: Brisbane, Thorneside...
GCTGGCGGTAGGCAAGTTGTTTGAGTGTAGTGGTGGTGGCATCATCCAGATCCAGAATTACGGCTGCTGGATATTTTTCTGCGAGCATAAAAGCGAGTACGGATTTTCCGGAACCTCCTTTGGCTTGTGTGATGAAGTGAATTTTCTTTTTCATGGTGATTGATAGTCTTTAGTAGTTAGTATTGAGTCCATAGTCCTGAGTGATTAGTCGTTAGTGGATTGTAGTGAGATGGCTACAAACCGTACCATGCTGTTACATTCTCAAGGTCCGCCTTCGTTTTTGCGGGAGTGGTTTCAGACCGGGATCTTCTGCGAGGGATTGGCTATTTAATTGACTATTAGATATGTCTTTCGAGAGATTATCGGATTGATTTTTTGTCTTTCCTTTAGCGATCAGAAAATCGTTCACGTCTTTGTGCGGCCGGTAGAGCGTGGATGCATCCTCGTAGCGGATACCTTTTACAATGAGTGCAGCCCTGGCATCCTGAGCCGGTTGATCATTATCCAGAAACAACGAAATCTTTTGATGTGCCTGCAAGAGTTGCAGGTTCCGGCTCAGCAAGCGAAGTGAATTCAGAATCAAAAAATCCGATTGATGGGTAAACTTTTGAAAGCCTTCATCTTTGATCTGTACGACCGATAAAAAATCCATGAATCCCTCCAGCACACAGATTTTAGAATTGGCGTCAATGGTGTTGTGATTCTTGTTTTCCTTTAAATATTCACCGGAAAATCTGACAATTGAAATATCTTTCGGTGAAGAAGAACCTTTGAACCACCGGTTGCGAAGCTCCCACGCACCGGATTGATTAGGGAAACCAATGGCGGTGTACTCGCGCTCGTTCATCCGGAAGTGAATTTGTTTGCAGTACTGCTTGGCAAGTATTGTCTGTATACCACGCGAATTGAGATACTGAATAAGATCCTTATCGTTGAGCGTGTCCGCCTGCAACACAGTCAGCTTTGAGGGAGTTGGGAAAGATGCCGCGGGTTTGACGGTAAGTGAGGTGATGATCGCGCTCGACATTGAACCCGCCATGTCTTTGTTATCGGAATACAGTCGCTGAAGAAATTCATGCGGTGAACAAGAAAAGAGTTTCATACCCAGGTCAATGATACTGCCACCGGCACCTGTACCATGATCGAACCAGAGGTTGAGCCGAGCGTTGACTTTGAATGAAGGAGCACGTTCCTCCCGAAAAGGTGAGTGGTACCAATGATCGGTACCCCGGACTTTCGCAGGCTCAAATCCTAACCGACTTAAGTAATCGACAATTGGAATTTGTCGTGCGGCTTCAAAAGAGAATTTGGTTACACTCATAACTGAATTGAGTTTAGATTCACGGCACCCAACAACATTACTTCACTCCCTCTACGGGGATGGTAGGAGGGTGCGTAGCTGAAGTAACCGAATGCTTGAAGCTCTTTGATTACTTTATGATAGGTAGCGATGGAGCGGATGTGCGATGTTTGCATGAGCCGGCTTCTGGACACCCGATATTGCTTTTGAAAACCCTGATCAATCCAGGCCTGACACAATGCTAGCGAAAGAGAAATGTGTGTAGGTTGCATGCGCGAATCAGTGACGATGCGCTGAATGAAACTTTTGAGTTCGATGAGTTTAATTTGCTCCATGACTTACTGCTACCGTGAAGCATTTTTCTCCAGCACCTTGATGATATCCTCATGTTTGTAAAAGACAATGCCACCGATTCTGGTGAAGGTCAGCGTTCCATTAATGCGTAAGTTTTGTAATGTCCCTGCTGAAACGCCTAACATCTTTCGTACTTCAGCAGACCGCAACCATTGCTTGGCAGATGCAGTACCGTTTGACTTCAACAGGAGTTTTATTTCACTGAGAAGCGAACTGTGAAAATCATGCAAATCCCCAAGCGTGATAAGTTCATCCCGTGTGATGCGTTTGGGTTCCAGTAATTCTTTGCCCATAATCTTTGTGTTTCAGTGAAGACAAAATGGTGCTTACTCATGGCATAAAATGAGTTGCCATCAGGAAGACATCTGGTTATCACTTCGCGAAAAGAAAAGCGATAACCTGTTCAAAGATTAGAATGCCAGAAATGAGGAGTTCACAAGTTGGGGGGAAGGTGGGTGAGAAAAATAATGTTGTATTAGTAAGTATTTGCCGATGTAGGTTAAGTAAATAAAAATGTCAACAATAAAACCGTCCTGGGCTTCTGATTACGCTGAAAGGGATTCATATCCGTAAAATTACGGGCAACATGTAAGTGTAAGAAAACGTGAATACTTACCACGCATTCATCTGTCGGGTTCGTTACTTTTGGACAGGTCGGTTTCATATTGATAATATTTGCTTTAAATGCGGTATGGCTGACTCTCTAAACCAAATTGGATGCGAATTGCCTTACTTCGTTTTTCTTTCCTTTTACTTGGAGTATTCCTTTTCTTTGGATGTCAGACTAAGCTTTCCCGTGAAGATTTTTTGCAGTGGGTGAAGAACTACGAGAATGGATTGCATGTAAGCCAATCGTTCAACGGTGTGGTGTATGACGTTCAATACTTACCCACCCAAGCAAGAGATTATTCCATTGACTCAAAAGAGTTAAGGTTAGGATTGCAGCATGTGACTCTTCGTATTGCATCGCATGATGGAAGCGATATTCTGAATCGGCATGCTACTTCACCGCGAGATTTTCAATTGAATGATTATTACTATTCCTATTTGTTTCAGCAGGATATATTTCTGGAGCAAGGCAACAACGTTTTACCCTGTGTGTTGTTTCATTTCGAACGGACAGCGGATCAACACAACAACAGGGTATTTAATCTTGCTTTTGAAAACGAAAAGGACGAATCCGAGGAGTTCTTCCTGATCATAAAATCCGACAGGCTCAGTGGCTTGCCGGTCAGAATAAAATTTACCCGACACGCTTTACCGGAAATTAAACATGATTCTTAAACGCTTTTCACGCAAAAGGGCAATAGCTTTGTTTTTGCTAATCATTATGTCCGTACAGGTATTGGTACCAAGGACAGCGTTAGCATTAACGAGTGGACCAAGTCAGCCAGAGTTTCAGAATTTTCAGCCGGCAGGGGCTACTGAGATGGTGAACTTGTTTACAGGAGATTTTTCATACAATATTCCACTCTTTGAATTGCCGGGTCCAAATGGTGGCTATCCATTTAACCTATCTTATCAGGCAGGAATTACGATGGATCAGGAGGCTAGTTGGGTAGGCCTAGGCTGGACGCTACAGCCAGGAGCAATCAATAGGCAGATGCGAGGACTGCCCGATGAGTTTAATGGTGATGAAGTTTATACGAAAACTTCTATTGCGCCTAATTATACGGTTGGGCTGGGGGCCGGTGCCACAATTGAACTTTTTGGATCGGATAAGTCTGTTGCGCAAATTGGATTCAGTATTTACCAGAACTCTTATAAGGGTTTGGGCTATACACTTGATGCAAGTTTTGGTTTCACTAAGTCAATCGGAGGGCTAAATGCCAACTTGGGTGTAGGACTATCCCTTGATAACAATGAGGGAATTGGTGTTTCACCATCTATAAGCCTTGCTGGAGAGATGGGCCAATTTGGGCTTAATGCGCCATATAACTCGAAAGACGGTCTCACTTCCATTTCTCTAACACATGGGTTCAATGTAAAGCACGATAAGCGGACTGACGAAAACTCTGGAGAACCGCTTGATATCTCCAATGGTAATAGTTCAGCCTCAATTTCCTTGGCAGGGTCGAGTTATACTCCGCAGGTAAGTATGCCAATGAACACAATAAGCATTTCGGCACAATTGAAATTTGGAGGGGCTTGGTTCGGGGTCTTCGGAAGTCCTTATCTGACCGGTTACCATACGAAGCAATACCTCACCACTGACAAGAAAAGGGTCACGAATAAAGCCTACGGTTACCTGAATTATCAACACGCTCAAACTCCTTATGAGCCCACAGCTATGCTTGACTTTAATCGCGAGAAGGATGGAATGGTCTCAAAGGAAACGCCCAATCTGGGGATACCATCTCTTACGTACGATATCTATTCGGTGACTGGACAGGGAATATCTATGATGTATCGGCCAATGAGAACAGACTATGGTACCATCTATGATCCTGCCACCACATCCGGATCCACTGCTGCGTCCTTCGGGGTAGATGTTGGAATTCCATCCCACGTGGGTGTGAATTTGACTGTCAATCACGCCAATTCTTTCTCGGGTAAATGGACTGATGCAGACAACCAATTGGCAACCAAAGCAAAGTTTCAAGGTTATGCAGCAAACGCCAACTACGAACCTTGGCTTTTTAAAGTGCATGCTGAATCAGTTTCAACAACAAAAGCAAGGCATGATTCAATTGGAGGTGACAGGCCCGTTAGGATTAAATTAACTGGCGACAAAAAAAATCCTATTGCGGGCGCAACGTTGGAACCAAGATCCGGGGCTTCATTACCCGTTCCGAACAATGCCGACTTGATTAATAGAAGCCGTTACCCCCGTAACCAGCTTGTCACACCAATCAAAAATGGAGAATTGCTATCTGCCTCCGGTACGGAGTTGATTTCACTTTTTAAAGTAAAATACATAGATAGCACAGGAACCTTAAAGCCATTTAACAGATCAAATGCGCTGGATTTTCCCAGACATCACTTTGCAGGATATACGGCTTTAACAGGTGATGGTTTACGGTACGTTTATGGGTTGCCAGCGTATAACCTCCTGCATGAAGAAGTCCAATTCAGTGTTCCACATCAATCAAATCCAAATACGACTCGGGTGGTCACGGGAACAGGTGGTGCTGGTGACCCAAGTTATAGTCACGCGAATACGGATAAGTACCTTAAGCGGACAGAAATTTCCAGGTATGCCCACTCGTATTTACTAACTGCGATTGTTGGCCCAGACTATGTGGATCTCACGAATGATGGCGTTACACCTGACGATTTAGGCTATTGGGTAAAGTTCACTTATAAAAAGACCACTGACGATTATAAATGGCGCGATCCCTTCAGGCAAGCGCACCTTCAGGAAGGATGGCGACACGATTATAGAGATGACAAGGGTGCGTTTACCTACGGTAAGAAGCAACTTTTTTATTTAACGAGAGCGGAAACAAAATCACACATCGCAGAATTTGAAATGTCTGAGCGATCAGATGCGAGGGGTGTTCTTTCGAAACTTCAGGATACCAATGGCCTTGGCAAAAATGTATTCGCACTTCAGCAGATTAAGTTGTTCACTCGGTCGGGAGGCAGTTTACAACCTATTAAGACTACACGTTTCGAATACGACAACTCCCTCTGTCTTGGAATAGACAATGGTACTGGTGGACAAGGAAAATTAACACTTAAAAAAGTTTGGTTTGAATATGGGGGGAGTCAACGCGGTGCACTTAATCCCTATGAGTTCACTTATCATTCAAGCAATCCGAATTATGACATACTCACCTATGACCGCTGGGGAAATTACCGGCCATTTCCAGAAAACAAGCCGCGCTACAATGTTGACTTTCCCTACGTCAACCAAGATCCTCTCAATAAAATCGATTTGGATGCTGAGGTAGCCAGTTGGAGCTTAACCGAAATTAAACTTCCCTCCGGGGGAACAATAAAAGTGGATTATGAATCGGATGATTATGCTTACGTGCAAAATAAGGAAGCTATGCAGATGACTGCGATCGTAAACCCTTATCAGAATTCACAAAGCATAACCGCTGCTCCTTTCTTGTTGGATCAAAATAATTATAAGATCCGCTTTAAATTAGAACAGCCCATCGAAGGAACACTTACCCCACCTCAACAGAAAACGGAAGTACTTAAATACATTGATACCCAGAGCTGGCAATTGTATCTTAAACTTAAAATCAATTTGCGAAAGGCAGGTGAAGCTTATTACGAATTCATAAACGGGTATGCTGATATAAATAAGACTGGAGCGATGGGGCTTGAAACCGATGCATCTGGAAAGTATGCGTACGGATATTTCCACCTAGCGCCCGATAAAAAGAAACATCCGTTTTCGATGCGGGCCTGGCAACATTTACGAACCAACCAACCTGATCTTGCAAACATCGGTAAGCAATTAGATCCAGCTGAGAGCACAGGCGATAAAATAAAACAAATCAAAGGTCTTGGTGGACTTGGCGCACAAATCCGCCAGATGTTTGAAGGATTTTATAACTATTGCGATAACAAAAACTGGGGTAAGCAAATTGACCCCACGCAGTCCTGGATCAGGTTAAAGTCGCCAGATCTTGTAAAATATGGCGGGGGACTTAGAGTGAAGCAGATCACCATGACCGATGCGTGGAGTCACGACAACCGCGGTTCCTATGGGCAGTACTATGAGTACACAACAGTGGTGGGTGGAAAAACGATCAGCAGTGGTGTTGCGGCCTATGAACCACAAGTAGGTGGCGAAGAAAATCCATTGCGAATAGCCAAGAAGTTTGTGCAATCAGTCCCGTTAAAATCTGATAACAACCTGATTTTTGAATATCCGGTTAACGAATCCAGTTATCCCGGGCCGCAAGTAGGCTACAGCAAAGTTGCAGTACTGAGTTTGCCAAGCGCTATCCGTGCGGGTAAAACATTATCAACACCGGTTGGATTTCCTGCTGGTACTAATCCTATTGGTACTACCGGGATGACGGTGCACGAGTTTTACACCGCATTGGATTTTCCTGTGATTGCAGATGAAACAGACAAAACCAATAAGACTTTTAACACCTCTCTTCCAATACCTTTCTTGGGCAATGTCTCTGTTTCCAAGCTTGCAGCGTCACAAGGCTACAGTATAATTACCAATGATATGCACGGCAAATCCCGAAAGGTTAGCCAGTACAGGCAAACGGCCAGTGGTGAGATTCAGGCGGAGCCATTCTCCTGGGTTCAATATAATTATCTGCAAGAGCGAAAAACAGTAAATGGAAAATCCGCCTATGCGGTTAAAAATGTATTCAAGGAAAATGATGATGAAACCCTTAGCATATTGTTACCGCAGGATGGTTCTTCAACTAATCAATTTAACATGGGACAAGAAACCGAATTCTTTTACGATATGAGGCAATATGATGATGTTACGCAGACTGGTGGTGTTCGATACAATACTGATGTACTATTCTTCCTGTTCATCACGGTTCCTGTTCCAGTGCCTTGGCTAAATGCAAGTAGCAGTACGAAACAACTGCGGGTGGCCACGACAAACAAGATTATTTTTAAAACCGGGATTCTCCAAAGCATCGAGGCGTATAACGAGGGGTCACTAGTAAAAACGCGCCATGAGAAATGGGATCGGCAGACCGGACAGCCTGTACTTACTGTGGTAAATAATAACTTTGATAACCCGGTGTTCAGTTATTCGCGTCCGGCTTTTCGCGAGTATCAAGGTATGGGAGCGGCCTACCGTAATATTGGGCTGCAACTTTCCTTAGCTGGTATAACTGCGGACCCGAATCAGGATCACGTATATCAATTCAATAGCGTCATGGAGGCACACCTGCATGAGGGAGACGAGTTGCTTTTGTATGCGAGCTCTGGAGCCTTGGAAAATGCTTTGGCAAAAGTAGTTTATATGGGTAGGGTGAATGGTGTGAATATGATCTATGCGCCTCAATCATTGACTAGCACTACCTACAAGGGGTTGATTGTGCGGTCGGGCAGAAGAAATCATCTGAATACGATGGTTGAAAACATTGTAGCGTTGTCCGACCCGACCTTGACGGGCACAACCTCACAACATTCAAAAGTCATTCAAATCCCTAAGTAATTTACAGATGAAATATTTTTTCATATTTCTTTTATTCCAAATGAGCCTTGAGGCTATGGGGCAGTCGTCAAATACTCTGGCGGCACCTCTTTATGGATTTGTAGAGAACAAAGGTCAGGTTCGTGATCAAGCAAATAAATTAGTGAGTGATGTTAAATTCATTCTACAACTACCAAACAATAATTTAATTCTTAAAACATCAGGTTTTAGTTACGATACATATTGGGACGAGAAGGATACAACTTCTACAAATACTAACTTAAGAAGCCCAACTAAGGCCCTTGAAAAATATCGGAGACACTTCCACCGTGTAGACATTCAATTGGTGAATACAAATCCAGGGATGGAAATAACGGCTGAAGGCCAGTATGAATCTTTGATAAATTTTTATCAAACTGGATTACCCCGTCAAAGACAAGACTTCCAAGCGCATCACTTTAAGAAAGTAATCTATAAAAATATTTATCAATTTATTGATCTGGAGTTTGTGGCTGAGGTTAGTCCAGACAAACCGGTTGAGTACAATTTCATTGTTCATCCGGGCGGGAACGTGCAAGATATTCAGATGAAGTATTCGGGGCCTACCAATATGAAGGTAGGGCGCAACCAGATTGAGATGAAATTGACTAAGGGAATCTTGAAAGAGCAGATCCCTAAAAGCTATTGGTCAGAGAATGAGGAGCGCGTTAAAATAAGTTATACGAGTAAGAAAGTAATAAATGGAAATATCATCGGTTTTGGTGGCGTAAATGGAATAGTAAGTAAGGAGTTGATCATAGATCCGGTACCTGTCCTTGAGTGGGAAAAACGGATCACGATTGGCGGGAATGATAGAATAGAAGATTTTCTGGTATCATCCACTTCTCACATCTACGCTGCTGGTAACGCACTCTTTGGTGGGGCATCCCTGTCAACTTCCGGAGCGTATCAACAATCTATTGCAGGTGGTTTTGATGGGTTGCTAATCAAATATAATTCAGATGGTCTAATTGATTGGGCAACGTATTATGGTGGTGTGAATAGCGAGGGTTTTTTGGCAATAGGAGAGCGGTCAAATGGTGATTTGATAGTGACTGGTTATTCTGATACAATAGGAATCCCCATTGTTGTTTTTTCACCATCAGGTTCTCCAACTTATTCAGGGGGTATAGTTCTTAATAGTGGCGCAGTATCACAGGACTTATGGATTGATGAGAGCAACAATGTTTATATCACGGGCTCTACTGGTGCAACTGATTTGCACACACCGAATGCGCCACAAACTATAAATCAAGGTTGGGACGGCTTCGTAATCAAACTGTCAAGCTCATTCAGTTTGCAATGGGGCACTTATTTTGGCGGTTCCAGCAATGAAGAGGCATATGCGATTGAAGGTGATGGTAATGGTAGTGTGGTCATAGCGGGCTATACGATGTCATCTGATTCTATTGCTACACCCGGTGCATTTCAAACTAGCTTTGGAGGCGGCACATTCGATACTTTCTTGGCTAAATATACTACTTCAGGAACGCTGCAGTGGAGTACATATTTTGGAGGGTCATCCAATGACCTTTCGTATTCCCTAGCGATTGATTCACAAAACAATATTTATTTAGGAGGAAATACAAGCTCAAGCTCATTGGAAACAATCGGACCGTCCTCATCGGGCTCCGATGGTTTTTTGGTGAAGTTTTCTACAGCTGGAGCTCGGATTTGGAGCACCTATTATCCAAGCACTTATGTAGTAGCATGCCAATTCGATTTGAGTAATCGCTTGTTTGTTGGTGGACATAAATGGAACGGGGGATTTACCAATACGGCAATACTGGCAGAATTTACGACTGAAGGAACATTGATTAGTTCTGCAACCTACAATCGCCCGGCAGGAGGATTTAATTCATTTGAAACTCCACTCGCCCTTGGTGTTAGTGAAGATTACCTATATCTCGCAGGGGAAATATTGAACGTTGGTGGCGGTGGATTTCAGTTTGAAGAGTTTTTTTTGGCAAAATTTACTAAGCCATGTTTGCCATCGTCTCCAATCTCTGTGCAGATATTATCCACCCAATATTCCTGTGCAATGCAATTTGCACCCTCCCGAAATTTGGGCTGTCAAATTAATTCTTATGCATGGAACTTTGGTGACGGCAATACAGCCATTTCACGAAATCCGGTGCACAAATACGCCATTCCCGGAACCTATACAGTTTCACTTGTAGTGAATTACTCTTGTGGTGGGTGTGCTGCTGATACCACCATATCGCAACAGATAACCTATAGTCCGCAGCCCGTAGTGCTGGAGGATACACTGGTTGAAGTTTCCACCCAGCTTAAACCGCAGGTAATTTCCGCTTCCGCTTCAACATTCTCAGATTCATGGTTGCTGCAGCACGAAGCTACTTCACTGGCTAATGCTAATCCTTTTGTAAATGGATCTGCAGGTGTTTGGCGCAATGCTGCATCATTTGTGTACGACACCGACCGACAATACAGTCAGCCTGTAAATCTGGCCACGGATGGCACCTTTAACCTAAAGCAGTTTGACTGGAAGACAGCCGACTTTGAGGTGATACCCGATTGGATTAAAGCTACTGCGATGACGGAATACAGTCCATTTAGTTATGAGCTTGAGAACCGGGATGTAATAGGTGTATATACCGCTGCCTTGTACGATTATGGTGGACATCTTCCTTCCGCCAATGGCGTTAACATGCGCAATAAGGAAATGGCCTTTACAAGTTTTGAGTTTTCAGGGAATGTAAATAACAGTAACACGACTCAAGGCCTCACTGGTAATCTTTTGTTTGGCACTAATCCTACTCCCGATTATTTGATTTATAAAATAGCGACTGCTCGCAGCAACATTGCGGTAGTGGAGGCGCCAATGAGTGCATTGGAGATTCCAGCATCTGTAGCGATATCTACAAGCGGTGCGGCCTCATCGAATCCAGATAGTCGTAACAAAGTCTTTTATGGCAACCAGATTGTTTGTATGCAAATACATCCTACCCGTGATGATTGGTCGGTTGTTGTTTTTCGAGATGCCATCAGTGGATTGTGGAGTGGTCTATTGCGTCTTACGCTTGAAGCAACGCCAACCGTACAACCTGTTTTTGATTCTATCCGCACAGCCCATACAGGGAAGAAAAGCCTTAAGGTGCTGACCAATCAAATCTACAAACAACCGATTCTTCGCTTGGATTCAGCAAAGAATTATGTTGTGAGTGCATGGGTGGCGGTTTCAGGCTCGCAGCCAGCAACCCCTTTGCTTGCCAATGACCTTGGATTAGTGGTGACTATAAAGAGGCGGAATGGTACAACCGTTTCAACGACTGTAGTGGAGCCGAGTGGACCCATTATTGAAGGTTGGCAACAAGTTAAAGGAGTATTTGCCTGTAACATTAAGAATGCTCAAGTGGAACTGACTTTTAAGGCTGGAAGTCTGGGTACAGCCTGGTATGATGATCTGCGTTTGCATCCTGAAAAAGGAAATATGAAAAGCTATGTATACGATTTGAAGGATTACAGGCTGCGTGCAATTCTTGATGAAGAAAACTTTGCCTCGCTTTTTTATTATGATGCGGAAGGCAATCTGCACATCACCAAGAAAGAAACCCGTGAGGGTATAAAGACAATCAACGAAAATATTTCTTACCAGGTAGAGCGTGAATGAAATATAACATCTCTAAATATTTTTTCTTTTTTCTCCTTGCGCTCTTCACCACAAAAGTGCAGGCTCAGGATTGGGTGCCATTGTTCCATCCAGACTCATTGCAATCGGTACACATTGTGATGGACGTAATGGTTTACGAAAAAGCAACTGACAAGTCGCCTTTTTTTGAAGGCGTGGCAGAAGTAAAGCGTACGGCAACTTGCTACTTCTCTTCCTTCTCTGGGTTGGAGATGTTGATGAGTGATCAATACCTGATTATGACAAATCTTGCCGATCGGTCGATCTCTGTTTCGCGCAGGGACAAAGAAGGTGAACAAGCATTTGCTAAGGATATGATGTCTATGCTGGATAGTATGCTGCGCACGATGAGTCATCCTCAAAAAATCGAAGAAACAGGTGAGCGTGTTCACTACCAATATATTCCGGTAAGAGGTGAGATTAAAGTTATCGACATCTATCTGTCCAAGGCTGACCGAAAACTTCAGCAAATAACCTATCGCTACGAGTCCGGCCAATTTGCTCGTACTGTTTTTAAAAAATTCGAGACCAAAGCAGTATTCGAAACGAGTGATATCTCAGAGGCTCGATACTTTTCCAGCCTCACCGATAAAGTCACATTACAAGAACGATACACAAGATTCAGGGTAATATGGAATTGAAGCAAAACCACAAATTTTTTCAGCTGGTAATGATCTTATTGCTTGTCGTTGCTTGTGTCCGTGGCTACGCACAAACAACAATACCTGGCGAGATTAAGATTCAGCGTGATGCTACCCCCAATCCAAAAAATGTACCCGCGGGATCTGAGTTATTGCTTGACCTGGCCGTGAATGACCTTATTGATATTTTTCCAACCTGTGCCGGTGGTGATTATTACGTAGGGCTACAATTGGTTTATGACCTTGGTGATTCCAACACCGAAAATAACTGGGAGGCAAATTTGTCGATCTCTTTAATGAATGGAACCACAGCACTCTGGACACAACCGCTTTCAGTCAGGACACTTGATCAAACTTTTTTAGCTACTGTATTTCATAACACATTCATTACATGTAATACCGCCTACAAATGGCGCGTCACCGCCAAGACACTCACAGGTACAGTACCTCAAAATAACATCTATGCTAAAGTGCTTTTATACAAAAAGTGGGGCGATCCTTTTTCACAAGCTACCACTATATCCCTTAGTGCCAACTACCTGAGTGGCGTAACGAATGTAGGTTGGACACATGCTGATAATGCTGTGCTTGCTTATGATCTGGAATGGGTTTTTGTTGCCGATCATGAAGGCGCACCTGGTTCTGCCGCAATGGCCTTTGCAACGAAAGAACCCGTTCGCATTACCACCGGTGCAATTGGGTACACGCATCTCACCTATTATCCTGATGGAAAAATCTGGTACCGGATAAGGGCGATTGGGTACAACCCGCAATATCCTGAACATAGGATTTTGGGTAATTGGTTTTACTCACCAGATGCAGGTATTACCATTGCCAATCACAATAACACCTACAACTGGCAACAGCAAACTGTGTTTGCTGAAGATGGTAAGTACAAAAAAATCATGTCGTATTATGACGGTACGCTGCGGCAGCGGCAGGTGCTCACCAATTTAAGCACAGAAAACATAACGTTGGTCGGTGAAACGTTTTACGACTTTGAAGGACGTCAGGCGGTGAGTGTATTGCCTGTACCGGCTACCGATGCGTCATTGATCTATAAGCCCGGTTTTAATGTGTTTGCTGCAATTGATGGCACCGTAACCTCTACAGCCACCGGCAATCAGGATAAATTTCATTTTGATAATGCACAATTAAATAACAGTCCGCTTGCTACTACTACTGGTGCTGGCCGGTATTACTCTAATACAAATTCATCCACTTCCTTACTGAAGGATTACATACCCAATGCAGCGGGGTATGTCTATAGTCAAAGTAGTTTTTTGAATGACCCGAGTGGACGAATCAGCCAACAATCGGGAGTAGGCTCCGAATTTAAAATGGATGGCGGAAAAATCACGCGCTACTTTTATGGTTCAACCACACAGCCAGAACTTACGCGACTGTTTGGTACTAACGTAGGAAATGCAGCGCACTACAAAAAAAATCTGGTAGTCGATCCCAACGGCCAGGTAAGTGTTTCTTATTTGGATCAGGAAGAGCGGGTGATTGCCACTGCGTTGGCTGGAGCGAAGCCTGACAATGTAGAAGCGCTACCAAGCCTGATTGAACAGCCAATAACCGTTGATCTCTCTACCAGAAATCAAAAATCGAATGGTATCAGTTCCACCACCCATACTATTCTAAATACGAAACTAAATACGAGCTTCACCTTTAACTATAACCTCTCGGCTCTCGCCTCAGAGTTAGAGACGTTTGGATGTAAAAGTTGCATCTATGATCTATTGATTACACTCTCTCGACCGGATGGTAGCTACTACAACTTCAATGGTTTTCCGGGCAACACGGTTAGCGATGGTAAAACGTATCAGCTTACCGGAATAACTGCAGCCAGTTGTTCTACGGCTTATGTGCAGAATGTGGTGCTTGCCAATGTTGTGTTAGGTGATATTGGGGATTACACTATTACCAAAACACTTACTCCGCGCGAGATGACTTTTGAGGAGGCTTACACACTCGTTGAACAAACAGATAGCATACAATTATTGGTTGAAGAGTTGGTCGTCACGTATCCCCTGGATTCAGCCGATTGCGAGATTTGTACATCGTGCGAGGCGGAAGACCTGATTGATGATACCATTAGTGAGATTGCAGCTCTTGATTGCGAAAATATTGTGCAGCAGATTATACAAGTTATCAAGCAATCACCCGAACATGTCAATGATCCTTTCTATGAGCCAACTCAAGCCGAAATCGAAGCACATGAAAAGTATTGTGAGTATGAACTGTGTGCGAAAAATGAATTGAGCGATGCATTTGAACGGCAGTTGGCCCGGTATGAGTCATATTCGGCTGCCTTTGCCGGAAACTCTACTGATCTGATCAATATTGATCCCTTCTTCAACAATAGTTTACTCAGCGGCTTTAGCTATAAAACGGCTATGCAAGGATTGCTCAATAGCATTACATTAGAAACCGCATCCGGTGCCAGCCTGACCGGAACATTGCTACAGGTTACGGATCCTGCCAACACCAACTTTTATGTGGATAGCGATGGCAATGCAGATACAAATGGAAGCCACATGTTATACTTCGACCTGATGGAGCAAAATGTTCCCTTGAATAATCCACAATATGATGAACGCAGGTGGACGTTGTATCGGTCATTCTACCTGGAAGCCAAGCGGAAAGTAAAAATCAACAACATTACCGAATACCAAACCTGTCCGCCAGCGTTTGCGATGCTGCAACTGCAGGATGAAATGAGTGACACAGAACAATGGCTGGAAGATAATGCGGAAGATACTGCGGTAAGTGAACCAGAAGTAAGTAATTCATTCTTTACGATTCAGTTTGCTTGTGATGCAGCTATATCTCCAGCTGACAGCACCACTATTGTGGCTCATCTAACATCTTATTTTAATACCCATCCGGATAATGTGTTGCGGGTAATTGTGATTTCACACCTCACAACCGATCCCGATCTGGTGGCTATTCAGAATATTTTAACCACATATGGTTGTGGGCTTAGCTCGGTAGCGCAGGTTGATCCTTTTGAGTGTCTATCCGACACCACCATAGTATACAATCGCAATGCTTTCCTGAATGGCCAAGGGCAGCAGGCTATGCGAGGGGAACTGCCACACCAACATGAGTTTGATACTGAGTTTATTCAAAATAAACTAACGGAACAGTTTGGTGCCTATAATCAGCGTAAATTAAATGATAAAGCAAAGTCAAGTAAAGGCGCAGGAGTTCCGATGTCCTTTGTTTTGAGTTTACCTTCTCAGGAAGAGTACAATGCGTTGATGGATCTGTATGCTAGCACGAATGGTCCCAATTGGACTAATAACAGTGGCTGGAGTACAGCGAATCCTTCAATAATTCAAGATGTGAGCAGTTGGTATGGGGTAACTACGAATGCAGCCGGGCATGTTATAGCACTTGACCTTGACGGAATTGATGACAACAGTTGGGCCACTGTAGGTGGAATTCAAGACTACCCTGGTAATAACCTTGTGGGAACCTTGCCCGAATCACTTGGGGATTTAGCTTATCTAACTTTCCTCAATCTTGGGGGTAATCAATTGACTGGTGCCATCCCGGCATCGCTTGGTAATATCACGAACCTCAATTATTTGGTGATGGCCGACAACCAGCTAACCGGCCCGATCCCTTCATCCATTGGTCAATGTGTTAATCTTTATGTAATCTTTCTTGATCGAAATCAAATCGGAGGGTCGATCCCATCGACAATAGAGAATTTTCCTTTCCTTTGGGCGCTTCAATTGGAATACAATCAATTGACTGGAAGTATTCCCCCGCAACTATTCAACCTACCTAGTCTGCAATACCTGCATTTGCATTTCAACCAATTGTCCGGTACGATACCAACCAATGCCGGTAATATGACTGCGCTCCGCCACTTTGAGGTAAACAATAACAATTTAAGCGGCCTGGTTCCGGCCTCACTCAGTACGCTCAACTTGACCTGGCTATGGTTTAATAACAACCAACTGAGTGGGCCAATTCCGGTATCGCTTGGGTCAATACCCAACCTGCAATATTTTATGACCAGCAACAATCGGTTTACGTTCAGCGATTTTTTACCAGCCAAAGCTATTTCACCTGCACATACATTCACCTATACCAATCAAGCCCCAATCGACCGCTCCAAAATCATCTCTGCTGATCCCGGCCAAACCGTTACCCTCACCACCAACATCGATCGCAGCACTACACCTGCTAGTTTATACCAGTGGTATAAGGACAATGTTTCATTGGGTGCGCCATCAACCAGTGGACATACATTAACCTTATCGAATGCGCAGCCATCCCAATCAGGCACGTACCACTACCAGATTACCAACCCCAATGCAAATCTATTAACGTTGGTAAGCCGGCCTCAAACCGTATTGATCAGCGACTCGTTAAAACTCACCAAACCTTGCTTACAATACGATACTACCAACGTAGCGCTGGGTAAATTTAAGTTTGTGGTAAACTGGACCGAAGTGGTAGCGCGGTGTGAGCAGAACAAAGCCAAACAGGATAGCACCATTCTCAGCTATGCGGTGCAACGCCTGATCGAAGAAAAAGTGACGGAGTTTTTTACCAGCCAAACCACAACGTGTCTGGAGAATGCAACGGAGACCTTCAACTACGCCTACAGTTCAGGCGAATATCACTACACGCTTTATTACTACGATCAGTCCGGCAACCTGCTGCAAACCGTGCCCCCGGAAGGCGTTCAAATCCATCCGCTGCCGCATAAGCTCGTTACCCAATATCAATACAACTCACTCAATCAACTCGTTTGGCAAAAAACACCCGATGCCGGTGAATCGCGCTTCTGGTACGACAGCAAATCGCAGCTGCGACTGTCGCAGAATGCACAGCAGACAATTGATGGTAAATATTCTTATACCAAATACGATGAGCAAGGCCGCATTACGGAAGTGGGCGAACTTTACACAACAGTTAATATAAGCACACTCATTCCAGCATTGGAAGACCCAACCTTCCCGGTTACCGGCCCTAACTATGCACTGCACGATGTAACTAAAACGTATTACGATTTTCCGAGTGTTCCCATACAGGCCACCTTCCCGCAAAAGTTTTTGCGCACGCGGGTCTCGTGGACGGAAGTACATGAAAAGAATGCCGGTGATGTGATCACCACCTACTACTCGTATGACGAACACGGTAACGTACACGCCCTGTTACAAACCATACCCGGCATGACGCCTAAACGTACCGACTATAAATATGATTTGGTGAGTGGTAAAGTAAACTTTGTGCTTTACCAATATGGCGAAGCCGATCAGTTCATTCACAAATACACCTACGATTCCGACAACCGCATCAAAGAAGTGTTTACTTCTACCGATGGCTTCCTGTTCGATCGCGATGCCGAATATAAATACTACCAGCATGGGCCGCTGGCCCGCGTAGTGCTGGGCGAATACACAGGAGTGCAAGGACTGGATTATTATTACACGCTGCAGGGTTGGATTAAAGGAGTTAACATGCCCTATGCCAGCGATCCTTCTAACGATGGCAACAATCCTTCCAAAGTAGGCCGCGATGTAATGGCCTATGCACTGGGCTATTACGAAGGCGACTATGCGCCCATCAACAATACCAAAATAATCTCCGATAGCCGCGACCACTTATGGACGCGCTATGGAGAAATGTATGATAACAGCAACGGCTATTACAATGGCAACATTGCCTGGATGCAAACCGACCTGAAAAAGATTGGGCAAGAGACAGGTAGCCGCGTAAAAGGTGTGCAGGCTATGTTGTACCGCTACGATCAATTGCACCGCATTATAAAGAGCCGCAGCCTCACCAGCTTCTCGGCCACCACCGGCTTTGCCACCCGCACGGGCACCCCGGCTGCGTACGATGAAGACTTTACCTACGATGCCAACGGTAATTTGGAAACCTTGCAACGCATGAACCAGACCGCCTTGCAGGATAATTTTACCTATGACTATTACGCCAACAGCAATAAGCTACGCTATGTAAGTGCCTTTGATAACATAGAATATGCGGGCAATATGGTAAACACCAACAAACTATACCGCAACGTTACCATTAAGAGTACAGCCAACGTAGCCAATGGTAGTGATGTGGAGATCCGCGCCATTGAAAGCATTTACATAGAAGATGGCTTTAACCTGAACGACAATGCTAATATGCATGCCTATGTGCTGGGCGATAACGAAGGCGAGTTTAATTACGATGCCATTGGCAATTTAGTATGGGATCAGAAGCAGGGCGTGCGCATTGCGTGGACACCGTATGGCAAAGTACGCTCGGTAACGCAGGAAGACGGCACGGTGGTCTCGTTCCGCTACGATGCCGCGGGCAACCGCATAGAAAAGAAACGGGTACTGCCCAACACCACCACTACGCTTACCCGCTACGTGCGCGATGCGAGCGGCAACGTAATGGCCATTTATACCGATGCCCTATTAACCGAGCAACCCATTTACGGCAGTAGCCGGGTAGGGCAGTACAAAGGTGGCCGCACGGCAGGCATCCGTAAACTCGGCACCAAACAATACGAACTCTCCAACCACTTAGGCAATGTGCTGGCCGTAGTTAAGGATAACATACGGCTACAGGCCGATAGTGCCTGGGCACAGGTAGTAAGTGCTACCGACTATTATGCCTTTGGCGGCAGCATGCCGGGGCGTATGTACCAAAGTGCAGAGTACCGTTATGGCTTTAACGGCAAAGAAAAAGATGACAATGGCGAGTGGGGCGATGATACCAACTACGACTATGGCTTTAGAATATACAACCCAAGAATTGCCAAGTTTTTGAGTGTGGATCCATTGACGAGAGACTATCCATGGTATACTCCGTATCAGTTTGCAGGTAATATGCCAATTTGGGCAATTGATGTAGATGGATTAGAGGATCAAATTGCAATTGATGGGTCAATAGTAACTGGGCCAGTAAATATTGAAATGGTAAACAAACAAATTGTAAGAGACCAGGTCAATCAGGCTAAGCAAGCTATGAGACAGCAACCGATGAGAAATCCTAACGTAACAACTTTTTTAGGTCCGGATCCCAGTAAAGGTGACGGAGCAGCAGCCTTCAAATACAATCGTAGTATAGCACTCCATGAAGCAAATATGAAGAAGTTAGAAGGTAACTTCACTCCATTGGATAAAGCTATGCAACTCGGGGTGGATATAGGTAGCGTTGCGGAGACGGGGTATGGCTTGTATAAGCTTGCGCGTAACGTGCCAAAATACTTTAAATCATTTTCATCTTTCAGCAGAGCTAGTGGTGGTGCCGCAAGACTTGCCGAGGATGGTATTAATATTATTGATGCTATTCGTAACAATTACTTACCTGGTTCTAAAGGTGCATTCATTGGCGAAACACGTTTATCAGAAGAAGCGATGCGAGCTTTATCAAATGAATTTGGGGTTGAATTTGCCCAAGTATATACTATGGGATCTGGAAGAAATGGTGGAGGTGGTTACTATACACTATATTCGGGTACTCAGAATTCAGTTGATATTCCAAAAAAGGTTGGTGAAATTTTGATAAACCATACCCATCCCGGAGGTACGATAAAACCAAGTACTTATGATGTACAGTATTTAATAGACATTGAAGGGCTAGGTTCGCCTCAAAGATCTTCAATAATTTTACCTAAAGATCAACCGGCTGTAAAATTTGATAAGAATACAAAAACTTCAAATAAGTGATAAGATGAGAGAGATAGACTTAGAAAATGAATTTGGTAAAATGTGGGGAGTATCCATTGGGAATTATGCTTTAATAAGATCAGAGACACCAATGAAATATACTATTATCAATACTGTTTACAACTCCATGGTAATTATTGATAATGATGAGATCGCTCAATATGTCATTACCAAAATGATAAATAATGGTGTCCGAATAGCTAACAACGAAATTGAAGTCATGAATTCAAATAGACCTGATCCAATTTTTTATTCTTCCCAGCACGAAATTCAATATCGAGCAGTTTTAAAGAAGAAGAAAAAAGGAAAAGGAGAAAGATAGTTTCTTCCTTATTTCTTCGCAGAGTTACTCGTTTCGGGGACTCTGACGGAAGCAGGAGCTAAGGAAGGCGCTAGTTAGTAAAGTAAAAACAGAATTGATTTGAGTAGTAAAATGATAGATGGAAAATTAAACGAGTAAGGTTGTTAGCACAATTAAATGATAAGTACTCAGCAAGTCTTATTAAAAAATGAAATGATTTCAACACTTAATATAATCCAAATAATCCAAAATGAAAAAAATTAGTAGTAGTATCTCCACAAACTCCTAAACCGCCAGCATGTCCGTCACTTCCGCAAGAAATTTAGTTAGCGTTTTTATTTTCACCACGTTGCTTTTTGCTGGTGCAGGATTTTACACCACCCATGCGCAGGATAAGCAAGTAACCATCTCCACGCTTAAACACGAGGCCATCAGCGATTACATTTTTCTGGGCGAGGCTGGGTTTATCCTTTCCATCACGCAACTTGAAGTCGGCATTTACATGGAGCATACCCTTTCTTATTTCACACCCGAGCTGGAGCTGCTTTGGAAAAAAGAGTTTAAAGACAAGCAGCAATATGCCAACCGCGATAAACACCTGATGGCGTCACCCACAGGCAGCTACACGTATTACTTAGAAATAGCAAGTCCGGCAGGCAGTGGATTCAACAAGAAGACTCACGACATACTTCAGATAAAGAAAGACGGAACGGAAAAGCGAATGGAACTGGAGCCTTCTGAGGCTTTCGGGCAAAGCCTGCAAACTATTTTCTGCGATGAGCAGCACCTCTACTACCTAGCCACTGAAAATGGTAACGAGCGCCACAACAAAAAGAAAACAACCGAAAAGCTTATCCTCAACCGGTTTGATCACGAGCAGCTCAAACCCGAACGCTTCTTGATTGATCTTCCCGCTATTGCCGAAGGCGAGAACACTACCTTCTGGCAATACGTAGCCAACACCGAAACTGAAATTCTATTAGTGTCCAAAGCGATGGATATTCCGTTGGGCAAAGCGATTTATGATGTAGCTACAGTCTCAACTACCGGTAAAGTGCTTTCGGTAAAAAGAATGCCTGTTAACCTGCATCAGAAGTTCACACGGCCCGCCAATGATATTGCGCCTGCGGGTTCACGCTATGTAATGGCTACCGATCTTAGTTCGTCCAGCACTACGCATACTTTAAATGGCTCAAGTCAAACCATAACCATTGTTACTGCCGGAGGTTACGGCAATCTGGCGTTTGATCCGGCCACGAACGGATTTTATGTCTATGGCTTACTGGGGCCAATACCGTTTCGAAAAGTATCCCCCTTATACGAAGGTTTTTACCTGATACATCTGGATAAGGAAGGCAATGAGCAATGGCGGGTACAACATACCGGCCCCGAAGAGTTGGTTAACAATGGGGTGTTCAGAAAGCATGGTCGCCCGGCTGATCGGTGGATTTCGCTGAGCTTCTTACCCAACCAACACCTCAATTTTGTAATCGGGTTTGGGGCCACCGTTGTGGAGTATGATGTTAGTGCCAGAGGCACCGTAGCGGGTCACAAAATGTGGCGCGACATTAAGAACGTGGGTAGTCGCAGTAATTGGGAAGCGTTCCCTTTTAGCGCGGCTGGAGAATTTAAGTCGTACGATTTTGTGCATAAACTGCTTGCCGAAAAAAAGCCGGCCACCGGTTTTTTGGGTACGGCATTTACTTCAGGAGAAGTGATCATTGAGAATAGCGAACGCGACAATCATATTAAGTTGTATTATTTCAACCGTACACCATGATAGGGCTGGCTTACAGACGACTTGTTTACGCGCTCCTATTTGTGATGGGTTGTACACCACAGGATCGATACGCGCATGCTGTTGCGGCCCGTGGCGGTGTGTGCATTTCGTTTGATGATCGTTCGGTGAACGAATGGTTTGCCTTGCGCGAGATGTTGCTGAAGTATGATGCGCGCGTTACCTTTTTTGTGACACAGTGGGATTCACTTTCGCCAGATGAAAAAGACAAGCTGCATATTCTTCAGGACGATGGTCATGAAATTGGATTTCATGGAGTCAGGCATTTGCTCTCAGAATATTATATCAAAGAGCATTCACTTAAAAAATACATGACGGATGAGATTGTGCCGGGAATTCAGGCCATGAATAAAGATGGATTTTATCCCACTTCGTTTGCCTACCCCTACAGTGCTAAATACTGGTTTACCGATCGCGAGCTATTGAAATATTTTTATGTGCTGCGAAGTGAAGCTATACCACAGGAAGGAGAATTGCCAGCTAATGTGGATGCAGCATTTTATGACTACGAAGGTAAGCGGCTAACATATGCGTTGTCGCTTGAGAATAAAAGCTTGTGGACTGATACTGAACTCAACCGGGCTTTGGATCGTGCAGCAGATGAGAATGAGGTATTGGTACTCTATGGCCATGTACCGGGCGCTACCACAGATTTAAAATTACTGGAAGATGTATTACGGCAAGCGAGTCAAAGAAATTTGAAATTTCTTCGTGTGTCTGATCTCGTGATTAGCAATTCAGAATATAAGCTCGAAAAAAAAGAAATGATTTCATTAACCCATAATTAACATTTAACCCTGATAGCCATGTTTAAGATCCGTTTTACTTCATTATGCTTTGCGCTTGTATGCTTAGCGCCAATAACGAAGAGTTTAGCTCAGAATAATTATGCCGCAGGAACCAACGCAGGACAAGGCGGTAGCCAAAATACTTCGGTAGGGGTGAATGCCGGTAATTTCATTACGGGCACACAAAATACTTTCCTCGGATACAATGCAGGAGGGGCTTCTGGAAATAGTGCCGGTTATAGTACCATGCTTGGTTCGCAAAGTGGCCAGCAAAGTACTTCGGGAGGTTATAATACATTTATGGGGTACCAATCAGGTTACAGTTCTACTTCTTCGAGCCATAATGTGATGATTGGTGTGGAAGCAGGGTACGCAATAACCACTACACAATATAACACACTTATCGGGGTGCAGGCCGGAAGAAATGCAACGGGCAATAATAACCTGATGCTAGGGTACCAGAGTGGACAGCACTCTACAGGTTCTTACAATGTTTTTTTGGGACCATCGGCAGGAAAGAATGAGACTGCCTCAAACAAACTTTATATTGACAATAGCGATACCGCTACCCCATTAATTTATGGTGATTTTAGCCTTAATCGTGTCGGGATCAACGCGCTACCCAGTAGCTACACCCTTAACATTGGCGGCACTCTAAATGCTACTGGAATTTTTGTTAACGGTGCACCATTTGCTGGCAGTTCTCAATGGACTACACAAGGGCCGAATATTTACTATTCTACGGGAAACATTGGTGTAGGTACAAATACCCCTCTTTCGCGCCTTCACCTTGACTATACTTCCACGAATACGAACTTTACATCGATTACTAACGCTGATGTTGGATTGTTGATAAAGAACACAAACACCACCAACAATAATTTTAACGTGGTTTCATTAGAAGATGCTTATGGTTTTGCTATTGGACAGTTTGGGACAGTTACTACCAACCATGGCACCCACACAGGTCGCTTATTTTTTGCCGCACGGGGTGCATCTGGAATGGTTCAAAGACTGATTGTGGAGGACGCCAAGACTACTATCAATAACACTCTTTACACTCCAGGTATATTATTGGAGTCAGCCACACCTACCATTCAAATGCAGGCTGGTGCCAATTACATTCAAATAGCTAACAGTAGCAGTGCGCCCAGTGGCCTTAAGTCTGGGGGTATGTTGGTGGCTGATTCATACAGTTATGCGAATCCTTCAGCCAACGATCTTATTGTAAAAGGAAAAATTGCGATTGGCACACCGGTAACTACGAGCACCAATAATTACGTGCTTGCCGTAAATGGTAAGATAGGCGGCCATGATGTACAAATTGAACGCACCAGCAATGCGTGGCCTGATTATGTTTTTCAAGAAGAGTATCAATTACCAGCACTTGATCAAGTCGAAGCGTTTATAAAAACAAATGGACATTTGCAGGGTGTACCGAGTGCTGCTGAGGTTGAGGCAAATGGTTATAGCGTGGCTAACCTGGATGCGACCTTATTGCAGAAAATTGAAGAGTTAACCTTGTACTTGATTGAACAGAAAAAAATAAGTGAACGTCAGCAGAAAGAAATTGAAGAGCTGCGGGAACAAGTACAGCGCAAGAAGCAGAGAAAATAAATGGTCAGGAACTTTAAATCATGCGTACTTAGCTTGCTGGCATTAATGGCGGGAGTGCTTTTTACCCTGCCGGCAATTTCAGCAACATGGGGTCAGGATACTTCCCGAAACCCATTGGGTGATACTGTAAAATTTCGAATGGAAAACGGTAAGTACATAGGCCCGGATAAAAGAGATTTAAAGCAGTGGCGGGAAAACAAAGCAAACAATTTTTCGAAAGGCGGTACAAAGCTTATAATTGACACCTTGTCGGTAATGCAGGATAGCCTCATGCAAAGGCAATTGTATTCCAGGAAACGTTTAAAAGAGATTTATGACTCATTAGGAATTGGAAGGCTAGACTCAGTATTGGCATTAGCGAAAACAAAACAAAATATTTCTAGTGAAGAATTGCTGAAGATGGTTAATGCACCGCTTACTGATCCCTCGTCATCATTTCCAGATGTTTCAAAATACCAGCTATCATCTGGTTCTTTAGGCGAGTTAATGCCCATTGCAGGGCAGCAATTAAAACCGTTACTGGTTAAAGTGAAGGATTCTATTTACCGAACTTCCGGTATTCCGAATGTTAACATAGATTCAATCTCGCGTCAAGCTAATCTGGAATCTCTAAAATCCAAGGCCAGAACTAAATTACGGGATTCACTTAATCGCCTGAGACCAGATAATTATTTGGTGGGAAAGAGGAATCTGGATAGTCTGACACAAGAACTAGATTCGATAAAACACACATCGCTACAAAGCCTACCTGAATATGATAGTGTTTTAATCGTAAAAGATTCGGTCGTTCAGGCTATATCCAAACGAAAGCTTCTCGTCCAAGATAGCATTCGTAACTTGCAGACATCACTGGCTAAAGAACAAGTGAGCCTTGTGCAAAGTCGCGATAGTATAGTGGCTGTGTATCGTGAGGAAATTTATCCGGTAGATAGTTTGATCCGCCACAGTGCTCAAAGGCGAGATTTTACAAATAGAAAAGTTTCTGACTTGGTAACCGAGCTTAAAATTGATCGGGAAAATCAACTTTTAAAGCGACTTTATTTTGATGGGATTGTTTCATTTTCCAGCTTAGACCAAGGTAGAATTCATTTGTCACCAACTTTGGGATTACGAGCAATTGAGAATTTTTCACTTGCAGTTGGCCCAAACATCAACCTCTATAAAAATACAAAAAGAATTGGAATGGATGTTGGCTATCGGGCCTTTGCCCGATATGAAGTGTTTCGTCAACGCGGATACATTCAATTGGAGGACTTTTCAAATGCAGGAGCTATCAAGTCTGAGTTGCTAAAGAAGAGCAACCATAGCATTCTCGCTGGGTTGGGAGGATTGGTACCTGTGTCATCTCAACTTACGATTAATCTGGCGTGTTTTTATAGAATGAATAATGAATCATATTCTCAGGGAGTTGAGTCCCCCTGGGTATTCAGAGTTGGCATAAGCTTTTTTGGAAACAATAAAACGAATAGCAAATGAGAAGGTCCATTTTAGTTGCATCCTTGATGTTGAGCCTGACAGTAAAAGTTGCTGGCCAAGAAGTGCCGGCTTTAAATACGAAGCCTCTTTACTACATCAGTGTTAATCAGGTCTCCAGCCAGGATGTAATTAAAATTTTTAACAATGTCTTATCATTCGAATATTATTGCGCAGATGGGGATGGGGGATTACTTACGTTAACGATTAACGATTGGAAACAGAAGACCGTTGCGGCTTACCGACTAAAAGCGTCATTCGGGTTAAATCAATATTTAGTCGACTTAGAGAATTCGGATGTGATGTTGGCAGATGGTGGTATTTATAATTGCACGCTTAAACAAGGAGGCTCTGAAAAAAAACAGATTTCTTGGTCTATTCAGCAAGCTCCGCTTCCTAAAGTTGATTCTTTGACTATTCAAATTCAATCGCTCCCCAAAGTCATGAATTGTTCAAATTTGAACGAGCCCAATTTGATAGAATTTTATGGTCAGGTAACTGGAGGCACTGCACCCTACACCCTAAATTGGTACGTTACGGACGAGAACAAAACGAACTTTCTATATCAGCCTAGAGAAGACGTATTGCCAACGGCACGAACAACATCCATGATTTCTGTAGATAAAAGTCCGGAATACACGGTCTTGGCTTTGGTTACCGATGCATGTGGACGAACGGGATATCATGCAACTGTTGTTGGGTGTGCTAAGAAGAAGAAAGCAATTCATAGTATTTTTGTTAACCCGTTAGACTTGCCTCGCAGGAACACCGGATCAACTGAGTTTAATAGATGATGAGATTCTTCAAAACTTTATTTCCCGTATTATTATCCTGCCTTCTGGTAGTAATGGGATGCGATAAGAAGGGCAAGGTAGGCTACGTGCAAAATGCCAAACTTTTCCAAAGCTTTACCGGAACAATTGAACTTGAAGCTAAAGTTAAAATCAAGAAAGGATTTAACACTGCGCAATTAGATTCATTGCGACAATTAATTGAAAACGGAAGGGTGGACTTGCGGGATTTATATTCAAAACGAGCTGAAGAATATGGAAGGGAAGAGACTCTATTGGTTGAACAATTTACATCAGAAGTATGGGCTTTTATTAATGACGGAATAAAAGAATATGGAGACACCCATGGTTATGATTTTATTTTTGGAGCAACCGGTGATGGCAGCCTGATGTTCGCACGTGAATCCACCAATGTCACGGATTCGGTTATCCAATTTATCAATCGTAAATATTCCGGTAAACCCAAGTAGTCACATTCGCTAAAACGTACGCTAAACTAGCTATCAGAAAATTCTCATAACATCTTGACACCGTGTTGATACATAAAGCCAACCAATTCTATTGCATTTTTGGTTTTAGTTTTTTCCATTAAGTTTTGTTTATGAGTTTCGACTGTTCGTGCACTTAGCCCTAGTTCTTGGGCAACCTCTCTGGCGGTCAAGCCTTTTGATAATTTAATGCTGATTTCAAGCTCCCGTTCAGTGAATCTTACCTTTGGTAATTGTTCCCGCAGCCCATTCATTAGGTATCGGACGATTTCCGTTTCGTATCCTGAGTGAAAATAATAATCTCCCCTCATCAAGGTTTCAATAGCCTTGATAAGCACATCGAAATCTGCCCCTTTAGTGACAAATCCTTTTCCACCAAGCCTCAGAAAATGACTGGCGACCAAAAGAGAATCGAGGAATGTATAGAGCAAGATGGGTGTTTTCTTTCTCCAGCGTAGGATATGCTCGGTAACTTCTAAACCATTGATACCTGGAAGTTGATAATCCAGAAGTATTAAATTAACTGCACCTTTTTGAATGAAATCTACTGCTTCGTAACCCGTTGATGCCACAATTGTTTCACAAGTTGGCCAAACAGATTGTATAGCTATCGACAATCCTTTGCGTGTCGCTGGATGGTCATCAACAATCATAATGCTTTCTGGCCCCGCTTGTGGTTTACTTTCACTCATACGGTTTAGATTATTTTGGTGAAAATATAACGAAAATTATTTGAACTATAGGTCAACGTTCCTGCAGATTCTTAGAAATCAATATTAGGGATCGAGAATTTAAGAAGAGCACTTTTAAAATAATTCTTACGGGGTTGAGACTCGTTTTAAGAATTTTTGTCTTAGTAATCCCATGTCCTCGCTTACTTTAAGGTCAAGAATCCGGGCATAGTGTTGAGTAGTTTTTAGGTTTCGGTGTCCAAGCATCTTGCTTACCGTTTCAATGGGAACACCATTGGTAAGGGTAACAGTAGTTGCGAAAGTATGTCTCGCTGTATGGAATGTCATTTTCTTTGTGATGTCACACGCATCAGCAATTTCTTTGAGGTAAGAATTCATTTTTTGATTGCTTAAGACGGGTAGGAGTTTTCCTTTAATACTGCATTGGGGATCTTCCTGATACCGGGTAAGAATTTCCAAAGCAGGCGGCAGTAAGGGAACTCTCGTAGCTGAATCTGTTTTTTGCCTACTAGTCCAGATCCATTGTTCACCATCAATTCCAGTAGTTATTTCTTCACGGGTTAATTTTTCAACATCTGCGTAAGCTAAACCAGTGTAACAACAGAAGACGAAAATGTCACGAACCTGTGCTATTCTTGGGATTAAGAATTTCTTGTTGATTATCCGATTCAGCTCTTCCTCAAGCAGGAAAGGTCGTTCCACCAGGCGCTTGGCCATTTTGAATCCAACAAATGGATCGCGGTCGAGCCAGCCATTTTTTATACACAGGTTCACAATCTTTTTGAAGTTTGATAAATACTTCATGGTTGTATTATGATCACAATTGCGTTTGGATTTTAGCCAAAACTCATAATCGGCAATGAACTCGTAATTGAGTTCTTTGATATCAATGTCACTGACGTTGTATTTCCATTTCATAAATTCTTGTGTGTGCCGGAATGATGTCTCGTACCGTTCAAATGTCAAGGGTGAAAACTCTTTGTTGATCAGGGCTTTCATTTGTTGATTGTGTTGAGTAAAAATTTCCATCAACATTCTTGATCGCTCGGTTGAAATTCCAAACCACTGATTTTTGAATTCTTCCATAGTTAATCGTTTGCCGGCTTGAAGGATTTGCCGTTGATGATCAAAAGCTTTTGCCTGGAGAGAGTTCAAGAATGAATTAATTGATTTAGCTGCTTCAGTGGAGCCTTTCACTTTACCCACATCAGCTGACCAATTCTCGATTTTTACAAATCGTTTTGTGCCCAACTCAAATCGCTGGTTGTCAATTGTGATACGAGCATAAATTGGAGCTTCACCGTGTTTGTTAACTTTCGACTGGCGGGCGAAGAAATAGATGTTGATTGAAGTACTCATAATCCACCTGGGTTTAGTTGAAATTTCTACCTTTTATTACCATTAAATCAAGATGTTCAATGATTGAACTAGTTGTTTAACAGGTAATTACATCGAAAAAAGGTGGCCACTTTATCACTTTCAAAAAGTACACCTATTCTCCACCCTAGAATTGACTTCTATTGAGTGTTTTGACTGGGTGGTAAAAACAAAAAACCCCGAATCCATTACGAATTCGGGGTTTTGACTTTGTTTGTTAAGTTGCTGGCAGAGGAGGAGG
>ERZ761602.2420-NODE-2420-length-29300-cov-4.965567_pt1 | contig 29300 bp, 21 predicted proteins | sample MGYA00512165_ERZ761602 | MGnify/ENA primary metagenome ERZ761602 (study PRJEB28899, sample SAMN02445085) | bioreactor sludge metagenome | biome: EBPR sludge; isolation source: Thorneside wastewater treatment plant | place: Australia: Brisbane, Thorneside...
GGTCAGCCGACATCACCGCGCATTTGGTGTCGAAGCGGCCAGAGCTTCGAGCCGACTGGTTGCTACACGGGGCGGCAGTCGCCGCGGCGCTGCGACAGTCATCGCGACGACTGAAACAGATCAGCAGCGCGATCACACGCTGAAGGTCCCACGTCCGCCGAGGCGCGCGACAGCCGCTCGGAACGCGTCGCGTGCGTCCTCGAAGCCGCGGGGGATGCCGTGCTCGACGATGCGCGCGCCCGCGACCTCCACCTGCCGCACCGCGCGCCCCGAGCCCGCGAAGACCACCGCGTCGGCGTCGGCGCCCGCGCCTTCGAGCGACGCGTCGAGCCCGACTCGATCCTCGTGCTCCGCGCCGTCGAAGCCGATCGACGCGTAGCCCTCGGCGCTGCCGACGCGGAGCAGCTCCGCGCCGTCGAACGCGACCTGGCGAGCCTCGCACCGCACCCGTTCGTCGAGCTCCACCGCGCGCAGCTCCTCGAAGGGATCGCTCGAAGCGTGGCTGTCGGTGCCCACGCAGAAGCGCGCGCCCGCGTCGCGCAGCGCGCCGAGGTCGGGCGCGCCGTCGCCGAGATCGCGCTCCGTCGTGCGACACACACACACGAACGCGCCCCGCAGCAGACGTGCCTCGTGCGGCCGCAGGTGGGTGGCGTGCACGCCCACGAAGCGCGCGTCGATCGCGCCGAGGTCGGCGAGCAGCTCGATCGGGCGGCGCCCGTGCTCGGCCAGGCACTCTCGAAGCTCGCGGCGCTGCTCGGCCACGTGCACGTGAAAGGGCAACCCTCGCTCGCGCGCGAAGTCCGCCGCCTCCGCGAGCCACTCCTTCGGCACCGCGCGCACGCTGTGGGGCGCGACGCCGATGCGCACGAGCGGGTCGCCTGCGTGACGCGCGCGCAGGGTCTCCACGTCCGCGAGCGCGCGATCGATCGAGGGATCGCAGAAGCGCCGCTGCTCGGGCTCCGGCGGACGGTGCGCGCCCGCGCGCGCGTAGAGCACGCGCAGCAACGTGATGCGCAGGCCGGCGTCGCGCGCCGCGCGGATCGTCGCATCCGCGAGGATCGTGCGGTCGTCGTAGGGCGTGCCGTCGGGCTGGTGGTGGACGTAGTGGAACTCGCCCACTGCCGTCACGCCGTGGCGCGCGAGCTCCGCGTAGGCGAAGCGCGCGAGCGCGTAGGCGCCTTCGGGATCGAGGCGGCTCGCGAAGCGGTACATCGCGGCGCGCCACGACCAGAAGGTCGCGCCTTCGGTTCGCGCATGGGTGCGCCCGCGGATCGCGCGTTGAAACGCGTGCGAGTGTGCGTTCGCCAGGCCGGGCAGCACGAGCGTGTCGCCCTCGCGGCGCACGAGCGACGAGTCGCTCGCCTTCGACGCGGGCTCGTGCACGCTCATCCGTCCTCGCCCGCGCCGCTCGAGCCGCTCGCGCCGCGCGTCTCGATCAAGCGTCGCATCTGCTCCGCCTCCGACTCGCGATCGCGCCGCCGCAGCTCGAGGCCGTGCTCAGCCGCGATCGCGCGCGCTCGCTCCTCGCTGCGGTAGCACTCGATCACCTCGCGGCCGCGGTAGAGGCAGTGCGGGCGGAGCACGTGCTCGTTCGCCTTCTCGTAGGCCGCCAGCGCCTCGACGGGCTCGTCGTGGCGCCGATGCTCGCCGCCGAGGAAGCGGTAGTAGTCGAAGCGCACCTCGCTCTGCGAGATCGCGAGCGCGAGCAGCAGGCCGGAGAGCGCGGTCGCCCCCGCGAGCCCGCCGCCCGCGAGCGGGAGCCCGTCGCGGAGCGCGACCGCGATCCCGATCAGCGCGAGCAGCGCCGCGAGCGTGGTCGCGACCAGCGCGCCCGGCAGATCGATCGTGAACCCAGCGAGCGCGAGCGCGGCGAGCATCAGCCCCGCGCGCGCCGGCGTCGGGATGCGCTGCGCGTGGTGCGCGAGCTTGGCGGACAGCTCGCTCCACCCTTCCCCGAGCACCCGGAGCCAGCGCGCGGGCGCGAGCACCACGAACGCCATCAAGAGCATGTAGTAGCTGAACCAGCCGATCTCGAGCACGAGCCCGACCTCGGTCAGCAGGTGGAACGAGAGCGGCGCGAGCGCGAAGAGCGGCAACCAGCGCCGCAGCTTCGTGGAGCTCGGTGCATCCGCGAGCGGCGCAAGCAGGTAGGCGACGCACGCGACGATCTGCACGAGGATCGCGCCCGTCCCGAGGAGCTTCCAAAACGTCGCGGCCGCCATCGTGCCGAAGAGCGGGAGCCCCTCCGTGGTCACGTAGGACTCGAGGCCGAGCAAGAGCTCCGACTGACCGAGGCGACGCAGCGCGTGCCCTTCGCGCCAATCGCCCGTCATCTTCGTGATCGCGGTGTAGAAGTAGACGATCGCGGTCGTCATCGTGAGGAGCACGTAGCCCCACGCGACGGTGTTCGGCGTCGGGATGGAGAGCTTGCGCGACGCGGCGAAGCTCGCAGATCCCTTCGAAGCGTCCTTCCCCGCCTTCTTCGCGACGAGCTCGTCGGCGCTCGGGCTCGACGGAGCCTGCAGCTTGCTCTGCTTCTTGCCCTTCTTGCGCTTGCCCTTCGGCGCCTCGACGCTCGGCGCGATCGGCTCCGCGCGCGGCGCGATCTTCGTGTCGTCCTTCGGCGCTTCCTTCGGCGCCTCCTTCGGGAGGAACGCGAGCAATCCCCCGAGCAGCGCGAGCGATCCACGCACGAGCCAGATCCACGCGGGTGTCGGAAGGTGGTTGCCGGGACCGAAGAGCCCGAGCGGCGTCTGACCGCCCGCGATCCCCACCACGAGCTCGAGGAGGCCGTACGCGAGGAGCGCGCCGCCGACACGAACGCCACGCTCGCTCGCGACCGGGAACACGTCGTCGCGCACCAGGCGCGGGAAGAACGTCATCGCGAGCAGCACGAACGAGAGCAGGTAGTGGTGCTGGTAGCTGTCCAGCATGCTCATCGCCCACCCGTAGGTGTAGAGCGCGAAGACGATGCCGAGGCCGATGCGCGAGGGGCGCGTCATCGCCATCGCGAACGCGACGAGCCCGGCGAGCAGGATCGTGCCGACGTAGATCCCCGGCGAGGGCGTGGGCGCGAGCGCGTCGAGCCAGCCGAAGTGCGCGACGTTGAAGCCGCCGAAGCCGTAGCGCCCCGCGTGCGAGGCGTGGTCGACCCAGCAGTCGAAGGCGAAAAGCACGAGGAAGAGCCGCTGGAGCAGCCAGGGCCGCACCGAGTCGACGCGCGCGAAGAGGTAGCGCTCGAAGAGGGTCATCGGCGCCTCCCAGTCGTCGTCGAGAGCGCGGCCTCGTCGGGCAGCGTGAGCTCACCGCTCTCGCAGACGCGGCGGTAGACTTGCGGCGCGATCGGCTCGCCGTCGGGCGCGGTGCACGCGTTGGTCAGGCTCACCTCGCGCACGCCCTCTTCTTCGCAGCGCGCTTCGAGGAACGCGAGCACGACGTCGCGTCGGTTGCGCGCGAGGTGGTTCACCCACGCTTGATGGAGGGTGGACGAGAGCGCGATCTCGCGATCGGCCTCCCCGACACGTTCGGTCGCGGACGTCCGACACGAGTGCAGGCGCACCGCGCTGAACATGCGCCAGGCGAAGCGCTCGTCGTAGGGGTCGCCAGTGCGGAGGTAGTAGCTGAGCGGCACCACGAGCTGCAGCAGCAGGAGGGCGACGACGAAACGGACGACACGCTTTCGCGTGGGGCCGACGGGGGTGTCGTCGAGGTACGACGCGGGCTCGCTCACGCGCGCGAGCCTTCCGCGCGGGCGCACGCGAGTCAACGACGTCGCGCACCTCCCGGATGGCGTCGCAACGCAGGTGCTCACACCCACCAGTCGACGCCTTCGCTCATCTCACGAACGCCACGTGCGCGTAGGCGCTCGTCGAGCGAACCGCGTCATCCGCGACGTCGCGCCACGAAGCGTCGGACTTGAGTGCGCTGCGACGGCCCCCACGCGCTCGCGGCGTCCGTCCCGTGCGCGCTCCAGAGCCACGCGCCCGCGTAGCCGCGCGACGCCACGAGCTCGAGACGCTGCTCGAGGTAGCAGTGCGGATCCGCTTCGATCGCCCAACGCGTAGGCCCACCGTCGAGCCACCGCATGAAGAACGGGTCGAGCCAACGCCCCGGCGCGAGCGGCATCTCCCCCACCACGATCGGCCCGTAGGGCGAGCGCGACGCGGGCGGGAGCGGCAGCGGCTCGTGCAGCGACGGGTAGTAATGCAACTGATGCAGGTAGCGCCCCTGCCGAGCGAGGCTCGCCAAGCGCTCCCCGGTCGACGCGCGTAGCCAGCGCGGCGCGTGCTGCTTGAAGCCGACCGTCGCCACGAGGCCCGCGTCGACGATGCGATCCACCGCGTCCTCGATCAGCGCGCTCATCGCGTGCGCGGACACCGTCTTGGGCATGCGCTCGACGCGACGACCGTGCAGGCGCACGTGAAGCGGTCCACCGCGCACCACCCAGTCGGGCTCGTTGCAGACCTCGAAGGCCTCGAGGTGCTCGGCGCGCGGACGCGCGACCTCGAGCAGTGGGCGGAGGGTCGCGTCGAGGAACGCGCGAACCCGATCGGCCGCTTCGTCGTCCTGCTCACCGAGCGCGATCGCGCCGCGCCCGCCGCTGACGACACGATGCCCCTGGCGCTCCATGGGGAAGAAGAGCTCGAAGGAACAGAGCACCGGCACGAGCCGCACGCCGGAGCTCGCACACGCGCGCAGCAGCGCCTCGAAGTCGCGGAGGAACGCGTCGGGCAGCTCGGGCACCTCGTTCCGCAGGACGAAGCGTTCGCCGCGGCGCGCGAAGACGTCGTCGGGATCGCGACCCACGGGGTAGTTCACGCCGCCCGCGAGCAGCCAGAAGCGCACGACGTCGATGCCGTCCGCGCGCGCCTCCGCGAGCTCGCGCTCGAGACGGCCCCAGTCGGTCGGCGGCGCGCCCGACCACTCCGGCGGACGCGGCCCGAAGTCGTGCCCGCACTCGATCCACGGCACGTTGAGGCCGACGGTGAAGCTCACGGGTCGGGAGCGTGCGTTCGTTCGCACGAGGGATCAACGGCGACCCACGAGAGATCACCCGCGCGCACCCCTCGAGAAGCCCTCGAGAATCCCGCGGACGCACCCACGAACGAACACCACGAACGAGCACCACGAACGATCACCGACGACACCGGACGCCCCCACCATCGACTTCTCGGGATCGACCGATGAGAATCGATCCTCCCGATCGTCCAACGTGGCGAAGCCACGTCCGAGGGCACCATGGCGACCGTCGAGCTGACCAAACACCTCTTCACGTTCTTTCCCGCCCTCGAAGGTCGGCGCATCGAGGTCGAGGCGGCCACGGTGGCCGACGTGATCCGCGAGCTCGATCGGCTCGCGCCCGGCATCGCGTTCTACCTCTGCGACGAGCGCGGACGCCTGCGCCTGCACGTGAACGTCTTCGTCGGGGAGGAGCGCGTGCGCGATCGACACCGGCTCAGCGACCCGATCGCGCCCGACGCGCGCATCTCGATCTTCCAGGCGCTCAGCGGCGGAAGCGGCGACGACGAAGCTCGCGGCGAGGACGCTCGCAGCGATGACGAACGCGACGGGGCACGTCGTGGATCGACGGAGGGAGCACGATGACGGACACGATTTGGTTGGGGACGCGGAAAGGCACCTTCGCGATCGAACGCGGCGCGGGAGGCCGCTGGTCGGTGAAGCTCGCGGGGCACGCGGGACAAGGCTCGAACTTCGTGACGCACGATCCGAGCAGCGGTGTCGTGTGGGCCGCGCTCGGTCACGGACACTGGGGCGCGAAGCTCTCGCGTTCGGACGACGGAGGCGCGACGTGGCGCGACGCCTCGCAGATCCGCTACCCGGAGGACGCACGTTACCTCGCGCCACCGATGCCTGACGAATCCGGCGCGATGGGCGCGACGGTCCTCAAGGACGCCACGCTGCTCAAGCTCTGGATGATCGCCTTCGGCGCGCCCGGCCACGTCTACGTCGGCACCATCCCCGGCGGGCTCTTCGTCAGCGAGGACGGCGGCGAGAGCTTCGCGCTCAACCGCCCGCTCTGGGATCACGAGTCGCGCGGCGGCGATCTCTCGAAGGGCGCGCCCGAGGACGCCCACACGCATTGGTTCGGTACCCCCGCGTCGGAAGGCGAGTTCGCGCCCGGCATCCACTCGATCGTGGTCGACCCGCGCGATCCGAAGCGTGTGATGGTCGCGGTGTCGACGGCGGGCGTGCTCGAGACGCGCGACGGCGGCGCGACGTGGCGCTCGCGCAACCGCGGCATGATCAACGACTACCTGCCCGATCCGACGGCGGAGTGGGGACACGATCCGCACTTCGTCACGATCTGCCGCCGCGATCCGGATCACGTCTGGCAGCAGAACCACGCGGGCGTCTTCTACAGCGCGGACGGCGCCGACACCTGGCAGCACGTGAGCCGCCCGGAGTCGGGTGTGCGCTTCGGCTTCCCGGTCGCGGTCGACGACGAGGACGGGCGCTGCGCATGGGTGGTGCCCGGCAAAGCCGACATGCAGCGCACCACGATCGACGGCGCGCTCTTCGTGGCGCGCACCCGCGACGGTGGGCAGAGCTGGGAGCCGCTGCGCAGAGGTCTCCCGCAGGACCACGCGTACGACGTCGTGTACCGCCACGCGCTCGACAACGCGGGCGAGCTCCTCGCGTTCGGCAGCACGACCGGCAACCTCTTCGTCAGCGCGGACCGCGGCGACTCGTGGGAGTGCGTCGCGAACTACTTGCCGCCGATCTACAGCGTGCGCTTCGCACGGAGCTGATCCCGACGCTTCGACGCGTGCGTCTCGACCCGCGCGCCGCGACGCGCCCGTCCACGAGGCGGACGACTCCCTCGAGCGTCTCGGACGAGATCTCAGGGCGTCGCGCGTGTGCGACGTCGAAGCGACGAACCGATCCCGTCGTAGCCCTCGTAGATCCAGGACTCGCGGCCGACCTCCACGAGCGCGTCGGCCTCGCGGATCCCGAGGCGCTCGTCGGCGTCCTGGGTGGCCGCGACGTCGGCGTCGATCAGGCGCCAGTGCACGAAGTCGTCGCTCGCGAAGAGCGCGCTCCGCCACCGCGTGCCCCGTCGGATCGGCAGAACCACGCGGTAGGTGTCGCGCTGCACGAAGAGGTCCGGTGCGCCGAGCGCGTCCGCGTCGAGTCCGTCGGTGGAGATCGCACCGACCGGCGTGAAGCTCGTGCCGTCGAGCGCGACGTGGGTCGACACGCGTCCGGTCTGGAGGGCGACCAAGAACGTGCGCCCTTCCCGCTCGATCACCCCGAACCCCTCGACGGGCCCGCCAGACACCGCGAGCGGCACCGCCGCACCGAGCGCACGCGCGTCGGCCGAGAGCGGATGACGCGTGATCCCCGAGGTGATCTCTCCCGCGCGAACGTAGAGCGAGAAGCCCCCATCGTTCGCCACGAGCTCGACCTCGCTCGCATCCGAGACGAGCGCGGGTCCGTCGAGGCCGTTCGCCGCCGTCGGAACGAAACGCGACGGCGCCGCCGGATCGGGCGCCTTCGCCGCATGCACCGCGCCACGCTCCACGAAGACGAGCGTGGGCACGCCCGAAGGGTCGAGCGCCACGCTCGGCGACGAAGGCGCCGTCACGTCCCACGACTCGAGACCCCGCTCGAAGCGGATCGTCTCCGGCGTCGACCACGCGGCCGGCATGTCGCAGCGCTCGCTGCGGGTCGAGAACGTCTCGATGCGCGCGGACGCGATCGCCGTCGCGGACGGATTGCGCGAGTGCCCGTAGAGCACGACCCGCGCCGACGCATCGCGCGCGAAACGAGCACCGTCGTGCACCACCGTTCCGTCGCGCGCGACGCTCGCCGTTCCGTCGGGCGAGAGCGTGAGCGTCCACGGGCCGGGGCTCGCTTCGAAGCGCGCGAGCGTGGCGGTGCCGATCACCAGCGCGACCTCGTTTCGAGCGCCCGAGAGCACGAGCGCCGCGATCGGAACGACGTGATCGGTCTCGCCGAGCGCGCGCGCGGCCGTCACGCCGAAGGCCGCCGACTCGAGGCAACCGGAACAATCCGCCGGCAGCCCGAAGCGCGCGCTCAATCGCAGAACGTCCGTGCGCAGATCGTAGGTCGTCGGAAAGAGCAGCCCGCTGTCGTACGCGGCGTCGCCGCCGAGCGCGAGCGTGTCGCCTTCGACGAAGGGCGTGGGCGATCCGAAGAGCGTCGCGCCCTCGAAGCAGGAACCTTCCGCGCACGCGTCGAAAGTCGGCCCCGCGAGCGGGGGCCCACACTGCGTGTCACGCCCGATCCAACAGCTCGGGAGCGTCGCGCACCCCGGGTCCGCGCAGTCGGCGCCGGGCGAGCTCTCGGCGTCGTTGTCGAGCCCGTCGTAACAGCTCTCCACGCCGTCGAGCGAATCGTCGCGCTCGCCCGGGGACTCCGCGCCCAAGCTCGGATCGAGCGGATAGCCATCCGACGGCGGTGGTGAGGTCCCAGCGTCGGACGGGAACGCCGCATCGATGCCGCCGCCGTCGGAGAAGCTCGGCGGGCCCGCGTCGCCATCCGCGACGGGTCCTCGGTCGTCGTCGTCACCGCACATGCGCAGCGCGAGCAGCACGATCGCGAGACGAATCATCGCGCGCCTCCCGTCGAGAACGTCCCACCCGCAGGCGCGAGTCGGGTTCGAGCAGCGAGGCGTCGACGAACACCGTCGTCCGCCACGTAGAAGAGCTCGATCGAACCTCCGACCGAGAGTGCGCTGCTCGCACGCGCGCCGAGCACGTCGATCGCGCTCGGAGTCAGCAAGTCGTCCTCGACCGGTCGCCACGCCACGAGCTCGTCGCTCGCCACGAGCGCGATCCCACCCCGCGCACCGCGCCGCCAGGTGTGGTGCAGCAGGTACGTGTCGTGGTGGACGATCAGACCCGGCGTGAGCCCGCCGCCGAGGAGCGACGCGTCCGGCACCGAGCCGATGCGCTGCCAGACGCCCGAGGTCTCCGGCCCGCGCACGAAGGCGTCGAGGGATGCGCCGTTGCGCGCGACGAGCAGCGCGTGCCCGCGGTGGAACGCGAGGCTGACGTCGGTGAGACCCACCGGCAGCTCGTTCAACCCGAGCGAAGCGTCCTCCACGAACGCGCCGAGCCCCTCGTCGAAGCGCAGCGCCGCGAGCGAGATGGACAGCTCGGTCGTCCGCTCGACCACGAGGAAGAGCTGGGTGCCGTCGAACGCGAGCGTCGGATGGACGGCGTCCTCGTACGACTCCGGGAGCGCGTTGCGATCGAGCTCGAAGCCCGAGCGATCGCGCGCGACGTAAAGCCGCTCGTTCCCCGAGGTCGCGTCCGTGAACGCGAGCCAGCGCGTGCTCGCCGTGCGTGCGACCGCGACGTCGGTGACGAGCTCGAAGGTACCCGGCGTGGCGCCGTCGAAGACGACCACCTCGCTCGCGCCCTCCCACGCCCGCACCATGTCGCACGTCGCGACCTGCGCACCGAACGACGTGAGGATCACCTGCGGCTCCTCGGGATCGGCGGTGGCGCTCGGGTTCGTCGCGTGGCCGTAGAGAACGACGCGCGCGCGCGCCGGAGCGATCCGCGTGCTCGCGACGACCGTGCGGTCGCGGAGCAGCTCCGCGCGACCGTCCGGACGCACCACGAGCGACCACAGCGCGTCGGGCGCGAAATCGACCCGCGCGACCACCCGCCCCGCCGCGACGAGCGCGATGCCCTCACGCGCCGCCGACACCTGCATCGCGACGAGCGGCGCGACGTGCTCCGAGTCGCCGAGCGCGCTCTGCGTGGTGAGCCCGACCGCGAAGCTCGCGACACAGACGCCTTCACCACACGGGGTCCGCGCGAAGCGCGCGTCGAGCACCACGCGCTCCGACGCGAGCTCGATCGCTTCGCCGACCAAGACGCCGCTGTCGAAGCTCGTGTCCCCGCCCGCCGCGAGCCCGACCGAGCGCACCGGGAACGGCGAAGGACTGCCGAAAGGCTGCGCGAAGACCTCTCCGAAGCAGGTGTCGAGGTCGTCGCAGTCGAAGGTGAGCGCGCTCGGCAAGGTCGACGTCCGAGGCGCGCAGCAGTCGCCTCGGTTCACGCAGCAGCTCGCGAGCCCGCGGCAGTCGTCGGTCTCGCAGTCGAGCAGGCCGTCCGCGTCGTCATGCTCGTAGCAGGCCGCGCGGGACCCCGGCGCGGCCTCGAAGGCATCCGCGAGCGCCTGGTCGCGCGCGGGGTTGGCCGGGAACGCGAACACGTCCTCGGGGGCACCCGCGTCGACCCTGGGATCGCTCGCGTCGGCGCCCGAGTCGGAGTCGCGCGCCGGCCCCGCGTCGTCGCCGGCCGCGCCGTCCGCGAACCCGACGCCCCCATCGGCCGCGGGCGTGGCGGGCGCTTCGAGGGCGCACGCGGCGAGCAGCAGAAGACCGACGGAGATCGGGCGCACGGGGACATCCTATTCCACGTCGCGTGCCGTGGCTGCCCCGAGCGCACGTCCTCGGCACGTGGCGCTTCGACGATCCGTGGAGCGCGCCCCGATCACACACGAATCACGAACGATCGCGAGTCCGTCTCCGCCGTCGCGTCCGCGATCCGCGGGCGTCGCCGTTGCGCCGAAACCTGAGAGCGCGCTCCCCACGCCACGCGCCCCCGCCCTCGAGCCCGTGCCGAAGCGTGTCATCGCGACGAGCTGTCGCGCCCACGGTCCGCTCGCGAGCGTCAGTCCTCGCGTGTCGCTCGCCAGGTCTGATCGAGCGCCATCAGCTCGAAGCGACGCCCGCCTCCGACCAGCGGAACGCGCCGCGTGACCAAGAACCGCAGGCGGTCGACCCGATCGGGATGCCGGGCGACCGCGATCCCCTCGAGCGTGCAGCCGAGGCAGTCCGCGAAGGGCGGATCCTCGCTGCGAAGGACCGGATTGGCCGGATAGGGAACGAGCTCGGGCGGACCGCCGTCGCTCTTCGGCGACCCCAGCGCGACGCCCACGCTCGGCCCCGCGACGTCGTCGAGCCCGAGGAACCACACGCGGTAGACGTTGCCGTCGAGGACCGGCTCCGGCGAGCGCACTCCGTCGCGCGCGAAGTCTCCGAGCTGCTCCGACGTGAGGATCTCGAGGGAAGGCTCGTCCTCCGCCTCGAGCCCACCGAGCCCGACCTCCAACCCGCGCAGTCGAAGGCTCGAACGCCCGAGGCGCTCGCACGTGAAGAAGAGCCAGTACGTGTCCTCTTCGCCCCCCACGCGCGGCACGATCGCGGGGTCGCGGAGCGAGTCGCACTCCGGCTCGTCCGTCGTGGGCTCGAGCAGCAGCGCGCCCGTGAGCGCCGACGTCGTGACGTCGCGTGCGAAGCGCAGCTCGAAACGTTCGGTCGTGCCGCGCTCCGCCGCGTAGACCACGTTGACCTCGTCGTTCGCAACGAAGAGGTGCGGCTCGCGCGCGGCGGGGCGCGGATCGCTGCACGTGCCGTCGAGGCACGACGCCGGGCGCGCCCCGAGGATCGGGCCCTGCGAGGCGTCCGACCACGTGTCCACGTTCCAAGTGCTCTCGAACGCGTAGCCGATCGACCACCCGACCCGCGCGGTGGTCACGAGCTCCGGCTGATCGTTCGTGGCCTCGGCCGCCACGTGCCACGTCGGATCGGTGTCGCCGACACCCAGCAAGCTCGCGGACATCAACGCCTCGTCCGCCCACCGCGGGGTGCGCGCGGGATCGTCGAAGTCGAGGCTCGCGGTGACCACCCCCGGCACGTCGCCCGCGGTGAGCGGATCGAGCTCGCGCCGGAGGAACTCGCCGGGGTTCGTACACGCGAGCTTGGCTGCGCGCGTGGTCGCGACCTCGACGCCGTTCCCCGCGCCCTCGATCGCGAAGCGGAGCCCGGCGCTGTCCGCGCAGGCCGCGCGATCGAAGAGCAGGTTGCGCAGCGAGATGAGCGGCGCGCTCCAGGTCCCGCCGCCTGCTGGGAAGACTGCCGTACCGCTTGCGTTCGTCACGCGCACGTTGGTCCGCAGCACGCCGCGCCCCGCGTCGTCGACGTCCACCAGGAGCTCGACGTCCACCTCGTAGTCAACGTCCGGGGCTAGGGGGTCGAGGTTCGCGGTCGCGAGGAGCGTCGCGTCCTGCGAGATGTCGAGGCGCCCCGACGCGTGCATCGTGATCGCGAGCTCCGCCGCGAGACGCCGAGGCAGGCGCTGCTCCGCCACCGGGCTGAGCACGAGCGCGGCGAAGTGACGGCAGCGCCCTTCCCCGTCGCACGTCGACCGGTCGCCGCGCGGTCCGAAGTCGACCCGCAGGGTGGCTCCGAGCCCGAGCGGAACGCACTGCTCGTAGACCACCGCATGCGGATCCTCGGAGCGCTCGAAGCGGAGCCGGCCGACCTCGACGCGCGGGAAGAGCGGCATGCCGTCCACCCGTCGCGACGCGTCCCAGTCCGCGTCGAGATCGCTCGGCCAGCTCGTCACGTCGAGGGTCGACACCGGCGCGTCGTTGTCGCAGCAGCCGCCCGAAGTGCCACGGTAGCTCGCGCAGTCGAAGTCTTCGCAGTCGACGAGCCCGTCGTCGTCGTCGTCTTCGTCGTTGAAGCACACCTCGGGCGTTCCGCCGTCGCCCGCGTCGCCGCCGTCGCTCGCGTCGGGCCCGCCGTCGAAGTCCGCGTCGGCGTCGGGACCGCCGTCTTCGCCGCCATCGAGCCCGCCGTCGAAGCGCAGTTTGTCCGGGTCGGGCGCGTTCACGATCGTGCAGCCCGCGAACGCGAACGCGAGCACCACTCGGGTGGCGAGCGCGCTCATCGGAAGCGCCCTCCGATTCCGATCCCGGTGGGCGAGAGCCGCAGCTCGAGGCGCGCCGTCTCGTTCTCGTCGCTCGCGTCCGATCCGCCCGAGCCCCGCCGCGCGAAGAGCACGATCGTCGTCACGAGCGACGCCGCCGCGAGCCCGAGCATCACGTCCGCCACGAGGTTCAGCCGCTCCACGCGATCGAACTGCGTCGAACAAAACGTGCCGGCGCTCGGACACCGATCGTCGTAGTCGCTGCGCGCGAAGAACGCCGTGAGCGCGAGGCTTCCCCACGCCGCGGTCAGCGCCGCCGTCGTGCTCGCCAGCACAGCCGGCCAGGCACCGAAGCGCCGCCCCGACGGAGCCTCGAACGTGAAGCGCACGTGCGACTCCGCGCCCGCCGCGAGCTGCAACGTGCGGGTCTGCGCAGGCGCGTCCGCGGCCTCCACCTCGAGCGCGTGCTCGCCTGCGTCGAGGACGGCGCGCACCTCCACGCCTTGGCCGACCACGGCTCCGTCGACCCGCACCGTCGCCGGCAGATCCGAGCGCACCACCAGCGTCGCGGTCGCGCGGGCAGGCGCGCGCAAGGTCAGCCGCCGCGGCGCATCGCCCACGCGCAGCGTGAAGCGTTCGTCGCGCCGACGACCGTCGGGCATCACCAAGCTCGCGACGTGCTCACCCGGCGCGAGCTCGTGCCGACCGACGCTCACGCGGTCGCCGTCGAGCAGCAGCGGCCCCTCTTCGCCCTCGATCGACAGCTCGATCACCACCGGCTGCGCGCTCGGCGCGAGCGTCGCGGTGCGCGTCTCGCCGACCACCGCCTCGACCTCTGCACGCGCGTCCTCGTGATGCGGCGCGCGCACGACCACGAGGTGACGTCCGGGGGGCACCGCGAGCTCGAGCGGCGTGCGACCGCGCGGCGCGAGATCGAGCCGATCGACGTAGACCTCCGCACCTGGAGGCGTGCTCTCGATCCGCACCACCGCCACGCGCGGTCGGATCGACGCGAGCCGCTGCTCGCCGTCGCGCCGCTCCGTCTCGCCGAGCCCTTCGATCGCGAGGTACTCCACGAGATACGCGAAGGCCTCGTTCGGTCGCTCGAGGCGCTCGAGCACCACCGCCGCGTTGAAGAGCGCGTTGCGGCTCCGGACGATGCGCAGCGTCGCGACGTAGGCCTGCAGCGCCTCTTCCAAGAGCTCCGTGCGACGCGCACCCCGGGCCCGCGCGGACTGCTCGAAGAGCCGGTTGCCGCGCTCGAAGAAGACCTGCGCTTCGGCGTTCACGTCCGCGGTCTGCGCGTGCGCCGAGCTCGCGGGAACGAACGACGCGAGCGAGATCACCGTCGCGAGGACGAGCGCCGAAGTGGCGCGAAGCACCGCCGCACGCACGACCCGAGTCGCGCGACATGCGGAATCCGTCACGAACGAAAGCGAGGACAAGCGAGTCACGATCAGAGCGACATCCGAATGGGCAAGTCGTCGTCGCCGCTCGAGGTGCGCGGGCGCGGGGTCAATCGGACCGCGTGCGAGAGCCCCTCGGAGGGCGTCAGGGTGAAGCGCTCGGGAGCGTAACCCGAAAGGCGGAGCTGCACCTCGATGGGCGCTCCCGCCGGCAACGGGAGCGAGAGTGGCGTGCGCCCGAGCGTCTCCTCACCGATGCGCACGGTGGCGCCCGCGGGGGTGCTCACGATCCGAATCTCCACCGAGGCGGGAGGCGGCACGCCCTCTGGCATCGACGGCGCCAACATCGACGGCGCCGACGTCGACGACTCGGCTTGCGCGACCTCTTCGACCGAGCTCCCCATCGCCGAGGGATTCACGCGCTCCACGTCGTCCGAGCTCGTCGCCGCGCTCGTGCCGGTCGACGCCGCGCTCGATCCCCCATTCGATCCCCCGCCCGCGTCGCGCGTCTCGGAGCTCGTCAGCCGCGCCACCGCGAAGCCTCCCGCGAGCAAGAGGATCGCGGCGAGCGCGACCAGCCACGGACGCCGCGAGGTCGTCGGCAAGGTCACGGGCGTGGGCGCCGACGCGCGCGCTTCTCCCACCGCAGCCGAAGGCGTGATCGACGCTTGGCGCGGTGGCATCGAGATCAGCCGATCGGGCGAGCCGAGCTCCGGCGCCACCGCGACGAGCGCCTCCTCGAAGTCACGCATGTTCTGGAAACGCGCGTCCGGCTTCTTCTCGAGTGCGCGCAAGAGCACGCGATCGAGCGACTCCGGCAGCTCCGGCACCCGCGTCCGCGCGGAGGGCGCCGGCTCGTTGCCGTGCTTCCAGAGGAGCTGGAAGTAGTTCGTGCCTTCGAAGGGCGGATGGCCCGTGAGCATCTCGAAGAGCATCACGCCGAGCGCGTACACGTCGGCGCGGTGATCGACGTCGAGCTCACCGCGCGCCTGCTCGGGCGACATGTAGAGCGGCGTGCCGACGAGCTGCCCCGTCTTGGTCACGCGCACTTGCTCCGCGTCCGCCGCACGCACCTTCGAGATGCCGAAATCGAGCACCTTCACGAAGTCCGCGTCGCGCTTGCGGCAGATGAAGACGTTCTCGGGCTTGAGGTCGCGGTGCACCACGCCGCGCGCGTGAGCGGCTTCGAGCGCTTGGCAGACCTGACGCGCGATCGGCAGCGCACGCTCGATGCGCATCGGCCCCCGCTCGACGAGCTCCGAGAGGCTCACGCCTTCGAGCAGCTCCATCACGAGGAAGACGCGCCCGTCCTCCGTCGCGTCGAAGCTGAAGACGTCGACGATGTTGTCGTGGTCGATGCTGCTCGCGGTGCGCGCCTCTTGGAGCAGTCGCTGGATCGCGCTCTTGTTCGTCGCGATCTGATCGCTGAGCACCTTCACCGCGAAGGGTTTGTCGAGGTGGATGTGCACCGCCATGTAGACGGTTCCCATGCCGCCTCGACCGATGCGGCTCTGCACCTTGTAGAGCCCGGAGAGGACCTGGCCGATCATGGGATCGGGCCCTTCGTCCTCGGCCTCGTCGTCCACCACCACGACGGCCGGCTCGCGACGCGCACCGCCCTGACCGCCCTGGCTTCGACTCTGGCTGGGCGTGTCGGAGCCGAACGCAGTCGTGGCGAGCGCGTCCTTCGCCACCGGCTCGTCGTCGAGCTCGTTTCGTTCTTCCAGCGCCACCCTCCGAGGGCCCAGCGTAGCAAACCCCGCGCGGACGCCCGGACTCTTTCGCGCGAGCCTTCGCGCGACGGGCTTGGACGTACGAACGTGGCGCGACTCGGCACGGCGGGAGAACGTCACGCAACCCACGTGCCTCGCTCGCCACGACGCCACTCGCGACGCGCTCCCGACGGCTCCGCTCGCGCCGGCTTGCCCGAACGGATGTCGGCCTCTACGCACAAGGCCCTCCATGGCGAAGGTCCCCCCGTTTCGGATGCCGCGCGACGAGATCCGCGCCGAGCTCGATCGCATCCGGCATCCGTTCCGGATCGCCGTGGAGCGCGCCAAGAACCCGTTCAACATCGGCGCGATCATCCGCACCTCGCACAGCTTCCTCGCCCGCGAGATCCTGCTGATCGGCAGCGAGCCCTGGTACGAGCGCGCGGCGATGGGGATGCAGCGCTACGAGCACGTGCGCGAGATCCCGAGCACCACCGCGTTCCTCGAGCTCGCGGCGCACGAAGGCTGGAAGCTCGCGGTCTTCGAGAAGGACGAAGCCGCGGTCGGGCTCTGGGAGGCGGATCTCCCCGACGACGTGGTGCTCGTGTTCGGCAACGAAGACGACGGCTGCTCGCGCCGCCTGCTCGACGCGGCCCATCAGGTGGTCGGCATCCCGATGTACGGCATCAACCACAGCTACCCGGTCAGCATCGCGGCCGGCATCGCGATGGCGGAGTGGGCGCGCCGCCGCTACCAGCCGGGTCGTGTGGTCGTGCCGTCGAAGTGACGTCTTGGAGCCGCGCACCTCACGACGTGAGGCGGTCGTTCAGAGCGGCTGCCAACGCAGCGTGCGAATCGTCGCGCGGTAGCCGTACCAGCCGTTGTCGAACGTGACCTCGTCGGGCGGCGCGGCCGTGACGGGCGCGTTCGGCGCGAGCCCGGCTCCGTAGCGCACCACGATGGTCCCCTCCGGCGGTCCGTCGAGTCGCTCGAACGTCCGCTCCACGATCGCGCCGCTCGCGTCGCGTCGCTCGCGCACGCGCTCTCCGTCGCGCTCGATCGACACCTCCGTCCCCGGGTCGCTCACCCCGAGAAACCACGTGCGGTGCACGTCGTGGAGGATGTACTCCGGCGGGAACGGCAGCTCGAACGGCATGAAGCTCTCGAACTCCACCCCGGCCGCGGTCTGCTTCAGCAGGAACGCACGCCCGCCATGGGGCGCGAGCCCGAGCAGCACCAGCTCACCGCCGCGCTTCTGCAGCACCGCGCGGAAGGTGTTCTCGCCGCGCGGGTGCGTCATGCGCACCTCTTGTTCGACCACGAAGTCGCCCACGATCGACGCCGGATCGACCATCTGCGTGGGATAGCCGGGGCCTTCCACGGTCGGCGGCGTCGTCTCGCCGCCGCGCGGACCGCACGCGAGGCCGAACGCGACGAACGGCACGAGCCAGCGCGCGCTCATCGGAACAACAACGTCCCGCGCGAGGCTTCGCGCCCTTGCTTGCGCACCACGAAGCCGATGCCCTTCTCGGAGCGCTCGACCGCGAGCTCGAGGGTGTCGTTCGGTCGCAGCGCCTCCATGAACTTCACGCGCCGCAGCCCCGCGTTGGCCCCGAGCTCGGGGAACGCCCGGCGCGCGCCTTCCTCCGCGAGCGCGACGATCTGCGCGACGCCGGGCACGATCGGATCGCCGACGAAGTGTCCGTCGAAGAACTTGAGGTCGGCGGGTACCTGGATCGTGAAGCGCGTCGCCCCCGCGTCGTCGGCGGTGGGCGCGCTCCACTCGAAGTCGGCGGCGAAGCTCATCACCCGCGGACATAGCAGAGCCCGCGCTCGTGCGCCTCGACGGATCGCGAACGGCAAACACGCGGGTTCTCGTGAGTGAGCGTGGACGCGAGCGTGGACGTGAGCGGCGCAGCGTTCGACACCACGCATCCGGCGTCCGAGTCGGGCTCACTCCGCCGCGCAGCGCTCGCGGATCGACTCCATCGCGTCCACCCGCGCGCCGTTTCGACCGACCGCGTCGAGGTAGCGCTGCGCGAGCGTGCAGCCCTCCGGCGTCGGACCGAGCCGCTCTGCGAGCAACGCGAACGCGACCGGCTGCGCGGGAGCAGCCATCGCCGCCCGCAGCGAGCTCGTGGGATCGATCCGACTGCGCGCCTCGATCTCCGCGAGCAGCAGGTGCGCCTCGCTGTAGCCTTCACGCGCCGCCAACGCGCGCTCCGCGTAGCGCCGCGCGCTGGGCAATCGCCCGAGGTTCAACTCGAGCCTGCCCCGCGCGAGCAAGAGCCGCGGATGCGAGGCGGCCGGCGGCTCCCTGCCTTCGGCGGCGCCTTCGGGGAGCGACGCGTCGAGCGCATCTTGCAGCGCCTGAGCGGCGACGTTCCCACGACCGTCCATCACGCTCGCGAGCGCCTTGCCGATCGCGACCTCGACGCGATCCGCGCCGAGACGACGGGCCTGCTCGAACATGCCGAGCGCGGGTCGCCACATCTCCGCTTGCAGGTAGAGCTCCGCGATCGCGATCCGGAGCTCCGCCTCGTTGCGCAGCGCGCGATCCCGCGTGGCGCGCATCACGTCGCGCGTCCCCGCGAGGCCGCTGCCGTAGCCGACGTGGAAGCGCGTCTCCGCGAGGAGCAGCTCCGGCGTGAAGTCCACCCGCGCGTCGTTCAAGCGACGTCGCAGCGTCGCCGCGAGATCGAGCTCGTTCGTCTGCACCGCGAGCACGAAGCGCTGCGCGAGCGCCCGCGCGTTCGTGGCTTCGAGCTCGAGCGCCGCGTCGAGCGCGGTGCGCGCCTCGTCGAGCTGTCCCGCGCGTCGCGCCGCCTCGCCGCGCCGGGCTTGCAGCGACGCATCCGTCGCGCGTGCCTCCGCCGCCGTGCGCAGCGCCGCGAGCGCATCCGACCAACGCTCGAGCGCCATCAGCGCGTCGCCCTTCGCTTCGAGCAGGCGGTCGTCGCCGGTCCGCGGGGTCAGCCGCGGACGATCGTCAGCCGCTTGGGCCGCGAGCCCGGCGTCGACCACCCCGCGCGCCTCCGTCGCCGCACCCGCCGCGAGGAGCGCGCGCGCCGCCACCGCGACCCGCGCGGGGTGCGTCGCGTCCGCCGCAAGCGCGCGCCGCGCGTAGGTCGCCGCGTCCTCCGGCCGCTCGCGCGCGAGCTCCAGCGCGGCGCGCGCGGTCAGGGCCTCCGCCGCCCAACCCGCGTGCTCGGCCGCGCGGTCGTAGAGGGTGCGCGCCTCGTCCCATTCGCTCCGCTGCTCGTGCGCACGCGCGACGAGCACGAACGCAGCAGGCGACGCCGGCACCGCCGTGAGCTCCGTGAGCGCCGCGTTCGGGTCGTTCGCTTCCAGCGCGAGCCACGCGCGCACCCGTCCCGCGAGCCCGACCTCCGCGCTCGGCGCGGTCAGCCCCGCGACGAGCTCGCGCGCGCCTGCGGCGTCGCCGAGCTCGAGCCGCACCTGCGCGCTGGCCCATACGAACGTCGCGTCGCCGCGCGGCGGCGTCTGCAGCGCGCTCGAGAGCCTCTCACGCGCCTCCTCGCGACGCCCCGCGCGCGCCGCCACCTCCGCGCGCACCAGCTCCGCCCACGCACGCTCCGCCGGCGTCGCGTCGCTCGCGGCGAGCACCGCGTCCGCGGCTTCGCTTGCGCCGTCGCGCCGCGCGAGCGACGAAACCCGCGCTCGCGCGACGTCGACTGCCGGTCCACGCGCACGCTCGAGCGCGCTCAACGCACCATCGACGTCTCCCGCACACGCGCTCGCGAGCCCGAGCTGCGCGACGTAACGCGGCGCGTCCGCACGCACGCTCGTCGCGGCTTGCGCCTCCGCGAGCGCGCTCGACGCGTCGGCGTTCGCGAGCGCGGCCAGCGAACGTGCATGCGCGGTCTCTGCCGCGAAGGTTCCGCGCGCGATCAGCCGCGACGACGCCCCGACGGCGGCCGCCACGTCGCCTCGTGCGAGGTGCAGGTACGTCTCGGCCTTCAGTCGCTCCGAGGCTTGCTCCTCGTCCCCTTCGGGCACTGCGTCGAGCGCGGCGCTCGCGGCTTCGAGCGTCGCGTCTCCCGCGAGCGCGCTCATCGCCTCGAGGCGCGCGCGCAGGCCAGGCATCTCGCTTCCGCCGAGCGTGTCGAGCGCCTCACGGACGTCGGCCTCGCGCCCGCGATCGCCGGCCACGAGCGCGGACGACTCCACCGCGGAGGCGTGCACGAAGTAGTAGACGGTGTACGCGGTCGCGGCGGCGAGCAGCGTCGCGCTCACCGCGATCACGACGCGCCGCACCTTCTGCCGGCGGATCTCTTCGGGCGGAAGCAAGACCTCCGCGACGGGCGCGAGGCTCCCGCGGTGGTCCTCGACCTTGAAGAGATCGGAGCTCTCGCCGGGCTCTTTCATCGCGCCGCGAGTCTCCCGCGATCGGCGGTCCAAACGCAAGATCGCGAAATTGAAGCGTGAATCGAGTAGAGCTGCAGGGCCGCCATCAAGCGCGGACACGCGCAGCGCGAAGCGAAGCGAAAGGAAATCCGTGCGCGAAGCGCCTAGCGTTCGAACGTGCGGGCTGGCCCCCTGCGGCCAGGGGCGAAGCCCCGAAGAGCAGCGCGCAGGGAGGCCCAGAGCGAAGCGTCGGGCCTCACGCGCCAGAGGGGTGCGGGGAAACCTCCCCGCCTCGTGAGCGAAGGCCGCAGGCCGAAGCGAACACAGACGCCGTTGCGCGTGCCACGCGAGGCCCGTATGGTGTCCGTCATCGGGTGTACCTCGCCTCGCGAGGACGCCACGAGCAGTGCCCCATGACGTCGCCACGCGCCCAGTCATCGACCGGTCGCTACGCGACGAGCCCCTTGCGGACCCAGCCAGGCCGCCACGGAGGTCCCCCATGCGCCGTCGGATGTTCCTCGGAAAGATCCATCGCTGCCGCGTCACCCACGCCGATCTCGAGTACGAAGGCAGCGTCACCGTCGACGCCGATCTCCTCGACGCGGCCGGCATCCTCGAGCACGAGGAGATCCACATCTGGAACGTCACGCGCGGCACCCGCCTCGCGACGTACGCGCTCCGCGGCCCGCGCGGCTCGAAGGTCGTCTGCATCAACGGCGCCGCCGCCCACCTGATGCGGCCGGACGACATCGTGATCCTCGCGACCTTCGGCGAGATGTCCGACGAAGAAGCGCGTCACCACCAGCCGAAGGTCGTGCTCTGCAACGAGCACAACGACATCGTCGAGGTCGGCCCCGAGCGTCCGGGCCCGCAGATGCCGCGCCACCTCCCGCTGCCGGACAGCTTCCGCGTCGCGAACGCGGCGGATCCACTGGGTCGGCGGGGTCAGCCGCCGACGGATCCAGCGGAGTGAGCGAAGCACGCCACGCCCCAGCCGCCGCACGCAACCGCGAGCCGATCCTCGAGGTGCTGCGGCGCGTGCTTCCTCCCGAGGGGCGCGTGCTGGAGATCGCGAGCGGCACCGGGGAGCACGCGGTCTTCTTCGCCGCCGCCCTCCCCGACCTCGTGTGGATTCCGACGGACGCGGATCCGAACGCGCTGCCGTCGATCGCCGCTCACCGCGACCTCGCCGCCGCGCCCAACGTCGAGCCGCCCCGCCTGCTCGACACGCAGGAGCCCTGGCCGCTCGAACCCGACGAGAAGATCGCCGCGCTCGTCGCGATCAACGTCATCCACATCTCGCCGTGGGAGGCCACGCTCGCGCTCTTCGAAGGTGCGGCGCGCGTGCTTCCTTCCGGCGCTCCGCTCGTCACCTACGGCCCCTACGCGATCGACGGCGCCCACACCGCGCCGAGCAACGAAGCCTTCGATGCCTCGCTCCGCGCGCGCGATCCACGCTGGGGGGTGCGTGACCTGAACGACGTGACGCGCGTCGCGAAGGACGCCAGCTTCGAGCTCGAAGAGCGCGTCGCGATGCCGGCGAACAACTTCACGTTGGTCTTCCGCCGACGCTGATCGCGCGCGCTCACCCGGTGAACGAGAGCCAGAGCCAGCCGACCGCGATGGCGGCCTGCACCGCGATGCCCGCGAGGCTCCCGATTCGCAGCGCCGGTGACATGCGGCCAACCTCCGGCACGTGCCGCATCGCCGCATGGTTGAGCGCAGCGAGCACCGGCGCAGTCAAGAACGACGCGGTCGTCGCGAAGTCGACCAACGTCTTCAGCGAGCTCGCCGCGAACGCGAGGATGCCCATCGATCCCAAGAAGAGCACCGCCGCCGACACCACGTAGGTGCGCCCGATCGGTGCGCGCGCCTCGGTGATCGTGGTCGGTGCCTCCGCGCTCCGGAAACGCTGCGCGAGCACGTCGAGCGCGCGTGGGAATCCGTCGACCACCGTGAAGGTCGTCGAGAACATCACGAAGAACGCTGCCGCGCCGACGATCGGGCGCGACCACTCGCCGAGCGTCTCCGCGTAGAGCCGCACGAGCAGCGCGCCGAACGCGTGCGCTTGTTGCGGGATCTCGACGTCGCGCCCGTGGATCACCGCGACCCCCAACAACACGAAGCAGACGGCGAGGAACGCGGTCATGCCGTAGCCGAAGTGGAAGTCGAAGAGCGCGGCGCGGACGCTCGGGAGCTTGCCGGCGTCCTTCGCGCGCGCGAGCACCCAGAGCGACTGCCAATGGCTCACGTCGATCGCGCTCGGCATCCAGCCGACGAGCGCGGCGATGAAGAGCCAGTCGCCACGCCCGAACGCACCGACGTCGGGCCACCACGAAAGACCCCAGTCCACGCGACCGATCGCCACCGCGGTCGCGACGAGCGTGGCGACGGTGAAGATCGCGACCGAGACCTTCGTGATGCGATCGAGCCACGCGTAGCTGCCGACCGCGAGCATCCCGAGGCAGACCGCGAGCAGGCCCCCCGACGCGAGCACCGGCGAGGCGTCCGAGCCGAGCAGCGCGAGCAAGAGCGCGGCGCAGACGAACGTGACCGCGGCCTGCACGCCGAACATCGTCGCGACGGTGACGAGCGCGTAGAGCACGAGCGGCGCACGCCCGAGGCGACGGTAGCCGTCGAGGAGCGACGTGTGCGTGGCCGCCGCGTACTGCGGTCCGAGCCGAAACGCCGGGTACTTCACGAGGTTCGCGAGCAGGATCACGCCGATCAGCGAGAGCCCGTAGCTCGCGCCGGCGCGCGTCGACTGCACGAGGTGCGAGACCCCGACCGCCGCACCCGCGAACAAGATCCCCGGCCCGATCGCGTGCCGAAACGATCGCTCCTCGTCGACTTCCCCGCCCGACATGGCGGCGGAGAATCCACGGTTTCTTCGCCGACCGCCAGCGTCGCGTGGCGCGACGAGCGTTCGTTCGCACCGAGCCCTCGACGGCCGACGTCGAGGGGCTTCAGCTCCCGACGATCGCGTCCCACGTCGGCGGGGCGGTCTCCGCCGTCAGCTCGACCACGCGCTGCCGCACGACCACGCGTGTTACCGACGACGTCTCCGAGACGCGCAGTCGCCCGCCCATTCCGGTCGCGAACACCGCGGCCATCCCGCGCCGCGGAAACGGATGGGCGACGTGGGTGATCCGACCGTCCTCCGCGCGACGTTGGCCGCCGAGGAGCCGCGCCCCGAGCACCGGGTGGTCGTCGTGCACCGCGTTGGTGCGACGGTCGCGCACGAAGCGGCAGATCATCGCGCCGTCGAGCCCGTAGACGCGGTTCTGCGTCCACACCTCGACCGCGCACCACGCGTCCCCGAGCAGCCGCGGCGTGCCGCGCTCCACGATCTCTTCCAGCTCGAGGTCGTGCGGAGCGTCCGCCGGTTGGACGAGCGGGATCGAAGGTCGCGACTCGACGACTTCGCCAGGGTCGACGAGTGCCTCGCGCGGCGCCGCGGGCGCCTTCGGAACTGCGACGTCCTCGGTCAGGGGAGACGAATAGCCGCGCTGGGTCTCGCGCGAGCGCTTCCGGGAGCTCATCGCGCGCGAGATTACCAGCATCGCGGCCCGGCGGTTTCGCGAAACCATCGGCACGTGGAGCCCGTGCATCGACGCGGATTGACGTGAGGGTGCGCCGTGCGTCCGCCCGCCCTCGTGCTACCCGAGCCTCATGGACGAGCACCTCTCGGTCGGGCCCGCGCCCAGCTTCTACGGACAGACGCTCGAGCAACATCTGCTGCAGATGCAGCGGCGCCAGACGGGTGCCACGGGAGACTTCACCGGCCTCTTCCACCAGATCGCCCTCGCCGCGAAGATCATCGCGAGCCAGGTGTCGAAGGCCGGCCTCGCGAACATCCTCGGTTTGACCGGCGACGTGAACGTCCAGGGAGAAGAGGTCCAAAAGCTCGACATCTTCGCCAACAACACGCTCGTCCGCTGCGTCCAGCAGGGCGGACACGTGTGTGTGATGGGAAGCGAAGAGGTCGAAGAACCGATCCCGATTCCGCCCCAGTATCCGAAGGGCAAGTACGTCCTCCAGTTCGATCCGCTCGACGGCAGCGGCAACATCGACATCAACGCGAGCATCGGGACGATCTTCTCGATTCATCGCCGCAAGACCCCCGGCAACGGGCCGGGCACCATCGTCGATTGTCTGCAACCGGGGCGCGACATCGTCGCCGCGGGCTACGTCATCTACGGCTCGTCGAACATGTTCGTGTACTCCGCCGGACAAGGCGTGCACGGGTTCACCTTCGATCCGGCCATCGGCGAGTTCTTCCTCTCGCACGAGAACCTCCGCATCCCGAAGCGCGGCGACACCTACTCGATCAACGAGGGCAACTACCACAAGTGGGACGAGCCGGTGCGCGCGTGGGTCGACTGGGTCAAACGCGACGAAGGCGACCACAAGGCCTACAAGCTCCGCTACATCGGCGCGATGGTGGCGGACTTCCACCGCACGCTCCTGCGCGGCGGGATCTTCGTGTACCCGCCCGATCGGAAGAACGCGTCCGGAAAGCTCCGCCTGCTCTACGAGGCGTCTCCGCTCGCGTTCGTGTGCGAGCAGGCCGGCGGTTCGGCCACCGACGGCACGACGGCCATCTGCGACGTGATCCCGACCGAGCTCCACCAGCGCACGCCGCTCTACATCGGCAGCCCGGACGACGTCGCCGACGCGCTCCGCTTCGTCGGACCCCGCGCCTGATCCGATTCGACCGCGCCGGATCCGATTCGACGCGAACGCCCGCACCGAAACGAAGAAGCCCACGCGCAGACGTGGGCTTCTTCGTCTCGGCGTGCGTCCGAGCGACGCGCGGCGCCGTCACGCCTCTGGCGAACGAAGCCCCGAGCGCACCGACGACGCGTGGTACTCCTGAATCGAGCGCACGCCGATCTCGCCTTCGGTCATGCGTTCGATCGCCGCGACCGCCGCCGATGCCGCCGCGATGGTCGTGAAGTACGGGATGCCGGCGAGCAGCGTCTCGCGCCGCAACGAGCGGCTGTCGCGGATCGCCTCTGCGCCTTCGGTGGTGTTGATCACCATCGCGACCTCGCCCGCGCGGATGCGATCGACGATGTGCTCGCCGCCTTCGAGCACCTTGTTCACGCGCTCCGCGTCCACGCCGTTGCGCGCGAGGGCGTCCTTCGTGCCGCCCGTCGCGAGCAGCTCGAAGCCCATCTCCGCGAGCCGGTAGCCGAGGTCGCACGCGGCCTGCTTGTCCGCGTCGCGCACGCTCACGAACACCTTGCCGTTCGACGGCAGCGTGACGTTCGAGCTCCAGAGCGCCTTGAGGAACGCCTCCGGGAGCGAGTCGCCGATGCCCATCACCTCGCCGGTCGAGCGCATCTCGGGACCGAGGATCGTGTCGACGCCGGGGAACTTCGAGAACGGGAACACCGACTCCTTCACCGCGACGTGGCGGATCACCGGCTCGCGCACGAAGCCGAGCTCGTCGAGGGTCTTGCCCGCCATCACCTTCGCCGCGATCTGCGCGAGCGGGACGCCGGTCGCCTTGCCGATGAAGGGCACGGTGCGGGACGCGCGCGGGTTCACCTCGATCACGAATACCCGACTGCCGCGCACCGCGAACTGCACGTTCATCAGCCCGACCACGCCGAGCTCGAGCGCGAGCGCGCGGGTGGAGCTGCGGATCGCACCGAGCACCTCGGGCGGCAACGCGTGCGCGGGAAGCACCATCGACGAGTCGCCGCTGTGCACGCCCGCCTCTTCGATGTGCTGCATCACGCCGCCGATCACGACGCGCTTGCCGTCGCAGACCGCGTCGACGTCGACCTCGATCGCGTCCTCCAGGAACTCGTCCACGAGGATCGTCTGCGTCTCCGCGTCCTCGACCGCCTGCAGCGCCTTCTCGAAGTACTCGCGCAGCTCCTCGTCGCTGTGGACGATCTCCATCGCGCGCCCGCCGAGCACGTAGCTCGGGCGCACCACCACCGGGTAGCCGATGCGCTCCGCGACCGCGAACGCGTCGCTCATGCCCTTCGCGATGCCGCCCTCGGGCCGACGCAGACCGAGCTTGGTGAGAATGGCGTCGAAGCGCTCGCGATCCTCGGCGCGATCGATCGCGTCCGCGCTGGTGCCGAGGATGGGCACACCCGCGCGCGCGAGCGGCACCGCGAGCTTGAGCGGCGTCTGCCCGCCGAACTGCACGATCACGCCGTGTGGCTTTTCTTCGCGGACGATCGCCATGACATCCTCGAAGGTCAGCGGCTCGAAGTAGAGGCGATCCGAGGTGTCGTAGTCGGTGCTCACGGTCTCGGGGTTGCAGTTGACCATGATGGTCTCGAACCCGAGCTCCTTGAGCGCGAACGCCGCGTGCACGCAGCAGTAGTCGAACTCGATGCCTTGGCCGATGCGGTTCGGACCGCCGCCGAGGATCATGATCTTCTGGCGTTCGGTCGGCTCCGACTCCGAGCGCTCGCCCCAGGTCGAGTACAGGTACGGCGTGAGCGCCGCGAACTCCGCCGCGCAGGTGTCGACGCGCGCGTAGATCGGCTCGACCTTCGCGTCGCCGCGCACGCCGCGGACGTCGGCCGCCTTCTCGCCACGCAGCGTCGCGATGCGGGAGTCCGAGAAGCCCATCCGCTTGGCGCGCGCGAGCTCGTCCGCCGTGAGCACGCGTCCCGCGCTCGCACGCAGCGCGCGCTCCTCGTCGACGATCTCGCGGAGCTGCCGGAGGAACCACGGATCGATCGCGGTCGCCTCGAAGAGCTCGGCCTCCGTCGCGCCGACGCGCATCGCGTCGACCACGTACCAGAGCCGCTCGGCCAGCGGCGTGCGCACGATCTCGAGCAGCGCGTCTTTGAGCTCTTCGTTCGTCGCGGGCGGGCGATCCCCGAGCAGCGCGAGTGGCCGCACCAGATCGATCACCTCGACCTCGTGCGAGGTGGCGCGCTCCGCCGCGGTCGCGATGAGCCTGCGGAGCTGATCGCGCACGTCGCGGTAGTCGACCTTCTCGAGCAGGGAGACGAGCCCGTCGCGGCCGATCTCGAGCGAGCGCGCCGCCTTCTGCAGCGCCTCCTTGAAGGTCTTGCCGATCGCCATCGACTCGCCGACCGACTTCATCTGCGTGGTCAGGCGCGGATCGGCGCCACGGAACTTCTCGAACGCGAAGCGCGGCTGCTTCACCACCACGTAGTCGATGGTCGGCTCGAACGCGGAGCTCGTGCCGGTGATGTCGTTCTTCAGCTCGTCGAGCGTGTACCCGACCGCGAGCTTCGCGGCGATCTTCGCGATCGGGTAGCCCGTCGCCTTCGACGCGAGCGCGCTCGAGCGCGAGACGCGCGGGTTCATCTCGATCACGAGCAGGCGACCGGTCTTCGGGTCGACCGCGAACTGGATGTTCGAGCCGCCGGTGTCGACGCCGATCTCGGTGATGATCTTCCGTCCCGCGTCGCGCATGCGCTGGTACTCGCGGTCGGTGAGCGTCATCGCGGGCGCGATGGTGATCGAGTCGCCGGTGTGCACGCCCATCGGATCGAAGTTCTCGATGGTGCAGATGACCGCGAAGTTGTCCGCGCGATCGCGGATGACCTCGAGCTCGTACTCCTTCCAGCCGAGCACGCTCTCCTCGACGAGGCACTCGTGCACCGGGCTCTGCTGGTAGGCCCAACGCATCGCGCGCTCGAAGTCGGAGCGGTCGTAGACGATGCCGCCGCCGGTGCCGCCCATGGTGAGCGAGGGGCGCAAGATGATCGGGAAGCCGATCTCGTCCGCCGCCTTCCACGCCTCTTCCATCGTGCGGCACGTGTACGCCTTCGCGCACTCGAGGCCGATCTTCTCCATCGCGCGCTTGAAGAGCTCGCGCTCCTCCGCTTTGCGGATCGCCTCGACCTTCGCGCCGATGAGCTCGATGTTCAGGCGCTGCAGCACGCCGCGGTCGTGCATCGCGAGCGCGAGGTTGAGCGCCGTCTGCCCGCCGAGCGTCGGCAGCACCGCGTCCGGTCGCTCGCGCTCCAAGATGCGCTCGAGCACGTGCGGGACCAGCGGCTCGACGTACGTCCGATCCGCCATCTGCGGGTCGGTCATGATCGTGGCCGGGTTCGAGTTCACGAGGACGACCTCGTAGCCCTCTTGGCGGAGCGCCTTCGCGCCTTGGGTGCCCGAGTAGTCGAACTCGCAGGCCTGTCCGATGACGATGGGGCCGGAGCCGATGAGGAGGATCTTGTGGAGGTCGTCGCGACGCGGCACGTGCTCACCCGGCCTCAAGCGCCCCGAAGAACGCTTGGAAAAACGCCCGAGTCACACGGTCGGCTTGCGCGTCCCGGCTCGGGCGATGGTCTTCCGTCGAGGAGCCACACGGCGTGCGGCCCTTCGGGGCCCGTCTTCCGCGGACCCGCGCGGCTGTATCAGAGCGCGGGCGGGGTCGCAACCGATCGTGGCCGTGTCGCGTCGCCGCCCAGCTTCGGACGCGGTGCGCGCGGGCGAACGGCGTGCGAAAGAGCGGACGTGACGGAAGCGACGATCGAGCTCGCGAACGAAGCCGCGACCGAGGCGCTCGCGCACGCGCTCGGCGCCGCGCTGCGCGCAGGCGACCTCGTGATCCTCGAAGGCGACCTCGGCGCGGGCAAGACGTTCTTCGTGGGCGCCCTCGCGCGGGCGCTCGGAGTCCCCGACGACGTGCCCGTCCAGAGCCCGACCTTCGCGCTGCTGCACGAATACCCCGAAGCGACGCCCCCGCTCGTGCATTCGGATCTCTACCGACTGTCCGATCCGAGCGAGCTCGACGAGCTCGACCTCGAAGCGCTCGTCCGCGCAGGCGAGCACGTGGTCTGCGTCGAATGGGGCGAACGCTTCACGAGCGTGCTCGGCGAGCCCACGCTCCTGCTGCGCCTCGAGCGTACGGGCGAGCACACGCGCCGCGCGCACCTCCGCGGCCGCGAATCGTTGGTCCGCGCGCTCGTCGCATAGCCGCGTCTCCGTCTCCGTCTCCGTCTCGGTCTCCGTCTCGGTCTCCGTTTCGGTCTCCGTCTCGGTCTCCGTCTCGGTCTCCGTCTCGGTCTCCGTTTCGGTCTCCGTCTCGGTCTCCGTCTCGGTCTCCGTCTCGGTCTCCGTTTCGGTCTCCGTCTCGGTCTCCG
>ERZ761602.2421-NODE-2421-length-29290-cov-6.372088_pt1 | contig 29290 bp, 15 predicted proteins | sample MGYA00512165_ERZ761602 | MGnify/ENA primary metagenome ERZ761602 (study PRJEB28899, sample SAMN02445085) | bioreactor sludge metagenome | biome: EBPR sludge; isolation source: Thorneside wastewater treatment plant | place: Australia: Brisbane, Thorneside...
TCCCGGGCCTCAGCAGCGTCCACACCTACGTCAAGACGCCGGCGGGCGGCGACGTCGACAACCGCACCTACAAGAACGACACGACCAGCCTGGCCGTGCTCGAGGGCACCTACCGCGTCATCGTGGTCAAGGGCGCCCGGCAGAAGACCGTGGAGCCCGTCGACTGCACCGACGCCGGGACCTGTCGGGTGGACGACATCGTCGCCACGCTGACGGTCAAGTTCCCGGGGATCAGCAGCGTCCACACCTACGTGAAAGTGGACGACGGCGTAGCCGGCACCGCGGCCGGCGGCGACGTGGACAACCGGACGTACAAAACGAACGAGACATCTCTGGCCGTGCTCAAGGCCGTGTACGATGTCGTCGTAGTCAAGGGCGCCAAACAGAAGATCGTCGACTCCGTCGACTGCACCGGCGCCACCTGCACGGTCGACGACATCGTCGCGACGGTGACGATCCACTTCCCGGGCAAGACCGGCGTGCACGTCTACTTCAAGGTAGATGACGGCGTCGCCGGCACCTCAACCGGCGGCGACGTGGACAACCGCACCTACCAGAACAACTCCACCACGCTGGTCGTGCTGAAGAACACCTACGACGTGGTGATCAAGATCGGCGCGGACACGTACCTGCTGGACGCCGTGAACGCTTACGCCAACCCGGCGGTGTACACGCTGACCGTGATCAAGCTGCTCAACTCCAGCGGAGGCGGGCTGGCGGACGGCGCGGCCCGATACTACGACGGCAGCTGGCACGCGCTCGCCAGCACGCCGGCCAGCGGCGTCCTGGTGACGGCGCTCCCGGGCGCGCCGCGCAACCTGCTCTTCGGCCTGAGCTTCGCCCACACCTATCAGGAGAAATGGCAGAACACGGCTACCAGCTTCGTCGTGGTCTTCCAGACCCGGAACGTCGAAGTGCAGCTAAAGGACAGCAGCGGCGCCCTGATGGACACCGGCACGGTGCGCTACTACACCGGCGCCTGGCATGACCTGGGGAGCACGGCCGGCGGTAAGGTGAACGCCGAACTGCTGCCCAGCACCATCCTGTTCGGGATGACCCACCAGTTCGTCTACAACGAGAAGTGGCAGGATGTCGGCGTCAACGCCGCCGTCGTCTTCCAGACCAAAAACGTGGTGATCGAGCTGAGGGACAGCGGCGGGAACCTGATCCCGGACGCGGGCGGCACGGGTGAGCTGCGTTACTACACCGGCGCCTGGCACACCTTCGCCTCCGGCATCACCTCGGGCGGCACGGCCAGCCTGGAACTGCTGCCGGCCAACATCCTGTTCGGGATCACGCATCAGTTCGTCTACACCGAGAAGTGGCAGCAGACCGGCGCCGACGCCACCGTCGTCTTCCAGACCAAAAACGTGGTGATCGAGCTGAAGGACAGCGGCGGGAACCTGATCCCGGACGCGGGCGGCACGGGCGCGCTGCGTTACTACACCGGCGCCTGGCACACCTTCGCCTCCGGCATCACCTCGGGCGGCACGGCCAGCCTGGAACTGCTGCCGGCCAACATCCTGTTCGGGATCACGCATCAGTTCGTCTACACCGAGAAGTGGCAGCAGACCGGCACCGACGCCACCGTCGTCTTCCAGACCCGGAACGTCGAAGTGCAGCTACAGGACAGCAGCGGCGCCCTGATGGACACCGGCACGGTGCGCTACTACACCGGCGCCTGGCATGACCTGGGGAGCACAGCCGGCGGCAAGGTGAACGCCGAGCTGCTGCCAGCCAGCATCCTGTTCGGGATGACCCATCAGTTCGTCTACAACGAGAAGTGGCAGAACACGACGGGCGATCCGGTCATCGTCTTCCAGACCGGGCAGGTGCACTCGGCCAGCGGGGCCGCCGTCAACTACTACACCGGCGCCTGGCACCCCTTCACCAACGACATGCAGCTGCTGCCGGGCAATGTCCTGTTCGACTTCAGCGATGCGACCCCGGACACCTGGATCTCGATCGGCGGCGGGGCCGTGAACAACATCCATTGAGCGCCGGGCGCCAGCCTGGTCCACGCGACAACCACCGTCGCGCCTCAACAACAAAGAAAGGCTGGGCGGGTCCGGTCGGACCCGCCCAGCCTTTTGTCTCCCGCGTGAGCGCCCTGCCCTGGCCTAGGGCCGGGCCGAGCGCCGGGCCAGCAGGACTACCACCACCAGGGCCCCGATCAGGCTCAACGCCAGCGGCAGCGTCGCGTCGCCGGCGGGCGCGGCCGGGGTGACCGGCGTCGCCGCTGGGACAGCCGTCGCCGTCGCGGCCGGGCGGGCCGTGGCCGTCGGCTGGACCGGGACCGCCGTGGCGGTCGGCGCCGGCACAGGCAGTGTGGCCGTCGGCTCGACCGGGATGGCCGTGGCGGTGGCCGCCGGCGCGGCCAGCGGCTCGGCCGCGCCCTGCGCCAGCACAAAGACCGCGGCCGTGCGGCCGGGCACCGTGAACGCGCCGCTGGCGCTGTCAAAGGCGGCGGTCCGCACCGTGGGGTCAGCCGAGGCGGCCAGGACCGGGTGCAGCGCCAGGTCCAGACCCTGCAGGCCGGCAGCGGCGAAGCTCAACGGCTCGTCGTCGGCGTTGAACAGGGCCACAATCAGCTCAGCGTTCGGGTCCAGGTCGCCGCCGGCGCGGTCGTCCAGGGTCATCACGATCAGGCCCGGGATCTGCTCGGGGCCGGTGTTGAGGAAGCCCAGGCGCGCCTGGACGTCTTCGGCGGTCTCCAGCCGGAAAAGCGGCGAGCTGCGCCGCACCTGGAGCAGTTCCAGGAAGTGCCGGCGCGCGGCCTCGATGTCGGCCGGCGTCGCCTTCAAGGCCGGGTCCGCCAGCAGCGGCCGCATCAGGTCCCAGCGGTCGCGGCCTTCGCTCGGCAGGCCGACGGCCCAGTTGTTGGTCTGGTAGGTGAAGTCCAGCTTGTTGAACCAGTCGCCGGAGTTGTAGGTGTTGCGGTCCAGCGACTTGGAGCGCAGCAGGTCGTCGCCGGCGTGGAAGAACGGCACACCCTGGGAGAGCAGCACCACGCTCAGGCCGAGGTTGTTCATGCGGACGCGCTCGGCCAGCGTGGCCGAGATGGGCGCCTTCCACTGGATGGCATCAAAGAGCGTCTCGTTGTCGTGGGCCGAGATGTAGACGATGTTCTCCTGCGGGTCGAGCGTGTAGCCGGCCGGCGACCCGTTGTAGTCCACGGCCTCGCCCGCCACGGTCCGGCCGCTGGCATCCACGAACTCGTAGTCGCGCAGGTTGCCGGCCAGGCCGACGCGCAGCCAGTCCATGTAGCGCAGGAGCTTGGCGCGCTCGTCGTCGGCGCTGCCCTGGTCGTAGCCGCTGGGGGCCGTGAACAGGCCGGTCAGGAAGCCCTGCTCGCGCGGATCGCCGAACGGGCCGCCGCCGCGGGCGGCGTCGCGCAGACGGTCATTGAAGACGCCGATCCCGGTGCCGCCGATGTTGAGCTGGGTGGCGTTCTGGCCGCGGGCGTTGTCGGCCACTTCGCCGAAGTTCCAGCCCTCGCCGTAGACGTAGACGGCGCGGCCGTCGACGCCGTTCTGGGCCGGCGTCAGCGCGTCCAGGCTGGCGCGCACCGCCACCATGTTGCGCAGCATGTGGTGGCCCATCAGGTCGAAGCGGAAGCCGTCCACCTTGTAGGCCGTGGCCCAGGTCCGCACCGAGTCCACCATGAGCTTCTCCATCATGGCGTGCTCGGTGGCCGTGTTCTCGCAGCAGGTGCTGCGCTCGACAAAGCCGTCGCCGTTGAGGCGGTAGTAGTAACCGGGCACCACCTTATCCAGCACCGACTTCTCGCTCTGGCCGCTGGCGTTGGTGTGGTTGTAGACCACGTCCATGACCACGCGCAGGCCGCTGGCATGCAGGGCCTGCACCATCTCCCGGAACTCCCGGATGCGCGCGGCGCCATCCGGGTCGGTGGCGTACGAGCCTTCCGGCGTGGTGTAGTGCAGGGGGTCGTAGCCCCAGTTGAAGCCGTCCGCGTCGCGCAGGTCCGAGAGCTGGGCCTGCTGCTGGTCTGAGTCGCCGGGCAGCGCCGCCAGCTCGGCCGGGTCCGGCGCCTGCCAGGTGCTCTTGTCCTCGTTCACGCTGGCGATGTCGAAAGCGGGCAGCAGGTGGATGTGCGTCAGGCCGGCCGCGGCCAGGGCCTGCAGATGCTTCATCCCGTCCGAGTCCGCCACCGTGAAGGCCTTGAACGTCCCGCGCAGTTCGGCCGGCACGGTCAAGTCGTTGACGCTGAAATCGCGCACATGCAGCTCATAGATGACGCTGTCTTCGGGCGCGGCCAGGGCCGGCGCCGGGAGCTCAGCCCAGCCGGACGGCGCCAGCGCGGGATCGTCCAGGTTCACGATCTGGCTGCGCCGGCTGTTGGTGGACAGGCTGAATGAGTACGGGTCGGTGACCAGGTTCTTCTCCACCTGGCCCGTGGACGGCACGTAGACCTCGACCTCGTACAGGTAGAACTGCCCGGTCCAGGCCGGCGTGCCCGTGGCGCTCCACACGCCGGTGGCCGCGTCCAGGGTCATCGGCACGGCCGTCGCGGCCGTGGTCTGCGAGTCGGCGAAGACGTGCACGGTCACGGTCTTGGCTGTCGGCGCCCAGACGCGCAGCGTGGGCACGGCGCCGGTGTACACGACGCCGAGCGGGCCGTTGTACGTGTAGAGGTTGTCCAGCACGCCCGGGATCTGCACGGCGGTGGCATCCAGCAGCCGGCCGTCCTTGTCCACGACCGCCAGCGCGAGCTGGCCCTTGAGGAGTTCCGGCACACGGCCGAAATCGGCCGGATCCAGCTTGAGCGGCGCATAGCCGGACGCCAGGTGCGGGAACTTGAACTGCAGGTCGGCGGTGAGGCCGCCGAAGCTGTACTTGAGGGTCAGGAAGTCGCCGCCGGTGATCCCCTCCGGCGTGATGGCCAGCCCGCCGGTGGGGCTGAAGTACAGGCGATAGGTGGTGCCCTCAGCGGGCTTGTCCACCTTCCACATGAACAGGTCGCGCTTGACCCAGTGGGCGCGGGCCTTGCTCAGGTCGCCTTTGGGCGCGCCGGTGGTGCTGACGATGAAAGTGTTGCTGGCCGCGTCGAAACCGAAGAAGATCTCGTCGCCGTCGGCTTTGACGGTGAAAGACACCGGCCCGTCCGGCCCGCCGTAGACCTGGTCCAGGGCCTCGTCCAGCGCGGCCTGGGCCTGGTAGGTGCCGGCCTTGAGCGCGCGGGTGCTGAGCGTGTACAGGCCGTCGCCGTCGGCGTCCTGCAGCCACGAGCGCAGACAGCCGGGATCGCTGGCCTGGGCACAGCCCAGCTGCGTCTGGAAGTCGCCGATGGCGGTGACGATCTGGCTGTTGAAGTTATCGGTGACCCAGTGCGTCTTGTGGTCGTAATAGAACTTGACGTCGGTGGCCTGGTCCACCACCAGCGGGACATCGCCGCCGCCGGATTGGCCGCCCAGGCCGTAGTTTTCGGCCCAGCCGCCGTTGAGCGCGGCCTTGTAGCGCGGGCCTTTGGAATCCTGGTCGTTGGCGGGCTGCACGGTGAACGTACCCTGCCAGATGCCGTCCTCCTCGTCGAAGACCAGGGCCGTCGCGGCGCAGTCCGGCAGCCAGTCGCTCGGACAGCCGGCCTCGCTCTGCAGAGTGCCGGGGATGACCACCATCTCCGGCTGCGGCAGCGCGATCGGGCCGCCGCCGGCGTTGACGCTGTCGGTGACGGTGTGGATCTTGTGGTCATAGGTGAACGTCACCACGGTGTCTTCGGCCAGGACGAGCGGGATGTTAGGCCCGTCGCGCACGCCGTCCAGGCCGTAGTTCTCGGCCCAGGTGCCGTTGAGCGCCACCTTGTACTCGTAGCTGCCGGCCGGCAGGGCAAAGGTCCCTTCCCAGACATCCTTATCCGCGTTGTAAACCAGGGCCGTATTGGCGCACTCGGTCTGCCAATCACCGGAGCAGCCCAGCACGCTCTGCAACGTGCCCGGGATGACGACCATCTCCGGGTTGGGCGTGTCCTGGGCGCGGGCCGGGCCGACCGGCGCCAGGGCCGCCAGGGCGAGGGCCAGGATCGCGAACAGGTTTATCGCACGTGTTGTCACTCGCATTCCGCCTCCTGTGAAAGCGCCCGCTCCGCCCGGTTGAGGCGGAGGGACGATCGTTATCACGTTGACGCGCGCCGCAGCGAAGCTTCTCCCCGGCGCGGATGCAGCCAGTATACCGCCCTGGCCTGCAACGCGGCCCAGCTTCAGGGCGATGGCTTGCGCCGGTCGCGCAGGGCCTGGCGCAGGCGTTCCCAATGCGAGCGCGCCGCCTGCGCCGCTTCGGGCGGGATGGCGTGGTCGCTGTAGTGGGCCTCGACGAAGGCCTGGGTCAAATCGGCGGCGGGCTGATCGGCCGCCGGCAAAGCCCGCTCGAGGTCGCCTTCAAATTCGTAGGGTGTCTGCGCCGGCCGGCGCGGCAGGCCGCTCTCGCCGCTGCGCCGCAGGAGCGCGCGGTAGTAGAAGCGGACCTGATCGCGCGGCGAGAGGCGGCGCACGTTGAGGTAGCTCCACGGGACGCCCGGCGCGCTCGTCCGGCGCAAGCGCCCCAACCCGGCGCGGACCACGGCCGCGGTCTCGGCGCTCAGCCGCCCCCAGCCGCGCCGCAACGCCTGCAGCCGCGCCATCAGCCAGGCCCAGCCCGGAAAGCGGCGCAGAGCCGCCGGCAGACCCGGCTGCTGGCGCAGGTAGTACACGGCCGCGCCGACGACGACGAGCAGGAAGACGGCCCAGAACACCAGCGCGCCGGCCAGGTCCAGCGGCGCCACGGTCGGCGGCGGCGTCGGCGCCGGGGCCGGCGGCAGGAGGTCCGTGGGCGGCCGCAGCAGGTCCGGGTCGAGCTGGAGCACCTCCAGCATCCGGCTGACCAGGATCGCCACGGGCCAGGCCGCCAGCAGGAACAGCGCGTAGATGACGCCCGTGATCCAGGTCAACACATAGGCCAGCGCCGTCAACAAGCCCACGGAGTAGCGCGTCGGCAGGACGCTGACCAGAGCCGCGACACCCAGGAGCATGACCAGGGCATAGCCGGCCCAGCGCCACGCCATCTGCGGCGCGACCGCGATCCGCTCCCAGCCCCACTGCGCGCGCAGCAGCGCGAACTGGCTCTGGCTGAGCAGCAGCAGGCCCAAACTGAAATAGAGCAACAGGTTGAGCAGGCCGGTCGGGAACAGATTGGGCCGCAGGCCGACGGCCGGCGCATCGGCCCGCAGCAGGGCCGTGAGCAGCGCCACGCCGGCGCCCAGGCCGAAGATCAGGCTGCGGAGTTGTTGCCGGGCCTGGGCGCGCTCCACCGGGATCTGCGCGTCGCGCTCGTGCGCGAACAGATGGGCGTCCCCTTCCATGGTCAACAGCGTGCCCGCGAACAGCCCGCTCACGGTCCAGGTCAGGACCATCAGAAAACAACCAAAGAGAAATTCGCCGGTGAAGAACGCGGCCGGGTCGGCCGGCCAGAGCGCCAGGTCAGCCAGCAGCGCGGCCCAGCCCCGGCGGGTGTAGGTGAGAGCCTTGACGACGAGCAGCAACACCACCCACTCGGCGGCCCGGAACAAAAGCGTGTTCGGACGCCAGGCCGAGACCTGGCGGACCACGCGCTCGGCGATGAGCGCCTCCAGCGCGACCAACCCCACCACCCCCAGCCAAAACACGCTGTCGAAGCCGGGGGCGATCCGGCGCGCGATCTCCAGCACGGGCCAGGCCGCGCAGACCAGCAGGCCCACCACCAGCGCCGAGTTGACGGCGATCCAGGCCCGTTCGGTCAGGCGCGCGCGCGTCTCCAGTTTCAGCACTCTCAGCCTCGCCACTGATCCAGGTCGCGCCGCTGCGCGACGGCGTAGACCGCCACGCCGAAGCGGGCCAGGCGCCGCCGCAGGGCGTCCACGCCGGGCGCCGGCCCGGCCACCACCAGGACGACGTTCAGGCCGGCATGCCGCGCCTGCAACAGGGCCGCCACCACCGCCTCGTCCACCAGACCGGTCACCACCACGGCCGTCGTCCCCCACGGCAGCAGCGTGCTCTCGCGGCGCAGCAGCTCGGCCAGCGGCTGGGCGTGCGCCGCCAGCTGGATGCGGGCCAGCGTCTCCAGCAGGCGCATCAGGTGCAGACGCCCCTTGCGCGCCGGCGTCGCGTGCCGGTCGCCGCCCCCGAGGGGATCGGCGCCGTTGGTGACCAGGCCCACGGCCTGCTTCTGGCCGGTGACCCAGTTGGCGATGGAGGCGGCCACGACGATGGCCAGCTCGGAGGCGTCGTAGCGCGAGCGCAGATCGTAGCCGTCATAGGCCAGGTCCACGATCAGCATCGTCGCCAGGGCGATGGACGGCTCGAACTGCTTCACCTGCAGCCGGCCGACCGCGGCCGTGGCCTTCCAGTCCAGGCGGCGCAGCGAATCACCGCTGACGTAGTCACGCTTCCCGACCGGGCGCGTGGGGTCCTCGAAGATCGGCAGCGGGTGGCGCAGGGTGCCCAGCGGCGAACGGGACGGGAGCGCCAGGCGCGTCAGCGGCACCACTTCGGGATAGACCGTGAGGTAATCCACGGCCGCCTCGCGCTGCTGCTCGTCGTTCAGGCCGAGCAGGTCGCCGGAGGTGAGGAAGAGCGGCCCGAGCGGGTAGTAGCCGCGCTTGTGGGCCTGCACCGTGTATTCGAGTTCGGCGTGACCGCGCGGGCCGAGGCTGACCACGTCCTGCGGCGTCCGGCGGCCGCTGAGGTCCACGGGCACGCTCTCGCGCAGCCGCAGCCAGACCACGGGCAGCCAGCCGGAGTTGGCCACCGCCACGCGCACGCGCACGGTCTCGCCGGGGAAAGTGTGGTCGGCAAAGACGCGCCGGGCCGTGACCGCGCGCAGCGCCCGCTCGCTCCACCACGCGCCGACGACGAAGACGGCGATCAGCAGGTAGAACAGCGTCAGCACTGCGTCGTCCCGCAAGAGGACGGCCAGCACGACGAGCAGGAGAAAGAGAGGCAGATAGGCGCGCACGGGCGGCGGGTTACGCCTCCAGGTTGAGCGGCGTGCTCTCCAGAATCTCGCGGACCACCACCGGGGCCGTCCGGCCGCGCAGCTCAGCCTCCGGGCGCACGATCAGGCGGTGCGTCAGCGTGGCCGGCGCCAGCCGCTTGAGATCGTCCGGGAGGACGTGGTCACGGCCGCGCACCGCCGCCAGGGCCTGGGCCGTCTTGTACAGCGCCAGGCTGGCGCGCGGGCTGGCGCCGAGCGCGAGGTCCGGGTGCGAGCGCGTGGCGTGCACCAGGCGCAGGAGATAGTCCTGGAGCGAGTCAGCCACGTGCACGTCCCAGACGCCGGGCTGCAGCTCCAGCAGTTCGGCGCCCTCGGCCACGCTCTGCACGCGTGTGATCGGGTGCTCGCGGCGCAGGTTCGCCAGCACCTGTTTCTCGTCGGCCAGCCCCGGGTAGCCCAGCGACAGCCGCATGAGGAAGCGGTCTAGCTGCGCCTCCGGCAGCGGGAAGGTGCCTTCGTATTCGATCGGGTTCTGGGTGGCCAGCACCAGGAACGGGCGCGGCAGCGCGCGGGTGACGCCGTCCACGGTCACCTGCTGCTCCTGCATGGCCTCCAGCAGCGCGCTCTGCGTGCGCGGCGTGGCGCGGTTGATCTCGTCGGCCAGCAGGACGTTGACGAAGACCGGGCCGGGCCGGAACTCGAAGGCGCCGGTCTGCTGGTTGTAGACCGACACGCCGGTGACGTCGTTGGGCAGCAGGTCCGGCGTGCACTGCAGGCGCTTGAAGCCGCCGCCCAGGCTGACGGCCAGGGCGCGCGCCAGCATGGTCTTGCCGACGCCGGGCACGTCCTCCAGCAGCACGTGGCCCTCGCACAGCAGCGCCACGATCAGGAGCTCGATGACATCGTGTTTGCCGACGATGACGCGCTCGACGTTCTCGATCACGCGCGCGGCGAAGGCTTGAGCGGGTTGCATACGCCTCCTTAGCGGGGCTGAGCGCCGAACAGGGCTTCCAGCCCGTGCGCCAGGTCGTCGCGCCAGGCCGTGAAGTTGTGGCCGCCGGGATACTCGCGGTAGACCAGGCCCGCGGCCTTGTCACGCGCCAGGCTGGCCAGGCGTTGATTGGCGTCCAGCAGCCACTCAAAGCGGCCCACATCCAGCCACAGGTGAAACGGCAGCCGCGGCTCGTAGCGGATCAGGTCCCAGACCACGAACGGGTGGCCCTCCATGACGAAGGCGCCGGACTGGCTGAGGACGCGGCCGAAGAGGCCCGGGGCGCGCAGGCCCGCGTACAGCGCCATCAGGCCGCCCAGAGACGCGCCCAGGATGCCATAGGCCCCGGGCTGTTCGGCGGGGTCCACCAGATTGAGGCGCGCCCGCGCCGCCGGCAGCAGCACGTAGAGCAGAAAGGCCAGCGTGGTCTCGCTGCACGCATACTCGAGCATGCGCGCGCGCCCTCCGGCGTTCTCCACCAGCGCCAGAGCCACCGGCCGGAGGCGGCGCTGGGCGATCAGGTTGTCCACGATGACGGGCAGGCGGGCGCGGCGCAGGTAGTCCTGGCCGTCCAGGACCACCAGCAGCGGGCACGGGTCCGGCGTGGGCGGCTGATAGAAGTGGACGACGCGCTGGCCGCCCAGGAGCAGCATCCCGGCTGGCAGCGTCTCGCGCGTCAGCGTGCCCGCCGGCACACCGCGCACGCGCCGGGCCAACGCGGTCGGCGCGGCCGCGGGCATGTAGAAGGCGTGGTTGGTCTCGCCCAGGCCGTTGGACGTGGTGCGCGGGTTGAACGGGTCCGGCACCCGCCGGCCGGCGCGGATCCAGGCGTACTCAATATAGGCGTCGCGCGGCAGGTCCAGCGAGCACGCCCACAGCCCCGGCCCAAGCGGGCGCGGCGTCAGCGGCGGCTGGCCCTCGCGCCCCCAGTGCATGAAGTCGCCGATGAGGGCCGGCGCCGAGCGCCCACGCCACAGGAAGGTGGCGCGTTCGCCGTCGATCACGGGCGAGCCTTCGGTCCGCGCGCGGCGCAGCCACTCGGCGGCCGACGGCTCGGACGGCCGTGTTTTCGGGTGCGGCTTCACCACGGCATCCTCCTGTGCGGCCGGAAAGGTCAGCCGAGCTGTTTCAAGACGCAGCCGCTCAGCGCGGGCGCGTCCACGGTCAGTCCGGCGGCCTCGGCGCTGTAGACGCGGTCGCCGTTGAGCACGTCCACCCACCGCCCGGACAGGGCCAGCGTCACCGGCTGCCCGATCACGTTGTTGTTGATCACCACGGCCAGGCGCTCGTCTTCGTAGACGCGCTGGAAGGCCAGCACACCGGCGGCGTCATCGGCCAGCAGCGTCTGGAAATCGCCGAGCTGCAGCGCCGCCGAACCGCGGCGCAAGTGGATGAGCCGGCGGTAATAGGCGTGCAGGTCGTGGTCGAAGGCGACCGGGTCCGGCGCGGCGCGGCGCGAGCCATCCGGCAGCGCGGCTTCCGGCGCATAGGTCAGCTCCGGCCAGACCATGGGTTTGCGGCAGCACGGGTCGTTGGCGCCCCACATCCCGGCCTCGTCGCCGTAGTAGACCACGGGCGCGCCGATGTCGGTCATTTGGAAGAGCACCATCAGCTTGAGCAGCGCGCGCTCGTCGGCCGTCGGGCGGCGGGTGGCGTAGGCCGGGTTGTTGGAGACCTGCGAGCGCGGGTGGTGCTCCTTCCAGTCACGGTAGCGGCTCTGGCGCCGGTTGACGATGAGCGAAGCCAGGCGGGCCGTGTCGTGGCTGTCCAGCAGGTTGAACTGGGCGTGGGCCACGCCGGCCGGATGCGCGGCGCGCAGACGCTTGAGTTCCTGGTCGAAGGCGCTGGCCGGGCTCTTCTGGCGCGTCTCGGCGAAGAACTCGGCGCAGGCGAAGGCCCAGCGGTAGTGCATGACGGCGTCGAACTCGTCGCCCTGCAGGTAAGGCTCGTCGGCGTCCTCCAGCACGATCTCGGCCACCAGGTAGGCGTCCGGGTTGATGGCCTTCACGTGGCGGCGCCAGTCTTTCCAGAAGCCGTGGCGGATGCAGAAGGCCACATCCAGGCGCCAGCCGTCGATGCCGCCGCCCTCGGCTAGCTCCGCGGGCGCGCCGCCCGGGGCGGAGGCCGGGTCCATCCAGCGCCGCGTGCAGGCGAAGATGTAGTCTTTGGGGCCGGCCACGTGCCCGTGGGCGTCCTGGTTGAACTCCGGCAGCTCCGGCACGCCGGCCCAGCCCGAGTACGTGAACGGCGCGAAGCGGCTGGGCTTGTCCCAATCCAGGATCTTGAACCAATCCTTGAAGCGCGAGGCGCGGCCCTTGGCCACCAGGTCGCGGAACGGCCAGGCGCCCAGGCCGAGGTGGTTGAAGACGCCGTCGAAGACCAGGCGCATCCCGCGCCGGTGGACCTCGGCGATGAGCTTGAGCATCAGGCGGTCGGCGGCGGTCCAGACCCAGGTGCGCGGGTCGTCCGGCGTCTCGCCCGCGATCAGGCGGCGGTCGCCGAGCGGGTCCGGGCCGAGGTGCACGTCGATGTGGTGATAGGTGTTGCCGTCGTACTTGTGCAGCGAGGCGGCGTCGAAGACCGGGTTGAGGTAGAGCGCGTCCACGCCCAGGTCCTGCAGATAGTCCAGCTTGTCCAGGACGCCCTGCAGGTCGCCGCCGTAGCGCCGGCGCTGGAGGTTTTGCCACAGGTCCAGGCCGCAGGCGCGTTCGTACGCCTGCAGCTCATACCAATCAGACGTCCAGGGGTGGAGGCGCCAGGGGAAGGCGTAATCGTGCGGATACGAGAACTGCAGGCTCTCCAGGGTCGGGTCGTTGGCGGGGTCGCCGTTGTGGAAGCGGTCCGGGAAGATCTGGTACCACACGGCGCGCTTGGCCCAGGCGGGCACAAAGTCGGTGTTGGACATGGGCGGTCTCTCGGCGTCCAGCGGGCGGGTCAGCGGCGGCGGCGGCGCGGGCCGGAACGGCTGCGCGCCGGCGCGGCGGGTGCGTGGCCGGCGGGTTGGGCCACGGGCGCGTGCAGCAGCTGCTGGTAGTAGTCGTCCAGCAGCAGCGCGATCACGTCCAGCTCGTCCTCGCTCTCGGCCAGGCTGCGCGCCAGCGCCACAAAGCGGCGGCTGCGCTCGGCCTGCAGGCGGTCACGTTCACGCAGGCGCGCCTCCAGCTGCGCGGTCAGGCGTTCGGTCACCACGGCCTCGACATCGGCGTCGGTGGGCAGCGGGCGCTCCTGGAACGCGATGCCGTAACGCTTGGCGATGCGGTCCAGGTCGAACTTCTCCACCGGCGAGACCAGCGAGATGGCGATGCCGGCGGCGCCGGCGCGGCCGGTGCGGCCGGCGCGGTGGATATAGCCCTCCGGGTCCTCGGGCGGCTCGTACTGGATGACGTGCGAGAGCTCAGGGATATCCAGGCCGCGCGCGGCCACATCGGTGGCCACCAGGAAGCGCAGCGTGCCGTGGCGCACGCGCTCCAGCACCCGTTCGCGGTCGGTCTGGGAGAGGTCGGCGCTGAGCTCGTCGGCGTCATAGCCGAAGCGCTGCAGCACCACGGCCACGTAGTGCACGCGCGTCTTGGTGTTGCAGAAGATGATGGCCGAGGCCGGGTTCTCGATCTCGATCAGGCGCACCAGGCCGCGGTCCTTGTCCAGGCCGGTGACGATGTAGTACAGGTGCTCGGTGTCGGTGACGTGGACGTGGTCCCGGCTGAGGCTGATGAACTCCGGCGCCTGCAGGAACTCGCGCGCGGCGCGCAGCACGTGGACCGGGAAGGTGGCCGAGAACATGCAGGCGTTGACGGGCGCCTCCGGCAGGTAGCGCTGGATCTGGCGCATGTCCGGGTAGAAGCCCATCGACAGCATGCGGTCGGCCTCGTCGAAGATCAGCAGGCGCAGGTCGGCCAGGCTGAAGGTGCGCTGCAAGAGGTGATCCAGCACGCGGCCGGGCGTGCCGACGACGATGTGGGCGCCCTGGCGCAGGGCCTCCCGCTGGCCGCCGTAGCCCACGCCGCCGTAGACGGCGGCTGCGCGCAGGCCGGTGCCCGCACACAAGGTCTCGGCCTCCTGCCAGACCTGGCGCGCCAGCTCGCGGGTGGGGACCAGGATCAGGGCCTGGCACTTGGCCTGGGCCGGGTCCAGGCGCTCCAGCATGGGCAGCAGGAAGGCCCCGGTCTTGCCGCTGCCGGTGCGGGCCTGGATGATCATGTCCCGGCCGTCCAGCAGGTAAGGGATGGCGCGGGCCTGGACGGGCATGAGCGCGGTCCAGCCGGCGCGGGCGGCCCCGGCGCGCAGAGTGTCAGGCAGGTTGTCTACGCTCGCCTCCGGCAGGGCGTCGGCGGGCTCACGGATGTCGAAGTCAGCGAATTTGTCCAAGGGTGTCTCGTGTGAATTCCGGCCCGGCCCCCTGCCGGGCAAAAGGGTTCAGGCTTGCAGTAAGAGGCCGCCATAGGGCGGCAGTTCCACGCGCACGCCGGCAGCCTCGGCGTGCGCCTGGGCGGCCGGGTCGGTGGCCAGGACCAGCCGGCTCTCCGCGGCCGGCACCGTCACCTGGGCGGCCTGCGCGCCCAAGTTCAGCACGGTCACGAAGCTGTCTGGGCCTTCGGCGCGGCGGTAGGCCAGCACGGACTCGGCCGCCAGCAGCGTCTGGCGCGTCCCCGTGCACAGCGCCATGGCCTGCCGGCGCGCCCAGCACAGGTCGCGGTAGAAGCTGAGCAGGTCCGCGTCCTGGGGCTGGCCCCACACCATCGGCAGGCGCGCCTCTTCGTGCAGGGCCCACCCGCCCTGGCGCACATCGCGCTCCTGGGACAGGCCGACCTCCGTGCCGTAGTAGATGATGGGCGGACCGCCGAGCGTGAACTGGCACAGCGCCGCCAGCTTGAGGCGGCGTTGATCGCCCTGGACAACCCACAGGAAGCGATTCATGTCGTGGTTGTCCAGGAACGACGGCCGGCTGAAGCCCGCCGGGAAGTAGGCCTCGTGCCGGTCCAGGAACTCGGCGAACCGGCCGGCCCCCCACCGGCCGAAGGCGAAGGTCTCGCGCAGGGCTTCCAACAGCATGAAGTCCAGCGTGCCGTCCAGCCCGCCGGCAAAGGCCAGCTGGGAGTCGGGCGGATGGACGGCCTCGCCGAAAGTCCAGCAGTCCGGCTTGGCGGCGCGCGTCACGCGCCGGAAATCGGCGTAGAAGTCGGGCGTCGGGCCGATGCAGTAATCGACGCGGAAACCGTCCACGCCGAAGTCCAGCCAGTACTTGGCCGCGTCCAGGACATGCCCGCGCGCCGCCGGATTGCGCAGGTTGATCTGCGGCATCTCGGAGACGCCGAAGAAATCCACGTACTCCTCCGGCCAACGCTTGAACGTGTACCACTCCGCGTACGGGCTGTGGCGGTCCCGCACGGCGGCCTGAAAGCTGGGGTGCCGGTCCGACCAGTGGTTGGGGACGAAGTCCATCAGCACGCGCAGGCCGCGGGCGTGGGCCTCGTCCAGCAGGGCCTTGTAGTCGGCCTTGGTCCCCAGGCGCGGATCGATGTCGAAGAAGTCGGTGGCGTCGTAGCCGTGATAGCTGGGGCTGGGGAAGACCGGCGTCAGCCACAGGCAGTTGGCGCCCAGCTCGGCAATGTAATCCAGCCGGGCCAGGATGCCGCGCAGCGTGCCGTTGGCTTTGAGGGAGGGCTTGGCCTCCACGCGCAGAGCCGCCCCGTCCGGATGAGCGAAGCGATCCGCGAAGACTTGATAGAGCACGGCCTCCTGCGCCCAGGCCGGCGCTGGGTCGTCGTCCACGTAGTAGGCGTAATAAGCGCCGTCGTCGGCGGGCGTCTCCGGCCCGGAGCCGCCGGCGGCCACGCGATAGCGGACCACCGTGCCGGCCGGCTGACCCGGGATCTCGCCGCGGAACCGGCGCCGGTAGCCCCACAGGAGCGTGTCCCACTCGCTGTCTACGGCCGGCAGGGGTGTGGCGAAGCCGCGCACGGCCTGCCCGGCGCGGCCATCCGGATCGCTGCCGTCGTTGGTCCAGTAGACCCAGGCGCGGTTGTGCGGGTGCGCCGGCCCGACGGTCAGCTCGATCTGGACGCCCTGGCCGGGGGCCGGGTCCAGCGGCGCCCGACGCTGGGCGTGGGTGAGGCCGCCCAGGCGGGCGCGCTCGTGCGCCAGGCGCAGCTCAGCGGTTGAAAGCGATCCAAAGATAAAGTCATCCATGCGTCAACTCGAAAGGCGGGCGGGTTCAGGGCGTGAGCTGCAGGATCAGCACGCCGTAGGGCGGGATCTCGGCCACCGGCGTGTAGGCGTCGAAGCCGCCGGCAGCGTTGACGACCGGGGCCACGGCCTCACCCTCCCCAAAGAGCGGGGTGACCGTCGAGACCGTCGTCAGCGGGCCTTTGTCCAGCGTGAGCGTGTAGTCGCTGACCGCGTTGTCGTCCACGTTGATGACCACCAGGACCGTTTCGTCCGGGCTGGCGCGCAGGTACGTGACCAGGCGGCGCGAGTCGGCGTCGACCATGGAGGTGGCGCCGCCGCGGAGCGCCGGGTGGGCGTTGCGCAGCGCGATCAGGGCCCGATAATGCTCAAGCAGCGAGTCCGGGTCGCCGGTCTGCCCGGCCACGTTGCGCTCTTTGTAATCGCTGTTGATCATCTGCCAGGGCGTGCCGGTGGTGAAGCCGGCTTTGGGCTCGCCCGTCCACTGCATGGGCGTGCGCAGACGCTCGTCCGGCTTGACGCCGGTCATGCCGATCTCCTCACCGTAGTAGAGGAACGGAATGCCGGGCGCGGTGAGCAGCACGGCGGCCGCGGCCTTGCCCTGGCCGAGCGGGTCCGGGCCGGCGTAGCTGGCCGCCCGGTTCATATCATGGTTGGTGAGGAAGTTGGCGTTGGTCTGGTCCGGGAAGAGCTGCAGCGTGGCGCCGAGCACGAAATCGATCAGGGCGCCGTCGCCGGAGCCGAGGCCCTTGAGCAGGCTGGTGGACAGGTCGAAGTTGAAGGCCGCCGTCAGCTCGTCACCGGAGCGCGTGTACGGGGCCACGTTGTAGTTGTCGGTCCAGACCTCGCCGACGGTGAAGGCCTGCGGGTTGAGGCTGCGGTAGTAGGTGCCCCAGTCTTTCAGATAGGCGTGGGTTGTGTCCGAGTCCTGCAGCACGCGGCCGTCCTCGTCCAGGTAGCGGATGGCGTCCAGCCGGAAACCGTCGATCCCGACGTCCTGCAGCCAGAAGGCCGTGATCTTGTTCACCTCCGCGCGGACGTCCGGATTGTCGTAGTTCAAGTCCGGCATCTGGTCCCAGAAGATGGCGTAGTAATACTGGCCATTGCTGGCCTTGTGCCAGGCTTGAGCGTTCCACGGGCCCAGGAAGCCGGGGTCGGTGTCGGACCAGATGTACCAGTCTTTGTACTCGGACTGGCCCTGCCGGGCCTGGCGGAACCAGGGATGCTGGGCGCTGGTGTGGTTGAGCACCAGGTCGATGATGATCTTGATGTCGCGGGCGTGGGCCGCGGCCAGCAGGTTCTTGAAGTCGTCCAGCGTGCCGTAGTCCGGGTTGACGCCGTAGTAGTCGGTGACGTCATAGCCGTGGTAGGACGGCGACGGGTGGATGGGCATCAGCCACAAGCCCTTCACGCCCAGGCCCTGGAGATAATCCAGCTGCTCCGTGATGCCGTTGAAGTCGCCGACGCCGTCGCCGTCCGAGTCCTTGAAGCTGCGCACAAAGATCTCGTAGAAGACCGTGTCGCCCCACCAGGGGCCGGCCGGCGCCGGGGTCGCGGTGGGGGCCGGCGGCTGGGTCGGCACGGGCGGCGCGGTGGGAACAGCCGTGGGCGCCGGCGTGGCGGCCGGCCCACAGGCGGCCAGCAGGACCGCCAGGCAAACGGTTAAAACCGATTGAAAGAAGTGCTTCATGAGACGCATTCGACCTCTATACTGAAAGGGGGTCACACCCTCGATCACACAGGCCACCCACCATTATACGAGAGGGACAGAAGCCTTCCCATGCGTAAGCCGATCCTGGCCGCCTTGTCAGCCTGGTTGAGCCTGGCCGCCTGCACGACGGCGGCGCCAGGCCCGCCGCCCGCTGCCACCGTCGTCCCAACGCCCAGCCGGCCGCCGGCCTCGGCCACGCCTGCGCCCACTCAAGCCTCGCCGACCTTTGCCGCCGGCGCGTGTCCGTTCGACGTACCGGCCAGCCTGAAGATCACGTGCGGCTTCCTGGAGGTGCGCGAGGAGCACAGCGCTGAGGTCTCCCGGTTGATCCGGCTGGCGGTCGCCATCGTCCACAGTTCGGGCGCAGAGCCGGCCCCGGACCCCGTCATCTTTCTGAACGGCGGGCCGGGCGTGCCGACGGTGGCGTACACGCTCGAGACCGCCGCGGCCTGGAAGCCATTCCTCGGCGAGCGCGACCTGATCCTTTTTGATCAACGCGGGGTCGGCCTGTCACAGCCCGCGCTGCAGTGCTCCGAGGTCCCGCCGGTCGAACTCGAGCTGATCCAGCAAGACCTGCCGCCGGCCGAGTTCGACGCCCGGATACTTGAGGCCCGCGAAGCCTGCCTGCGGCGGTTGACGGCGGACGGGGTTGTGCTGGGCGCGTACAACCTTACCGAATCGGCCGCCGATGTGCGCGACCTGCGGCTGGCGCTCGGCCTGGAGCAGGTGAATTTGTTCGGCCTCTCCTACGGCACGTTCCTGGCGCAATCCGTCCTCGCGCATTACCGGGCCGAAGGCTGGATCCGCAGCGTCATTCTGGACTCCGCCCGCCCACTGTGGCTCGTCGCCGACGCCGCCGCGGGGACCGCGGGCGCCCAGTCCGCCTTCGAATACCTGTTCCGCCGCTGCGCCGAGGACGCCGCCTGCCACGCCCGTTATCCGGACCTGGAGGCCTTGTACCTGAAGACCGCGGCGCAACTGGCCGAGACCCCGCTGACCGCCACGGTGACTCATCCAGTCAGCGGCCAGAGGCTCAAGGTCGTCGTCAACAACCGGGTGTTCACCAGCCTGATCTTCAGCGCGCTCTATTCCCGGCAGGCATTTCCGCGGCTGCCCCGGTTGATCGAGCGGACCCAGGCCGGGTTCACCGACGAACTGGAGGCGCGCGGCGGGCCTCTGCAGAACTACCTGTTCAGCCTGGACTACGCCAACGCCGGCCTGAGCCTGTCTCTCGCTTGTTCCGGCCGGGAAAGTCCTTCGACCCCGCCGGCCGAGGTCTATCCTGACTTGCACAGTCAGCTCGAAAACTGGCGGGCTTACCAGCAGCAATTGTGCGCGGATTGGGATCAGACCCCGATAGATCTCGCCCAGCAAGGGCCTTTCCCCAGCGCGGTGCCGGCCCTCATCCTGGCCGGGGAGTTCGACCCGGTCACGCCGCCCGGCCCCGCCCAACTACTGGCCGACCAATGGGAGAACGCCGCCTATCGGCTGTTCCCGGGCACCGGCCACGGCGTGCTCACCAGCGGCGGCAAGGTGACCACGTGCAGCCAGGCGATCACGGCCCAGTTCCTGACAGCCCCAGGTCAGACCCTGGACAGCGCCTGCCTGGCGGACATCCAGCGGCCGGACTTCCTCATCGGCTACTGACCGTGGGCGCCGGCCCGATGTTTCCGCCCACCTGCAAACCGCTCGGCACCGAGGCCGGGATAGTGTGGCGCAGGTCCAGGGCGCTCGGCGCGGTGAGCGCGTCCAGAAACGCCAGCAGGTCCTGCAGCTCGGCGTCGGTGAGCTCGGCCTGCTCGGTGGCGTAGCTGGTCTTCGTCTTCAAGATGGCCGCGATCACTTCGGGCTGTTCCTGGCAGGTTTCCCGCAGGACCTCGGCCAACTGCGCCGGGTCGTAGTTCCGCAGGCTGGCGGCCGGGTTGAGGTGATGCCGCACCGTAGCCGCCAGCGTCGTGAAGGCGCCGTTGTGCATCCACGGCCCGGTGACGGCCACGTTGCGCAGCGGCGCGGTGCGGAAGGCGTAACGGTCGCAGTCGTTGCCGGTCTCGCGCGCCCGGCCCAGATCGAAGGGCTGCTCGCGGCCCTTGCCGTCGCCGAGCTGCGGCACGGCCAGGTTGTGGAACTGCTGGTCGGTGAGCAGGCCGCCGGAGTGGCAGGTGGCGCAGCCGGCCTCGCCGTAGAACAGCAGCGCGCCGCGCTTCTGCGGCTCGGAGAGCGCGTTCGCGTCCCCGCGCAGATAGCGGTCGAACGGGCTGTCCTCAAAGGTGAAGACGACCTGCTCGTAGGCCGAGAGCGCGTTGGCGGCGTGCTGGAAGCCCAGCGCGTCCACGGGCACGTCCGGATAGGCGGCCCGGAACAGGTCAACGTAGGCCGGGATGACCAGCAAGCGCTTCATCAACGCGGCCCAGATCGGCCGGGCGGCATAGTCCGGGAGCATGGCCAGCTCGTTGACCTGGCCGAAGATATCGCGGTCGCCGCGCAGCCCGCGCATCTCATCGCGCGAGGTGACCGGGAACATGGCCTGGGCGGCCAACAGGTCGTTCAGGCCGTCCGGCAGCCGGTCGCTGGCCGGCGTGTCGAAGCCGGCGGCCTGGGTGCCGGAGACGCGGCCGTCCCAGAACAGCACCTCCCACTCGCGGTAGCCCAGGTTGAACAGCGGCTGGGCGTTGCGCGGGATGAAGTCGCGCCGCGCCTCCAGCCGGACGCGCTGCTCGCCCAGGCCGGCGCCGACCGTGCCGATCGAGACCGACAGGTTGTCGCCGGTGGCGGTCAGCGCGTGATGACAGGTGGCGCAGGCGATGTCGCGGTTGCCGCTCAACTCCGGGTCCCAGAACAGGGCCTCGCCCAGCTTCACCAACTCAGCCGACGGTGCCGGCGGGTTGGTGGGCGGGCGCGCGCCGGCCTGGGCCATGAGGGCCTGGACGCGGTCGTCCAGGCTCCGCGGCCACCAGGCCGGGGCCAGGGCCGCGGCCAGGCCGACGATGCCCGCCAGGGCGAAGACGGCCGCCAGCGGGCGGCGGCGCCAGAAAGTAACGGCCAGGCCGAAGCCCAGACCGCTCAGCACGGTCAGCGCGCCCGGCAGCCAGGCCCACAGGTCCGGCTCGGCCGGCGCTGGGGCGGCCGACCGGACAGGCGCCGGCGGCGGAGCGGCCGGCTCAAGCAGCGCCGTCAGGCTCGTAGCGCCAGCGGCGGGGTAATCCAGGTGATAGCGCTGGTCGCCGGCCACGCCCGCGAAGGTCTGCCGGGTCCCGTCCGGCCAGCGCACCGTCACGTCGGCGGCCGCCGCGCGGCCCAGGCCGAAGTACAGAGTCAACTCGTTGCCGGCGCCCAGGTTGGAACCATTGATCACGTCCTGGGTCTGCGTCACGCCATCCGGCGTCGTCACGGTCACACGCGCGCCCACGGCATCGCGGTTGACGCGCCCGCCGCCGGTCAGGGCCAGCGCCAGCCAGTGGCGGCTGACGCTCTGGCCGGTCTGGTTCCGGTACAGGCGGTAGCCCTCGTCCATGTTGCCGACCACCAGGTCCACCCAGCCGTCGCGGTCGTAATCGGCGTAGGCCACGCCCAGGCTCATGCGGACGTCGGCGGCCTCGTTGCTGCAGGCTACGGCTGTGAAGGTACCGTCGGCGTTGTTGTGGAACAGGCGGTTGGCGGCGATGTCTTTGTGGTCGGTGGTGTCGGCGATGGCCACGTACAGGTCGCGCCAGCCGTCGTTGTCGTAGTCCAGAAAGGCGGCGCCCCAGCCGATGCCGTTGGGGACCTGCACACCGGCGGCGGCGGCCACTTCGCGGAAGGTGCCGTCGCCATGGTTCTGGAGCAGCTCCATCGGGCCGACGTTGGAATAAAAGTAATCCTGGTCGCCGTCGTTGTCGTAGTCGCCAACGGCCAGGCCCATGCCGAACAACTTCGAGGCCGCGCCGGCCTGCTCGGCCACCTGGGTGAAGCACCAACCGTCACAGCCCGGGCCGTCGTTGCGCCAGAGCTTGTTGCCGATGCCGTTGATAAACTCGTCGTTGACTAGGTAGAGATCGAGGTCGCCGTCGTTGTCGTAGTCGTTGAAGCTGGCCACGAAGCCGGCGCCGTTCAGGCTGCCGCCGAGCAGGTCGGAGACGTCTGTGAAGGTCCCGTCGCCGCCATTGTGGTACAGGCGATCGGAGTCGCCCTCCATCGGCCGGCCGCACTCGGGATAGCACGACCAGTTGGCCAGGTACAGGTCCAGGAAGCCGTCGTTGTCGTAGTCGCCCCAGGACGCGGTCTTGGTGTTGCCGGTGTCGCGGATCCCGGCGGCGGCGGTGACGTCGACAAAGCCCTGGCCGGCGGCGTTGCGGAAGAGGTTGTCTGCCCCCCAGTTGGCCACGAACAAATCGCGCCAGCCGTCGTTGTCGAAGTCGACGAAGGTGGCGCCGGCGCTGTAGGCATCCGGCAGGTCCACCTGGCCGGCCAGCGGCGAGACCGCGAAGGTGCCGTCGCCCTGGTTGCGGTAGAGGTGGTTGGGGCCGGCCGGGTCGGTGACGTACAGATCGACCCAGCCGTCGTTGTCGTAGTCGCCCCAGGCCTGGCCGACGGCCATGTCCAGGCTGACCACGCGGTTGTGGGTGACGCCGGCCACGCGGCTGACGTCGACGAAGACAGGCGTATTTGCAGCGGCTCCGGCGGCAGGGATGAGATAGCCCTGTTGAAACAACAGGGCTATCCCCAGTCCCGCAAGCCCGGCCACAGCCAGGGCGCGACGCATAGCTTATTCCTTCACGGCGCCGGCCGTCAGGCCGCCGGCGATCTGATCTTGGAGGGTCAGATAGGTGATCATGATCGGCAGCGCCCCGATCAGGGCGCCGGCCGCGAAGACCCCCCACTTCTTATCAAACTGGCCGGAGGTGAAGATCTGCAGGCCGACCATCAGGGTGTACTCCTTGACGTCGTTCAGCAGGATGCGGGCCAGGATGAAGTCGCCGTACGTGCCGATGAAGGACAGGATGCCGATGACGACCAGGATCGGGCGCAGCAGCGGCAGCAGCAGGGTCGAGAAGATCTGCCAGTGCGAGGCGCCGTCCACCATGCCGGATTCGTCGATGGCGCGCGGCACGGTATCCAGGAAGCCCTTCATCAGCCAGATGTTCAGGCCCATCGAGCCGCCCAGATAGACCAGGATCAGGCCGGCGTGGGTGTTGAGGCCCAGGGCCGGGATGATCTCGCCGGTCTGAAAGATGATCACGTAGATCGCCACCAGCGCCAGCAGGTTGGGGAAGACCTGGATGAGCAGGATGCCCTTGAGCATCGTCACGCGCCCGGCGAAGCGCATGCGCGAGAAGGCATAGGCGGCCATGGTCGTGATCGACAGGCTCAAGACCGTGGTGATGGCCGCCACCTTGACCGAGTTGAACACCCAGCGCCAGAAAAACATGTCGCCGAACTGGAAGTCCGGGTCCAGGTTGAACAGGCGCTCGTAGTTCTTGATGCCGGCCTGGGCCGGGATCAGGCTCTGCGTGGCCAGCGAGTTGGTGTTGTCGAACGAGGCCGAGACGATCCACAACACCGGGAAGATCGAGAACAGGATCAGCACCACGGCCACGACCAGGCGCCAGGCCACGCTGAAGCGCTTCTGGAATTGGATGTTGGAACTGAGCGTCTGGTAACGCTCTGCGACGCTAGACATTTTGCCCAACCTCCTCCCACATGTTAGTGAAGCGGTACTGCAGCAGCGTGATCGCGCCGACGATCAGGAAGACGATGATCGAGATCGCCGAGGCGTAGCCGTACTGCACGCCGCGCCCGCCGCTCTCGAAGGCCAGCTTGTAGACGTAGCTGATCAGGATGTCGGTGTAGCCGGCCTGCGTGGCGGCGCCGACGATGGGCGGCCCGCCGGCGATGAACAGGTAGATCAGGTTGAAGTTGTTGAAGTTGTAGACGTAGGACGCGATCAGCAGCGGGCCGACCGCCACCAGCAGCAGCGGCAAAGTAATGTTCGTGAAGCGCTGCCAGGGCGAAGCGCCGTCCACGGTGGCGGCCTCGTACAGGTCGGCCGAGATGGACTGCAGCGCGCCGCTGGTGACCAGCATGAAGTACGGGTAGCCCAGCCACAGGTTCACCAGCAGCACGGCGGCCTGGGCCCAGAACGCCTCGGTCGTCCAGGGCGGCGCCCAGCCGAACCAGTTCTCCAGCGTGCGGTTGATCACGCCGAACTCCGGGTTGAGCATGCCGCGCCAGATCAGGATCGTGATCAGGCCCGGGATCGTGTACGGGATCAGCAGCAGCGAGCGGATGATCTTCTTGAGCGGGAAGTCCCGGTCGTTATACAGGATCGCGATCAGCAGGCCGAGCGAAAACGTGGAGAGCACGCTGATCGTGGGAAAGATGAAGTTCCAGGTCATGATCTGCACCAGCGGGCCGCGCAGGGCCGGGCTGGTGGCAAACTCGATGAAGTTCTTCAGCCCCACTTCGGTGCGGTAACCGGGCTTGAGCGTGTCGCCGGTCTGGCTGGTGTAGGTGCCTTCTTTGGCGGTGTAGACGACGCCCGTGGACTGGTCGGTGAAGGCGTCCGTGGCGGGATCATAGACGTAGCGGATGGCCAGCTCGGCGGCCTCCTGCGGCGAGCGGACCTGAACCGTGCGCTCGCCCTCCACCCCGAACTTGATGTTGGGCAGTTCCTTGTCCGCGGCCGCCAGGAGCGTGTTCAGGCGCTGGTAGCCCTCGACCGTCTGCGGGATGCCCTTGCTGTCCGCCTCGCCAATGCCGGGGTCGCCGGGCTTGGCCGGCGTGATCGGCACGCCGGGCTTGACCAGGTAGGTTTGCCCGTCCGCTCCCGTCAGCCACAGGGTGTACTGGCCGTCGGCGGACTTGTAGGCCGTCCAGGAGTAGGCCTGGCCGGTCTCGGGCAAGTAGGTGGTCTTCTCGATGAGCGGGATGACCTGCTCGCGCGTGAGCAAGTGGCCGTCGCCGTAGTTGGTGAAGGCGACGTAGATCGTGAAGATGATGGGATAAATCGTGAACAGGATCAGCAGCCCGAGGCCGATCGCCATCCAGCGGAAGGGATAGGCCCGGGGGTGCAGGAAGATCACGTTCTGCAGCACGGCGATCAAACCGATCACGATCACCAGCTGCGTGAACCCCTGCGTGTAGGCGTTGTAGAGGAACCAGACCGCGCCGACGTCGAACACCAGGATCAGGATCACCCGAGTCAGGAGTGACAGCGGCGATTCGGCGGACGCTTGGATCGAACGACTGGGCCTGACAGCCTTGGTCGTCATGCGACCTCCTCGGCGAATGACGGAGCCTCCGGCCCGGCCGGGCCAGGCCGGAGAAGAAGGAAGGCCGAGGCGCTGGGCCTCGGCCTTCCTTTTATGGCGCGCTGACTACTTGGTGGTGATCGTCAGCAGCTTCGTGGCAGGATCGTACACGAAGTCCACGGTGCCGTCGGCGGCCAGCGTGAACTTGTAGTTCGGGCCGTCCTGCGCGCCGTCCGACCCGTAGTTGGTGGTCCACGAGCCGTCCAGGGCCACCTTGACTTCGTAGTCGCCGGCCTTCAGGGAGAAGGGCCCGCTGACGAACGTGCCGTTGTCGCCGGCCTTCATGGCCGTGACCGCGCACTCCGGCTGCCAGTCGCCGGGGCAGCCCGCCTGCGCCTGGTAGGAGCCGGGGACGTTGACCATACCGGTCAGCGGGTTGGCGATCAGGGCGCGCACCTTGGCGGCGCCGTCCTTGAGGGCCGCCTCGGCCTCCTGCTTGCCGTCGCGGACCAGGACGATCGAGTCGTTCCAGTTGCCCCAGACGGAGCCCATGGCCGGGATGGCCGGCATCATGGTGGCGGCGGAGCCGGCCTCACCCATGGCCAGCAGATCCGGGTCGCTGGTCTTCTCGAGCACTGGCAGGAAGGCCGACGGGCGCTTGCCGGCGTCGTACAGCGCCTGCATGGTCTCGTCGGTGGCCACGAACTCGGTCAGGAAGGCCTGCGCCAGCAGGACGTTCTCGCTCTGGGCGTTGATGAAGAAGCCCTGCGTGCCGGCGAACGGAGCGCCGGGCCCGGCCGGGCCTTCGGGGAAGTTGGTGACGGCGTACGGGATCTTGGACTCGCGGATGCGGTCCAGAGCCCACGGGCCGGCCATGATGAACGGCACCTGGCCGGTCTCGAACAGGGCGTGGTTGTTGGCCCAGTCCCAGTCGGTGGGCAGGTTGCCGTTATCGACGTTGTCCTTGAGCCACTGGGTGGCCGCGATCATGCCGGCGTTGTCCAGGCCCAGGTCCTGGTCGTTGTAGTTGCCCTTGTCGTCCTTGCCGAAGATGTAGCCGCCGAACGACGTGAACAGCGGGTACAGGTCGTAGGTGGTGCCGGTCACGGCCATGATGTACGTGACCTTGCCGTCGGCCTTGAGGGCCTCGCCGATGGCGACGACGTCATCCCAGGTCTTGGGCGCTTCGGACACCAGGTCGGTGTTGTAGAAGAAGCCCAGGTTCTCGGTGGCGTAGGGCATGCAGTACAGGGTGGCGTCGAACGTGCAGGCGCTCAGGGCCACCGGCGCGAAGTCACCGGCCTTGTCGCCCAGGTCCACCGGGGCGAGCAGGCCGTTGGAGACCAGCGTGCCGGCCTGGTCGTGGGCGATGACGATGATGTCCGGGCCTTCGCCCAGCGGGGCGGCGACCTGGAAGTCATCGCGGATGGAGGACTTCAGTTCGACCACGAGCTCGATGTTGTAGGCGGCCAGGAAGTCATCGGCCAGGTCCTGCAGGATCGGAGCGCGCGTGTCGTCGGCCCAGATGCGCAGGGTGCCGGCCGGAGCGGGCACATCCGTCGGCGCCGGGACAGCCGTCGGCTCAGGGGCCTTAGTGGGTTCGGGGGCCGTGGTGGGAGCCTCGGCCTGGGTGGGCTGCGGGGCCTGCGTCGGCGTGGCCGCGGGGCCGCAAGCCGCTAGGACGAGCGCGACGATGGTGAGCAAACCCATCGCCGACCAGAGCTTCTTCGTCATTGTTCGTTCTCCTCCAGAAATTGAGTGTCACAGTACAGTCATTGGCGGGCGTATCGGAACAAGCGACTCTTGCGGAGCGACCACCTCCCTTCCCGAAAGGGCTGAAACCGCGCGGGGCGGCTGTCTCACGACCGCGCCCGGCCCCGCGCCGGACGTTGCTGTAATTGGCTGCAAAACGCGCTGTCCAAGGCCAGCGCCACGGCTCCGAGCACGGTGGCGTGGCGCCCGAGCGCCGCGGTTTGGATGCGCGTCGCCCGCAGCGAGGCGCGCAGGCTGCGCCGCTGGACGGCCTCCCGGATCGGCGCCAACAGGCTCTCACCCGCCTCGGCCACCCGGCCGCCGATCAACACCAACCCCGGGTTCAACAGGTTGATCAGGCTGGCCAGGGCGCTGCCGATATGACGGCCGGCGTCGCTGAGCAGCTGCTGGCTGACGGCGTCGCCGGCCTGGGCGGCCTGGGCCACATCCCGGGCCGTGATCTGGCGGCCGTGGTTGATCGCAGCCAACGTCGTCGGCTGCCCGGCCTGGATAGCCAGGTAAGCGCGCTGCGCGATCGCGCGGCCGCCCGCCATCGCCTCCAGACAACCATAGTTGCCGCACTTGCACGGCGGCCCGTCCTGGCTGACCGTGAAATGGCCGATCTCGCCGGCGGTGCCGACTACGCCATGGTAAAGCTGCCCGTCCAGCAGCAGCCCGCAGCCGATGCCGGTGCCGATCTTGATGTAAGCCAGGTTGGTCTCGCCCCGCCCCGCCCCAAAGGTAGACTCACCCAGGGCCCCCAGATCGGCATCGTTATCCACCAAGGCCGGCCGCCCCCAGCGCGTCTCGAAAAATTCGCGGATCGGGTAACCGTCCCAACCCGGCATGATCGGCGGCGAAGAGACCACGCCGCGCGCCGCGATGACGGGGCCGGGCACCCCCACGCCAACGGCCTGCATCACGCCCAGGCCGCCGTTGCGGCTCAGGATAGCCTCGACCACATCGGCGATGAGCGGCAGACAGACCTCGGGCCCGCTGGCCACATCCAGCGGCTGTTCGGCTTCGTCGAGAATTTTACCGCAAAGGTCGGCCAAGACCACGAGAACATGTGAGGCGCCAACGTCGACGCCGACCACGCGCCCGGCTTCCGGGTTGACCTTGAGCACGATCGGCCGGCGTCCGCCGCGCGACACGCCCGCGCCGCGCTCCGAGACCAACCCGGATGCAATCAGGCCGTCCACGATCGTCGAGACCGTCGCACGGCTGACCCCCAGCGTCTGGGCGATCTCGGCCCGCGACACACCCTCCGGCGCTTGCCGAATTAGGTCGAGTACGCCGCCTTTGTTCAGTTGCTTAACTTTTGTAGGATAGTCAGCCACTACAAGATGCGAAGACTAGGGCGTTTTGGCGATATTGGCGTCACCTGACTGGGCAATATCCTAATGGCGCTCCCGGCTTTTGTCAATATATGGAACAAAGTTATGCTTAAAGTTTCTACAGTTTGATTGACGCCTTCGCTAAACCGTGCCATAATCTCAACCATTATCCAATTGATCACATTCGCCTCTTGCTATCCTTAGAAAGGAGGAGGTGGTGTCCCAGATGAGTACGAGTTTTAGTAGTCACGAGGCGCACGGGACAATCACCTTCTCCGCTAGGCTCATTGCCGCCTAGTTTAGGTGATTAAGAGGCCGGTTCGCCGGCCTCGCCCGTGCGCCCAGCCGCCCGAAAGGGCGGCTGTTGTTTTAACCCAGCCATTTACGGACGGCCTAACCCACCGAGCACCGGCTGGCTTGTCCGCGGCAGCCCTCCGGCTATAATCAGCCAAACAAACAGTCCGCGACGGTAACGGCGGCTCGCCGCCGCGGCGTCCGGGCTGGCGACCTGCGCGAAGATGCGCGGCATGCAGGGGGAAGTCTAGTCCGTTTCTCCAGGCCGTCCGTGCCCGTGCGCATGGGCGGCCTTTGCCCGTTCTGAACCCAATCTATTCTATGGCGCTTGAGTCCGTCCTCAACTCCAGCGTAGTGGCCGTCCTCGACCCGCACGGCCGGGCCGTGGGAACCGGCTTTGTGGCTGCGCCGGACCTGATCCTGACCTGTGCCCATGTCGTCGACCAGGCGTGGAGCGGCCCCGGCCAGACCGTTACCCTGCGGTTCCACGCCACCAACACCGTCACCACCGCCCGAGTCGCGGCCGAGATGTGGCGCGCGCCGGACAGCGACGGCGTAGCCGTGCTCAGATTGGAGTCGGCGTTGCCCCCAGGCGTCGCGCCACTGGGCCTGGCCCGACCGGCGGACGACCTCGCCGGCCACGCTTTTCGCGTACTGGGCTACCCCGTCATCGGCGACATGGCCGGTGTGTTCGCGTCCGGCGTGATCGAGGGCCTGGCGCCCAACACTACCGGCCGGCGCCTTCTGCAACTCAGTTCCCCCAACCTCGATCAGGGTATGAGCGGCGCGCCGGTGGTGGACGAGTCCAGCGGCCTGGCCGTGGGCATGGTGA
>ERZ761602.2422-NODE-2422-length-29282-cov-17.566599_pt1 | contig 29282 bp, 27 predicted proteins | sample MGYA00512165_ERZ761602 | MGnify/ENA primary metagenome ERZ761602 (study PRJEB28899, sample SAMN02445085) | bioreactor sludge metagenome | biome: EBPR sludge; isolation source: Thorneside wastewater treatment plant | place: Australia: Brisbane, Thorneside...
CCTATTAAGAAATTAGTTAAAACAAAAGCTGAAGAGTTTACTGCAAAAGGGCTAATATCTAATCCATATACAGAATCAATAAAAAACTCAACTATGTCTTTGATATTATTTTTTGCCGCTATCTTTAGAATGGATAAAAGGAAAACTCCTGATCCACATGAGGCATCTATCCAAGACTTGCCCTTAAGTGATATATTTGAATTTTGGTTTTTGCTAATTTTTTCAACCATGTAGTCAGCTAAATCAGAAGGTGTATAGAATAATCCCTGAGATTTCTTATGCTGTTGGAAAGGCTTACTTGTATTGTTGGCACTGAGTTCAAAAAGCTCTAGAATATAGGGTAATAATTCATGAAATGATACGTCAAACTTGTTTTGGTTTAGTTTAAGAACAATCGTATTTGGAATAAACTTGCTAAATAATAAGTCATCTTCTTCATCTTTATTTCCAAAAAACCATTTTTCTGCTTGAGAATAGGTTAATAAATTTGTTCCACTTATATTAAGTCTCGCTAATATCCAAATAGTAATAATAGAAGCAGTTGCTAGATGAATTTCAGTGTCCGAAGAACACTTAAACTCTCGGAGAGGTATTAGAGGAGTAAATACGGAATTGTAGCAATCAATAAGCTCTCTCTCATTTTTGTTATGGCGTATGAATAGAAGCAATTCTTTATGTACATCAATAATTGACGATTCCCAAGATGAAACAAGTGATTGAATTGTTCTCCCAGGAGCTGGCACAGAAAGAGGAATGCTTGAATGTAAAAGATTCATAGAAGAATGACATTATAACAGAACAAATATTCTGCGATTATGTAAATCTGGTTAAGTAAATCCAAATAAGGATGAGAAACCTATCTCTTGTTCTTATTGTCTCTTTACAAAAGAACAAACGCTTACTATCCTCAACTCTTCCTCAGAGGTATTTAGAGAATCATGTAATAGTCTGAAGAGGTAAAAGAGAATTTACCCAAAACTAGCCCTCCCACATTTGGGGATATCAAAAACGTCGTCACAGCCTACACAGAGTATAGGATGAGTATAAGCACCCCAAACTCACGCCCTAAAAACTACCCCCATATATGGAATAACCCTCTTAGGGTCATCCTTCGGCATTCCTTCGACTATCCTTCGACGTTCTCCCGGCTGCTATTTCCCAGTCTAGCCCCGATATGTAGGGTCAAAAACACGTTTCTTGCTATAGTCATCCTATATCCATCCTATAGTTAACCTATACCTAAACATCTTTTTTCTTGCTTCTCAACACCAAATCTAATGTATTTGACAACAAATATATAACAAGGCATCATATATGTGCAAGTCACTTTCATATTATCTAAGGAGTTTTATTTAATCAATGAAGATCCCTTTTCAAGCAATGTTGGCATTTGTTTTTCTATTTTTTTCAGGGGGAATGTGTGATGGAGGTGAAACGCTGAAATTAACTGTCAGCGCAAGTCCTTCCACTTTTACATCAGTGGGAGAAAAGATTACCTTTACATATAAGATAGTGGGAGAGGATTACATCTCTTTCAGTACAGGCTATAAGGTTACAAATGATGTGGCGGATGCAGCACCTGTCTGTTCTAAAGTGAGTAGTAGAGAGATGAGTTGCACATCCACTCACACTATCACCACAGAAGACTTCGCCTTAGGGTATGTCACAAGTAATGCCACTGTACAAGTTCATGTAGGCACTCATAACCTTATATCTTTTAGACCCGTGGATCTTACAGAAAAAGCGACCACAGTTGTTTATATCGAAAATTTCGTTCCTTCCCCAACGCCTACCGTCACCCCCACCTTAACAGCTACCCCTGTATTCACGGCAACACCATCCGAAACAGGGCAAGAGATTATTATCCCACAGCCAAATATTCTTATTCTTCAACCTGTCTTGGCTGGGAACGTCTCTGCTTGTGATACGGGTTTGGGCTTTATTAACTTTCCAATGTCCGAGCCCATCCCTGACCTAACAGGTAAGAACTTAGAGGTAATATTCAATGGCTACAAAGTCAATTGCACAATTGCAGGCAGTCGAAACCAAGTGCTGTCATGTAGCCTGCCACCAGACACAACCTTCCCTCTACAAGTTGGCACCACTGTAGATAGTGTTCAAGTGGATAGCTTTTCTTTTGATGGTGCTATTTGTACCAAAACAGTGCCTACCAAAGAAAAAGACCCAAATGATCCAAACACTCCAATTCCTCCCGTTGTCCCTACCCCTGTAGACTGTAACGCAGACCCTTACAACCCTGCTTGTTAATTACCCTGCTGTTATTCTAAATATAATGGGCTATCTGTTTATAGATAGCCCATTTCACTTTAACCTTCTTATTCCTCAGCCTCATCATCCTCAACTTCCCTGCCTTTACCTGAAAATATCCACCATAAGAAACCACCCATCCCAAGCAATAGCGCGCCTAAACTAAGTCCTACGCTTAATCCGCCCGAAGATTTTGTCTCCTCAACGAGCGGAGTACCCGTTGGCGCGAAAGTAGCCGATGGGCTCGGCGGAAGCGTCAGGGTAGGAGTCACTGTCGCGGTGGAAGCAGGTGTCAGCGTAGGAGGAGGCGTCACTTGCAAAAGCAGTTGTTGTCCGCTGTAAATCACAGACTCATTATTCATTCCATTCCAAGCCATCAGGCTGGATAATGAAACATCATATAAACCTGCAATCCATGAAAGTGTCTCACCGCTTTGCACCACATGATAATACTTACCATCTGCCGCGGGCGTCAGTTTTTGGATGTTGCTCAAGGTTGGGCTGGGGGTGATGTTCCCCAAAGAAATAACAAGTTGCTGACCAACTTGCAAAGGCGTATCGGCTTGAATGCCATTCAGCGAGACGATTTTTTCAACCGTCACTTTATACGCATCGGCAATCGTGATAAGTGCCTGATACGGCGCAACTTCATGCACAATCTTTCCATTAGCATCGGGTGTTTGCGGCACGATCATGCCATACGGCGTGGGCGTGGCAAAGCCTACCGTGTTTTCATTCGGGATAAATAACTTCTGCCCCGCTTGCAAAGGGTCATCACGCGAAATGTTATTCCACACTTCAATATCATGGATCGTAATTTGATAAGCAATCGCAATCGCCCACAATGATTGCCCCATCTGTACTTCGTGAAAGACTTTGCCCTCCGCATCGGGTGATGCAATTTTTACAGGGACGATTAACCCAAAGCTCGGCAGTGCTGGATTTGAAACGCCTCCTGACGACGGGGAGGCTGGAGAGCTGGAACTTCCACATTCTTGCCCAGAGACATACGCCGCTTGTAAGACGTAATAGGTTCTCCCATCGGATGTTTGTGCTGTGCCCGCCCCTACATGACAGTATTCAGGCGTCACCGCTGGGCGCATATGGTCAGGGTCAGCCCATACAGCCATAATCTGGTCAATGCCCATATCCCCCACAGCAAAGTTCTCTGTTGCCCACACAGTACCACCCGCGCCATATCCTGCCGCCGCAATGCGTCCACGCACATTCCCAATATGCCAAGACATATTATTTGCCGCCATCGTCGCCGCCGTGGACTGTGCCACTGCATTAACAATCGGGTCTTCTATTAAAGGGGGCAATCCATAGGCAACCCGCAACGTGTTCATGGCAATAATCAAATCATACGCAGTCACCTGATTGGATGGAGCCGCACTCGCACCTTGCGGGCGCGGAAATATCCCCATCAAAATGATCAGGAGCAGAAACCAACCAGCAAAATATCTAAAACGCATAGAGGTTAATTATAAGACTAGAGGTTAACTCAAAATAAGTATCTTTTCCCTTTGAGAGTGGATATTTCTATAGACTTATTAAAAGATTTCACCACAGAGAACACAGAGACCTTAGAGATTTTTCTCTGAGAACTCTGTGACCTCTGTGGCGAACAATCGCTTTTCCCTTTTATTTCACCCTAGCAGGGAACCAACACCGTAACGTCCTCAAATTAAACAGGCTTGCCAATCCTAATATCACCATCCCAAACACAAAGGTGAAAAGTGGCAACACCGAAAAGACTGCATCCGAAGGAATGCCATAGCTGATGACAAGAAAATCTAAATCTGCACCGAGCACGGCTTGCCATGTCACCAGAAAAAAGATAGCGAAGAATCCCAGACCTAACATCACAGGTGATGACATTCTTCCCTGACGTTGGCTGAGTCCACGCACCATAAAATAAATCAACCACCCCACCAAAACCATGCTAACGAATAATAAAAAGATGGGCTGTAGCATGGTCAATGGTTCGTTTTCAATGATGAAGCCTAAATGTAAATTCATCAACTCAATGATGTAAGAAAGTATCGAACCAATGTTGACCATTCCGATAATGATTAAGAAATCTACCCAAGCCAGCACAATATTTGGCATGGCGGCTTGTCCGCTAGTGGTGGGGCGCACACCTAAGGCTTTCAATAATTTTTCAGGTTCAGGTAACAGTTGAGCAATCACATCCAAATTGCGAATACCCTTACGAAAATCAATCCACTGCATCGGTGAAAGTTTTTCAGATATCTTGGTTCTTTGCAACAAGATAGGATAAACCACTTGGGTTTCAGGGTCAGCACTCGTGTCTGCTTTAAAGCGTGAGAGCAACACCAAAACTTCATCAGCCGATTGAATATCATCTGCTGGCGTGTGCCCATATTTCTTCAAGACAATTTCAAGTTCACGCGCAATCCTGCTATCTTGTGGCGCGTAATCAATATAATAACGAACTGATTTCGGTTGAGAGATATTGGGTGAATATAAATTTGCAAACTTCGGCACGCTTGCTTCGGGTCTACCCCAACGTTGCATGGCAGGTGAGCGCAACAGTATCAATTCAAGAAATGAAATAATTGGAATAAAAAAAACTTGCGCGAACAATAGAAACAAAAGAATATTGTATAAAAGCGATTTGCTTTCATCAAAATCCGCATTTTCGTTAACCAAGCCAAGCTCAAGCCCCAAAGCAAATGTAAAAAAGAGCGCAATCGGTAAAGTCCACAATGCGGTTTGCGCTTGCGATAAATTGAAATCTCGTTTGAGTATGCGATATGGCAATGGAATCAACACCAACGGAATCAAAAATGTCCACAACGCGAAAACCGAATAAATAGATGTGACAACCCCAAACAAAACTGCCAACCAAACTGTCAGTGGCGCTTTGAATCCAGATTGCGGTGGGGATTTTTTCGGTGGCGTCGGCGACTCAATTAACTTCAACAGTTTTCTAAACGCGAAGAAAAACCCGCCTCGAAAATCTACCCACTCTAGTTGCTCCAGTTCCCTCGGCAGAGTCACCGCCTGAAAAATCAGCAGGATGATGCGTTTTTTCTTATCAAGAAAATGCCGCCACTCAATCTCCACACTGCGCGATGAAATTGATTCGGGTGAAACGATGAGTAACAGTAAATCTGATTGTTCTAATCCTTTTTCTATTTGACCGTTCCATGGGCGACCCGGTACCAAACTTAAATAATCCAACCAAATGTTGCTGAAACCACGCTTTTCCAAGTTGTGGAAAAGGTCATCTACAAATCCGATGCATTGACGCGAGTAACTGATGAAGATGTTTGGCTTCATAGAATAATTGTTGAATTATACGTAATAAAAGACAAAATAAAAAGCCAACCGGATTAGGTTGGCTTTTTATTATCTATAAACCTACTTCTTAAACTCCGCCACCAATTCTTGCAAGACCTTCTTCGCGTCACCAAATAACATCTTCGTATTTGACTGATAAAACAGCGGATTTTCAATCCCAGCAAAACCTGCCGCCATAGAACGCTTCATCACGATGACAGTTCTGGCTTTATCTACGTCAATAATCGGCATTCCATAAATCGGGCTGGATTTATCCGTTCGTGCCGCAGGGTTGACCACGTCATTTGCACCGATAATGATACAAACATCAACGCTATCCATGGTTGGATTAATCGTTTCCATTTCAAGCAATTGGTCATAAGAGATATTCGCTTCTGCCAGCAACACATTCATGTGACCCGGCATACGCCCTGCCACTGGATGAATTGCAAACTCTACAGCGATTCCGTGTTTATCAAGTTCATCGCTCAATTCACGCACTGTATGTTGGGCTTGTGCAACTGCCATCCCATAACCGGGCACAACCACAACTCTATCTGCTTGTTCTAAAATAAATTTTGTATCTTCAATTCCAACGCGCGTGATAGGTCGTTCTTCTGCTAAAGCAGAAGAATCTACTTGACTTGAACCAACTGCACCAAATAACACATTCGTAAATGAACGATTCATGGCTTGGCTCATAATAATAGAGAGGATAAAGCCCGAAGCACCATCTAATGACCCGGCAATAATCAACACTTTGTTATCAATCGCAAAGCCAGTTGCCGCAATAGCAAGACCTGCGTATGAGTTCATCAACGAAATCACCACTGGCATATCCGCCCCACCGATGGGTAAAACGATAAATATACCAATCAAAAATGCCAGAGCAATCATCACATAAAAGATGGTGGTGTTATATGGGAAGAAAATCAAATAAACAAACATGCCAAAGGCTGTAAAGAAGAGTGTAATGTTTATAAAGTTTTGACCTTTATATGTAATCGGAGCACTCTTAATAAGTTCACTTAACTTTCCAAACGCCATCAAACTTCCTGTTACGGTCAGCGCGCCGAATAACACTTCAAAGCCAATCGCGCCCATTAAGAAATTGCTCAATTCATTGTGTGCGCCTTTTTCAATATACTCATTGATACCCACCAACACAGCAGCTAACGCACCAAACGCATGTGATAAAGCGATACGTTGTGGCATCGCGGTCATTGGCATAAAGATTGCCATTGCCGCACCAATGGCAGAACCAATCGCTACGCCGGTGATAATCCACGTCCATGTGACAATATGCCCATTCACAAGTGTGCCGATAATTGCTAACAACATACCAATTTCAGCAAAGTGCATACCACGCCGTGCAGTTTCTGGATGTGATAAACCTTTCAAACCCAGAATAAATAAAACAGAAGCAATCAAATAAACAACTTCAGTTAAATAATTCATGATTGTTTCTTCTCTTTTTTCTTGAACATCTTCAACATACGTTCAGTAATCATAAATCCACCAACCACATTAATCGTCGCGGCGGTGACTGCAATAAAACCAAGAATCTGTGCGGTTTGATGCTCACTGCCGGCGGCAACGAGTGAACCCACAAGCGAAATCCCAGATATCGCGTTTGTAGCAGACATCAACGGCGTATGAAGCGTTGGCGTCACTTTACGAATCACTTCAAATCCTACAAATCCTGCAAGAATAAGAATATAAATCAATTCAATTTGCATGGTATCTCCTTTTATTTCTTCGCAGATGCAAAAGTTGGATGAACAATTTTCCCCGCATGTGTAATCAAACAACCTTGAATAATGTCATCATCCAATTTCAATTCAAATTGTTTTGAGTCTTTATTCCAAAACTCATCGAGCAAATTAAATAAATTATTGGAATACATCAGGCTGGCATTCAACGCGACTTTTGCCGGCATATTTTTGATGCCGATAATTTTCACACCGCTTCTTTCTACGGTTTTGCCTGCTACTGAACCTTCGACATTGCCTCCACTTTCAACAGCCAAATCCACAAGCACAGAACCCGGCTTCATTGCATCTACCATGTCTTTGGTCACGATGAGAGGCGCTTTTCTTCCAAACAATTGCGCAGTGGTAATGACCACATCCGCTTGCGCACAATATTGCTTCATCACTTCACGTTGTTTATTGAGTTGTTCTTTGGTTAATTCTTTAGCATAGCCTTGTGATGTTTGACCTGTTTCCCCCAAATCTACTTCTACAAATTTTGCCCCAAGTGATAGTACATCATTCTTTGCGACTGGACGAGTATCAAACGCATCCACTTTTGCACCGAGGCGTTTGGCAGTTGCAATGGCTTGCAAACCTGCTACGCCAGCACCAATTATAAAAACTTTACACGGCTGAATGGTTCCTGCCGGGGTCATCATCATCGGGAATATTTTTTGAATATTATCTGCCGCAGTGATTACTGCCGCATAGCCTGCTAAACTGGCTTGTGAACTTAATGCATCCATCTTTTGTGCGCGAGTGGAACGCGGAATCATCTCCATCGAAATGGCAGAGACGTTTTTCTTCGCCATGTCATCAATCAATTTCTTTTCATTGAAAGGGTCTAAGAAACTGACATGAATGGCATTCTTCTTTAATAAGGATAAATCTTTGGCTTCAGGCTTTCGGATGCGTAAAACAATGTCGCCAGCGGAGAAAAGTTTCTTGCGATTCTTTTCTATGCTCGCGCCTGCTTTTTTGTACTCTTCATCTTTAATATCTAGCGTTTCCCCCAAGCCTGACTCAACCAAAACCTTAGCACCTTTCTTAACTAACTTCTCCACCACGCTGGGCAACATTGGCACGCGCAGTTCTAGGGCAGAATTCTCTTTTGGGATGACGATATTCATATCTTTTCCTGTTATTTGGATTTTGCAAGCAGTAGGCTAACCCTGCTGAAATTTTGTAGCACAGTGGGGTATTTTATCAGAAATGGAAAATTTTTTGCCCTTGACTCTCACCTCACCTGAGGGTGTATAAAGCCATCATCCGCGGAGAAATGAAATGATAAAAATTGGAGATTTTGCCCGCCTGACCCAAGTCTCAATCGTAACGCTTCGTTACTACGATGAGATGGATTTACTCAAACCTGTGAGGGTAGATTCGTTTACAGGCTATCGCTTCTATTCTGTAGAGCAACTTCCACGCTTGAATCGTATTCTGGCACTCAAAGATTTAGGCTTTTCACTTGACCAAATCAAATTGATGCTGGCAGATGGACTTGCTGTTGAGCAATTACGCGCTATGTTGACCCTGCAAAAGAGTGAAGTGGAGAAACGCCTCTCAGAAGAAAGTGAACGCTTACAACGCATTGAGTCTCGGTTAAGGCAAATTGAAATGGAGAATAAAATGCCAAATTATGATGTTGTTATAAAAAATGCACCTGCTATGCTTGTGGCTTCATGTCGTATGACCATCCCAACCAATGACCAAGTTCCACAATATTTAGGTCCCGCTTTTGATGAATTGTATGATTACATTCGCAAGCACAATGCAAAAGATACGAGTCCATGCTTTGCATTGTGGCATAGCCCATCTGATGTATACGAGAATGAAGATGTTGAAGCGATTGTACCGATTGACCGTCAAATTAAAGAAGCGGGGCGAATCAAAATTTATGAACTTCCTATTACACAAGTTGCATCTGTTGTGCATCAAGGAAATTTTGAAGACTTCACACAAGGTCATGCCGCTTTGTTAGAATGGATTGATGCGAATGGATACAAAATTGTTGGTCCGTATCGCGAGATATATATAAAATTTAATCACCAGAACCTTGCCGACACAACAACAGAGATTCAATTTGCAGTTGAAAAAGCATAATCTATAAAAAGAAACAGTCTCGCATTTGCGAGACTGTTTCTTTAATTACAACTTTTTGATTCTTGTTCTATTGGCAAACCAAACGCTTCATAGACGGGCACACCATCCCATTCATTTGGGATTGGTAAATTCAAAGCATACGCGACGGTGGTGGCTGTATCAACTGTATTCACTTGTGAAGTTAATTGTTTCGGCTGAATGCCTGCACCAGATGCAATCCAAGGGATTGTCATATCTTCGGGGAAGCCTGATGTGTGTGAATTGCCTAACCCGCCATGGTCAGCAGTGATGATGATGAGCGTTTCATCTCTTATGCCTCGTGTATCTAATTCTGCAAGAATTTTTTCAATGGCTTGGTCTGCTCTGAAAATTACACTTAATTGTTCACCAGAAAGCCAACCATACACGTGTCCCATATCATCTGTTGTGGCGAAATGAATAAATAGCAAACGAAAATCAGCGGGGAAGTTTTGAATTAAATTTTCTGTGACGATTAAATCACGGTCATTAATGAATTGAAAAATATCTAAACTAGAAGGTTCAGTTACTTGTTGTATTTTTTCTTTGCCAATGAACATTGCTGTTTGTAAACCTGCTGAATGAGCAATATCAAATATATCTGTGCCGAGAGCAAATCCTCTTTCAGGAAGATAATCATTCCAATCTACGCCATGTTTATTCAAACATGTACCCGTTAACATGGAAGCATGAGCAGGTAATGTAGCACTGAGTCGAATCGTTTGAGCAGTTAATGAATAAGCAGATGATTCCATTAACTTCATCAATGTTGGCATCGGCGCCAGCGGAATCGCGTCTGGGCGTAAACCGTCGAGGGACAGAATCAAGACTCTGCGAGCAAGAGGCGTTGGTGTCCCCAAAGGCGTTGGTGTAGGTGTAAGAGTCGCTTCGGGTGTTGAAGTCTCAGTAGATGTGAGAGTTGGTATAAATGTTGGTGTCGGTGTTAAAACAACATTGGATGTTTGACATGCAATTAAAAAGAATATCAAAACCAAATATCGAAGACGTTTCATTTAATTTACTTGTTTGCGTGATGGTTTGCTGAAATATAAATTTGCTAATATGCCTAAAAAGAAAACAAATAAAACAGCAACAATCACTTCAACCACCCAACCGACAAGCGGCACAAAGGTTAAGATTTCTAAGGCGGTATCTTTTAATATAGTTGAAAGCCCATATAACGCCACCGCTGTATAACCAATTTCTTTTAATTCGAGTTTGGCTTCATTTATTTTTGCGAGATGAACAATCATAAACACTTCTAACGCGGTCAGCAAAAGTGATGTGCCGGGAATTGGCGCTGTGACTGCGGCAATCACACCAGCAATCAATGTGTAAATGATAATGTGCCAAATCGGTTTCATACTTTATATCGAAAACAATAACAGAGCGAACCCAATGCCTAAACATAGAAAAAACCCAATGCCAGCCAAAACGAAAAAGATAAGGTTTGGATTTTTATCTTCTTGAATCACTGGATTGTATTCACGCGAGACAAATGGTTTGGATTCTAAATACGGTTCATTATGGATGTGATGCCTGCGGTTGTGTTCCTCGGCAGTTTCTTGTGGGACGATGCCCATGCCTGCCATTTGATTAAATGCTGTTGAAACTTTTGCTTGCACATCAGGTGGTAACTCATTAAAGTCGCTATATGTATTTCCGTTGAAATTAATGGTGCTAGCGGTTGTATAGATATTTGAAATATTTTTTACAATATCGCCCTCTAAAAAATCGGGAATGCCATTGCCATTTTTATCTACTAGCATATTGGCAATTTGTTGATAAGCCTGACGCATTTCGGGCGGCATTTCTTCAATACTATTGTATGTCTTTCCATTGAAATGTATTTGAGGCATGGGAAACTCCTTTTTTATATTTTATTTGCAAAATGGTAAAAGGGATATAGGAAAATAATGTCATATTTTCTCTAATCTAGATTAAAGAAACCTGTTTGATTTTAGGTTATAATTCAGTCACTGAATTTTGGAATAAAAATGAGCCTAGAATCAACAAACGAAGAAATCCGCGAACTTTCATTACTCGAACAAATCGAAAGCGACCCCGATGTAAACCAATCCACACTTGCTACCCAACTTGGCGTGGCAGTTGGCACAGTCAATTGGCATTTAAAAAGATTGATTGCCAAAGGTGCTGTTAAAGTTTCTCGCGCCGAAAGAAAAAAATTACGTTACATCATCACGCCAGAAGGTTTGGCATTGCGTGCGCGTCTTGCGATTGATTATGTAGAACGTTCGTTTTCTGTGTATCGCAACACACGCAAAAAAGTTAAAGATAACATCATAAAAATTCGTAAAGCAGGTTTTGACAGTGTGCGAATCGTTGGCACTGGTGATGTGGCTGATATTTGCAAACTCACGTGTCTCGAACAAGGTATCAAAGTTGTAAATGAAAAAAATATCCCTACATTTGTTTTAGATGGATACAAGATAAAATTGGAAGGTTTGGAATGAATCAAAAGCATATTTTGATTACTGGCGGAGCAGGTTACATCGGTTCAATCTTGACCTCAGAACTGCTACGGCAAAACCATCAGGTTACAATCTTAGACAGTTTACTCTTCGGCGGTGAAAGCATTATGCCGTTTATGAGTCATCCGAACTTTCATTTTGTTAAAGCGGATGTGACAGAGCCACGTGCTATTCGTGATTCGATTAAGAAAGATTGGGATAAGCCCAATGCTGTGATTCATTTAGCAGGCATTGTTGGCTTTCCAGCATGTCAAGCAGTGGGAAAACAAGTCGCATGGAAATACAATGTAGAGGCGACAAAACTTGCGTACGAGCAGTCAGCAGATTTAGGTGTAGAAAGATTCGTGTTCGCATCCACTTATAGCAATTATGGATTAAGTCCAGATGGCAAACCTGTTACGGAAGAATCGCCATTAAATCCACAATCTTTATATGCTGAGACGAAAATTGCCGCGGAAGAATATTTGCTTTCGCAAAAAGATTCAACTTGTGCGCCGTTATTATTTCGTTTTGCAACATTATATGGAGTTTCTCCGCGAACCCGTTTTGATTTGATTGTCAATCAATTTGTTTTGGAAGCATTTACAAAACGGCAATTAATTATTTATCAACGCGGATATTCACGTTCATTTGTTCACATTCGCGATATTGTGCGCGGAATTATTATGGGGTTAGAAGCCGAACAATCAAAGATTCGTGGTCAAGTTTTTAATTTAGGAACTGATAGCGGAAATTACACAAAAAGTGACATTGTGAATCTGGTTTTGAAGCGTATGCCTGAAACGATTGTTGAATATAAAGATTTAACTTTTGGCGGCGATATGCGAGATATAACAGTTTCTTTTGAAAAAATTAAACGTGTTTTAGGTTTTGAAACAACTTTAGATGTGGATGATGGTGTGCGTGAAGTTTTGTTTGCATTGAAATCGGGTTTGATACGTAACCCGACAGATGAACATTATAGAAACGCTCAATTTATAGTTCAATAAACAAAACCTGACAGGTCTATAAAAGGAAAACAACATGACAGAAAGTTTTTGGAAAGACAAACGTGTAATTGTCACAGGCGGAGGAGGATTCCTCGGCTCATTTGTAGTTGAAAAATTAAAAGAACGTGGTGCGACAGATATTTTTATCCCACGCAAAAAAGATTATGACTTGACTCAACGTGAAGCTATTGAACGCTTGTATGATGATGCCTTGAAAAATGTTGACCCGAAAAATGTCGTCGTGATTCATCTCGCCGCAAATGTTGGCGGCATTGGTGCGAATCGTGAACACCCTGCTGAGTTTTTCTATGACAATATGATTATGGGCGTGGAACTCATGCATCACGCTTATAAAAGAGGCGTTGGAAAATTTGTTGCCACTGGAACAGTGTGCGCTTATCCAAAATTTACGCCAGTCCCATTCAAAGAAGATGACATTTGGAATGGCTATCCCGAAGAAACCAATGCACCTTATGGACTTGCTAAAAAGATGATGCTTGTGCAAGCTCAAACGTATCGTCAGCAATATGGATTCAATGCGATTTATTTATTGCCCGTCAATTTATATGGACCAAGAGATAATTTTAACTTGCAAACATCGCATGTAATTCCCGCTTTGATTCGTAAAGCCATTGAAGCGACTGAGCATGGTGATAAAGAATTACAGGTGTGGGGTGATGGCTCACCAACACGTGAATTTTTATACGTTGAAGATGCGGCTGATGGAATCATCACAGGTGCTGAAAAATATAACGGTGATTTACCAATTAACCTCGGTTCGGGATATGAAATCTCAATCAAAGATTTAACTGAATTGATTGTTAAACTCACAGGCTTCAAAGGAAAATTGGCTTGGCAAACTGATAAACCAAATGGTCAGCCACGCCGTGGACTGGATGTATCTCGTGCAAAAGAATTATTCGGTTGGAGTGCTCAAGTTCAATTTGAAGAAGGCTTGAAGAAAACGATTGAATGGTTTAAAGAAAATCGCGACAAAATTCGTTAGAAGGTTTACAAGATTGAACGTTCAAACGTTTTAACTTGCAAACTTGGAAACAATAAGATGACTGAACTTAAAAAACACGAACCGACAACAGTTTATATCAAGCCTACCAAAGGACTCTCGTCCTTAAATTTAAGAGACCTTTGGGTGTATCGCGAGTTAGTTTTCTTTATGGTCTGGCGCGATATCAAAGTGAAATACAAGCAAACTTTGTTAGGCATGGCATGGGCTGTGATTCAACCTGTGATGACTATGCTTGTTTTTACATTTCTTTTTGATCGCGTTGCAAAACTTCCAACCGAAGGCATTCCATATCCAATCTTTGCGTTCACGGCGTTATTACCTTGGGGCTTATTTGTCACTGCATTAAATCAAGGTAGCCGTTCACTTGTTGCACACAATAACATGGTCACGAAAATTTATTTTCCCCGTCTCATTCTTCCGATGTCTTCTGTCTTCGCAGGTCTCGTTGATTTTGCCATCGCATTCGTCATTCTCGTAGGCTTGATGTTTTATTATCAATTTGTTCCCGCATGGAATTTAATTTGGACGCTTCCACTTTTTCTTTTACTTGCGATTATCACCGCACTCGGAGTCGCGCTTTGGCTTTCAGCGATTAACGTTCAATATCGCGATGTAAACCAAGCCCTTCCGTTTCTGACTCAGTTTTGGCTGTTCGCTACACCTGTGGCATATTCTGCCTCTGTGATTTCCGAGCAATGGCAAATTTTATATTCATTAAATCCAATGGCTGGCGTTGTCAACGGATTCCGTTGGGCATTGCTCGGCACAGGCAATGGACCAGATATTACTTTATGGGTATCCGTTGGGATTTCTATTTTGATTTTCATTTCAGGTCTTTTCTATTTTAGAAGCATGGAAAAGACTTTTGCGGATACGATTTAATGGCGACAGCAATTTCAGTTAAGAACATTGGCAAGCAATATAAAATCGGTGCGGCGGAAACGAAATTCCGCTATAACATGTTGCGTGATGTGATTGTGGATACATTCACTGCACCTGTCAGAATTGCAAAAGCCATGATTGGCAAGTCAGACCGACGTATGAATCAAAATTATGTTTGGGCGTTGAAAGATGTTTCATTTGATTTAGAAGAAGGAAAAGTGCTTGGTATCGTCGGAAGAAATGGCGCGGGTAAAAGCACATTATTGAAGATTCTCTCTCGAGTCACTGAACCAACTACTGGAACTGTGACTGTCCGCGGACGGGTTGGCTCATTGCTTGAAGTAGGTACAGGCTTTCATCCAGAATTATCAGGTAGAGAAAATATTTATATGAATGGTGCTATTCTCGGGATGAAACGTTCTGAGATTGACTCCAAGTTTGATGAAATTGTAGATTTTTCCGAAGTTAATCAATTTATTGATACACCTGTCAAAAGATATTCATCAGGTATGTATTTGCGTCTCGCATTTGCAGTTGCGGCTCATCTTGAACCAGAGATTCTCGTTGTAGATGAAGTGCTTGCAGTAGGCGATGCAGAATTTCAAAAGAAATGTTTGGGCAAGATGAATGATGTTGCTCAACAAGGTCGCACGGTTTTGTTCGTTAGTCATAACATGTCAGCCATTTTGCGTTTGACTCAAGAAGCGATTGTCTTGAACAAAGGTCAAATGATTATGCGTGGTAACACGCAAGAAGCCGTTGATTATTATTTATCATCGGGTCAATCACAAGCAGGTGAAAAAATTTGGGATGCAGAAGATTTACCCGTAGCGAGTGCTGAATTTACACCGATCAGTTTGAAGGTCAAAGATAGAAGCGGAAAAGTCGTGGATACGATTCGTTCTACCGAACCTGTCACGCTTGAATTTGAATATCAATTAAATTCATCCATCACTGGTTTGCGAGTTGGTTTGTATATCAGCACGATGCGCGGCGAATATATTTTCACATCGTTTGATACGGATGATGCCGCGTTGTATGAAAATTTTGATACGCGGAGTGCGGGGCGTTATGTGAGTCGCGCAGAAATTCCTGCCGATATTTTTAATGAAGGTCGTTACATGGTGGGCGTGAATGCGAGTTCGTTTGGTGTGAAGCGATATTTTATGGATGAAAACGCGTTGGCGTTTAGTGTGGATATTTCTGGCGCGCCTGGCACGCAATGGGGTGAGCCGCGTGTCGGTCCGATTCGTCCGCGATTAAATTGGAAAATTGAAAAGTTGGATTAACATGAATTCAACTTTAAAAAATATTTTAGGCGAGTTGCCTCTCACCGTTGAATTGGATTGGGCATTGCGTTCCAAAAATCAAACGCGCCGCGATCATTACAATTTAAATCGCTTACAAAAATCTTTGCCAAGTGCAGTTGAAGTTACAAAAAAACATTTACAGAAAAAACTTGCCCTGAGTTTATCGAAGGGTGATAAAGCAAAAAAGGTTTTATTTTTTTCAACGCTTCATTATTGGATTGAGCAATCTGCATATCTTGGTTTGGTCTTGGCAGGGCTTGGACATAAAGTCACTTTGTTGACGTTGCCTTATTCTGAATGGCATAAAGAAAAAGATAAATTTACACAACGACAACGCATACTGCATACACGCGATGCCTTGTCTTCATTATCTCCATTAATTGAACACGCTTCACTACTTGACTTGAAGCCTGCTTCTGCTCTCCCCGACATTCTCTTAGCTGACATCAAAGAAATTTCATTGTGGGATGCTCAATACACATTGATGCGTGAAGAAGTAAACATGCAAGACTCACATGATAAAGCCTTGTATGATTTGCGAATCAAACGAAATACATTTGCCGCTCATACAACATTAGATTGGATGCAAAAAAATAAACCTGATGTGGTTTTGATTCCAAACGGCTTGATTTTAGAAATGGGAATTATTTTTCGTGTGGCTCGGTATCTCGGCATTGATGCAGTCACTTATGAATTCAACGATCAACGCGAACAAATTTGGTTGGCACAAAATTCATCCATCATGCAACAAGACACAGATTATTTAGTTGATGCTCGTTGTCATTTACCCGTTACAGATGAAATGTTTGAACGCGTTGCAGATTTAGAAAATGCCCGCCGCGGTGCAAGAGTATGGGGAAAATCAAAACGACTTTGGCAGTATGTCTCTTCACAAGGTGCAGATGAGACTCGTAAAATGTTAAATTTAGATTCTCGTCCAGTGGTGATGCTAGCCGCCAATGTTTTAGGTGATAGCCTCACATTAGGGCGCGATATTTTTGCAGAATCTATGACTGAATGGATTACAAAAACTGTCACGTATTTTGCAAAGCGAAATGATGTTCAATTAGTCATCCGCGTTCATCCTGGTGAAAAACTTGTGCCACAAGCAAAGTCTATGGGAACGGTTGTAAAAGAAGCCTTGCCTGAAATGCCAAATCACATCCATGTCATTGGTGCATTGGATTCAATCAATACGTATGATTTAATCGAAATCGCAGATGTGGGTTTGGCTTACACCACCACAGTTGGTCTCGAAACTGCGATGAATGGCAGACCTGTCATTTCTTGTGGACAAACACATTATCGCGGACGTGGTATTACGATTGATCCAAACTCATGGGATGAATATTATGCAACGCTTGAAAAAGTTTTAGCAGATATCCCTGCTCATAAATTAAATGAAAAACAAATTGAATTTGCTTGGAATTATGCTTTTCGATTCTTCTTTGAATATCCTCGTCCATTCCCTTGGCGTTTGATGAATTTTTGGGATGATTTAGAAGTTTGGAATTTGGAAAGAGTATTTAGCGACGAAGGTATGAGTCAATTCAAAGATACGTTTGAATTTTTAACAGGTGAACCATTCCATTGGAAGAGATAATTATCTTTCCTCTTTCTTCTTTCATTTGGTTGGAAAGAGGAAAGAAGAAAGAACGAATGACAGAGATAAACACATGACCCAAGACACAAAGAACAAAGTACGCGAGTTTTATGATGAAATCGGCTGGCAACAAGAAGATGACGGGCATTATCAAAATGCACGTTATGAAGATTTGCGCCCTGTCTCACGTGAATATATTCATAAAACTCGTTTACGTGTAATGAATGGGCTTATTCCAACTGGCAGATTTATTTTGGATGCAGGTTCTGGTCCTGTTCAGTATGAAGAATACAAAGCCTATTCAGCGGGCTATCAAAAACGAGTATGCTTGGATATTTCTATCCAAGCATTGAAAGAAGCGCGGACGCGAATCGGCTCACATGGAGAATATGTTGTAGGTGACCTCGCAAATCTCCCTTTTAAGAAAGAAGCGTTTGATGGAGCAGTATCCATGCATGCGATTCATCATCTCGCACTGACAGAACATCCACGTGCGTATGCAGAGATTCATCGTGTACTTGCAACTGGACGAACTGCGGCGATTGTCAACGGTTGGCATGAACCTTTGTTAATGCGCATGGCAGAACCATTGATTGGATTAATGAGAAAATTATCAGGGCGTGCTGAGAAGAAGAAAAAAGAATGGTTGAATGAAGAAGACCCTGCAGGGACATTTGTCCAAAAGATGACGCCTGAATGGTTGAAAAAAGAAATCGGTTCAAAGATGACGATTGAAATTAAACCCTGGCGTAGCATGAGCACAAGAATATTAAGATGGTTTATCCGCCCGTTTGGTGGAAAGTTATTTTTGAAATTTGTATTTTGGCTTGAAGGTGTGTTTCCAAAGTTTTTTGCAGAAAATGGGCAATATCCGTTAATAGTAATTAAGAAATAACTCGGTGGTCGAGTAGGTCGAGCGTTCTTTGCGAGACCATATCGAGACCACCAATTAAAAGTAAAAATAGAATTGTAGGATGTGGTCTCGATACATTGCTCGTTTCACTCGCAATTACTCGACCACCGTTTGAAATAAGGAGAATGTATGGACTGGAAAAATCAAGTAGTACTTGTCACGGGCGGAACAGGTTCATTTGGCAAGAAGTTTATAAAAATTTTGCAGGCAGAAAAACAGCCGAAGAAAATTATTGTCTTTAGCCGTGATGAATTAAAGCAACACGAAATGCAAGTCGGTGGATATAACCAAGAGAATTTACGTTATTTCATTGGTGATATTCGTGACCGTGAAAGACTCGTGCGTGCATTACATGGTGTAGATATTGTCGTTCATGCGGCGGCGTTGAAACAAGTCCCTGCTTGTGAATACAACCCCATGGAAGCGATTAAGACCAACATTATGGGCACTGCGAATGTTGTCGAAGCTGCTTTAGATGCAGGTGTGAAAAAAGTGTTGACCGTCAGCACAGATAAAGCAGTTAGCCCGGCGAATTTATATGGAGCCACAAAACTCGCCGCGGAAAAATTAACCATTCAAAGTAATGCGTATGCTGGCGGTTCGGCGACTAGATTTGCGTGCGTGAGATACGGGAATGTAGTCGGCAGTAGAGGTTCAGTGGTGCCATTGTTCCTCAAACAAAGGTCAAGCGGAAAAGTGACAATCACAGATGACCGCATGACTCGTTTTTGGCTTTCACTTGAACAAGGTGTGCGCTTTGTGATTCATTGTATTGAACAAATGGAAGGTGGCGAAGTATTCATCCCGAAAATCCCAAGCACCAAGGTCACTGACTTGGCAAAAGCGATTGCACCTGATGCAAAACTAGAAATCATTGGTATTCGCCCCGGTGAAAAATTGCATGAAGTTTTAATTTCAGAAGATGAAGCCAGAAACACGGTTGAACTTGATACAATGTATGTCGTCCAACCTGCCGAAGCCATTTGGTTTGGATATTCGTGGCAAGATAAAGGCAAAACGTTGAAAGAAGGTTTTAGTTATTCCAGTGATAACAACACCGAATGGCTAGATGTTGAAGGAATTAAAAAATACATTGCACCATTTGAAGAATTATTTGCACAAGGAAAATTGGAAGGATAGGTTTGCAGGTTTACAAGTTGAAAGGTTTGAAAGTTAAAACCTTCAAAATTTAAAACCTGCAAACTTTTGAACTCAATGAAACTACTCATCCCCGGCGTAAGCGGATTGCTCGGCATCAACTTGGCACAAGAGATGATGGGCAAACACGAAATCATCGGCATTGATCGTGGCAAACTGAACAATGCTCCCTTTGAAGTGTTGCATCGAGATTTGTCCGACGCTTCAGGCTTTGATTCGATACTTGATTCTGAAAAACCAGAAGCAGTGATTAATTGCGCCGCCTTAGCAAACCTTGAAGATTGCGAAGAAAACCCCGAACTTGCAAAACAAATCAATGTAGATGTGCCTCGTCAGATGGCGCGGGCTTGCAAAGCAAAAAATATTCCCTTTGTTCATATTTCAACCGATGCTGTCTTTGACGGTGAAAAAGATGACTTTTACACCGAAGACGATAAACCCAACCCACTCAGTGTGTACGCTAAGACAAAACTTGAAGGTGAATGGGCAGTTCTCACCGAAAGTCCAGAGGCGATTGTGGCGCGAGTCAATTTTTATGGGTGGAGTCTCAACGGCAGGCGCAGTCTGGCAGAATTTTTTGTCAATAATTTAATGAACAACAAAAGTATGAGTGGTTTTACAGACGTGTTGTTTTGCCCGATGCTCGTGAATGATACGGCGCGTTTGCTGGTGAAAATGCTAGAGAAAAATTTGCACGGCTTGTATCATTTGGTAGGACCACACGCCATGAGCAAATATCAATTTGGGGTCGAGATTGCTCGCAAATTCAAACTTAAAGAAAGTGAAATCACGCCCAAGTCGGTTGTCTTTGGGGGCTTAATTGCCAAACGTTCCAACAACTTATCCCTAAGTACGCGCAAGTTATCCACAGATTTAGGCGAATCTCTCCCCGAGTTTTCCACAGGTTTGAACGAGTTTTACACACAATACGCACAAGGTTATCCACAGAAAATCCGCAGTTATCAACAGTTTTAAGCCGTAGTCGACGTTTTTAACGTGACTTATCCACATATATTTATACTTATCCACAGGGTTTTCCACAGGAGTATCCACATGAAGAACCTCATCAAACTTGAAGAATTCTTTTTATTGCTACTTTCACTCTTTCTTTTTTCTCAATATGATTTATCTTGGGGTTGGTTCGCGCTTTTATTTTTGAGTCCTGACCTGAGCATGATTGGCTATTTGATAAATCCCCGCTTCGGCGCCTGGATGTATAACCTGATTCACCATCGTGGACTTGGTACTAGCCTCTACATTCTCGGCGTGTTTCTCTCGAACTCGACATTGATATTCGCTGGCATTCTATTCTTCGCCCATTCCTCCTTCGACCGCATCTTCGGTTATGGTTTGAAACACGAAGATTCTTTCCAAAATACACATTTGGGGAAGATTGGGAAGTAGTTTATAAATCTCATAAAGGCTTGGTAGAAAATGAAAAAACTATTTATTGATGAATTAATTTCTTCACCTAAGATAAACGGTGGAGATGAAGAAACACGGAATTCGTTAAAGGAGTCTCGTGTTTTTTTAGTTCAAAATATTTTACCAACCGTTCCCGATAAAATAAATTATTCACATCTTCCGCGACTTACGCCTCCTTATGATGATTGTTGGTTTGAATGGACAACAAACGTTAAGAAAAGAGAGGATGCACCAGATGATTTTCCTGATGAATTTGATGAAAAAATGATAGATATTATGATGAACATGGAGGGAGATGCTAGAAATGGTGTAAAAGTAACTTCAAATCGTTCTGATGAAAAAGGTTGGTCTCTCTACTTCCAATTTTTTTCACGAATTGGAAATAATAACACTCCCTTAATGTTTCCACTGGCCTACGTTGTTAAACTTAGTAATGAGGGATTATTTGAAAGTATAAAGGAATATATACAAGATGATATCCACCCGATTTTCAAGTCATTGGCAACTAATGCACTTCAAGATAATATGTTTCAAATGCATATTGATACTGTTTTATACGCTTTAGGTTTACTTAATTGTAAAAATATTGTAACAATAGAAAGAGGCGGAAAACCAAATAATCTTAAGAGAAATCGCCATCAAAAATGGATGCATCGTCACTACATTTTGCAAATCCGACCATTACGTGAAGTTACAAAAATGGAATATGAAGGCGAGATAACAGAAGAAACCATGAAAGAAGATTTATCCTTTCATTTTTGTCGTGGACACTTTAAAACATATACACCAGAAAAACCTTTGCTTGGAAAATATATTGGTACATTTTGGTGGGATGCTCATGCTCGTGGTTCAATTAAGAAGGGAATAGTTACAAAAGATTACAATATTAACTCACCAAAAGATGAGTTACTAACTTAATAAATTAATTTGTAATTTTATAGAGGAATAAATGCAATTCAAAATCAACAACCACACCATCGGATTAAATCACCCAACCTATTTCATCGCCGACATTGCCGCGAATCATGATGGCGATTTAGAACGCGCCAAGCAATTGATTCGCCTTGCAAAAGATGCAGGTGCAGATGCGGCGAAGTTTCAACATTTTATTGCGCCGAAAATTGTTTCAGATTATGGCTTCACCCACATGGATTCCAAAGTCAGCCATCAAGCAACTTGGAAAAAATCTGTGACGGAAGTCTATGCGGCGGCATCTGTCTCCCAAAGTTGGACACCGATTCTAAAAGAAGAATGTGACAAAGTTGGCATTGATTTTTTCACCTCACCTTATGATTACGATTCGATTGAACATGTCAATCCATACATCCCAGCCTTCAAAGCAGGCTCTGGTGAAATTGATTGGATTGAAGCATTAGAACACATGGCGAGCAAAGGCAAGCCAATGATTATTGCTTGCGGTGCGGCAGACATTGCTGATGTGCAACGCGCAGTGCAGGCAATTTTGAAAATCAATAAACAATTATGTCTCATGCAATGTAACACCAATTACACCGCCAGCCCAGATAATTATGACCATTTGCATTTGAATGTGTTAAAAACTTTTTCAGTTATGTTCCCTGATGTGATTTTAGGTTTATCAGATCACACGCATTCCGTTGCTCCAGTTTTGGGTGCTGTCACTTTAGGTGCAAGAATGATTGAACGTCACTTTACTGATAGCAATGACCGTGAAGGTCCAGACCATAAGTTTGCAATGAATCCAGAAAATTGGGCAAAGATGGTCGAAGAGACTCGTTTACTCGAACGTTCATTCGGCAGTTCAGATAAATTTATTGCAGGCAATGAACAACAAACCAAAGTTGTGCAAAGGCGTTGTCTGCGTGCCGCACGAGATATCAAAGCAGGTGAAGTTTTCACACGAGATATGATTGACGTGCTTCGTCCAGCCACGCCGGGCGCAATCAAGCCACATGAAATTGAAAATGTGATTGGAAAGAAAGCGTTAATTGATATGCCTCTTGGTAAAGAATTGAGATGGACAGAGTTAGGTTCTTAATAGTTTCATGTCATTGCGAGCGAGCGAAGCGAATGGCGAAGCAATCCCCAAATAATTAGGAGATTGCTTCGGGCAAAAGTGCATTGCCCTCGCAAAGACATAATTATGTTTATGAAAGTTATTTATTTTTCTTTAGGTTATTCCACACATGATTATCGTTTCCTCAAAGCCATTTCGGATGGCGGGCATGAAGTGTATTTTGTTCAGTTAGAAGGGAATCAACGTCAAGTTGAATCGCGAAATGTTCCTGAGAATGTGAATCAAGTGATATGGAAAGGCGGAAGAAAACCTTTTCAATGGAAAGATTTAATTTCTTTAACTCTTGATTTTAGACGCTTGACTCGTGAAATCAAACCTGATTTGATTCATGCCGGTCCGATTCAAACCTGTGCATTTATTGCAATACTTTCAGGCTTTCGTCCAATTCTGACCATGTCTTGGGGATTCGACTTGATGGATGATGTTCATAAAGGCTTTATTTGGGATTTTGCAACTCGTTATACTCTAAGGCGTTCGTCATTTTTTACAAGCGATGCAAAAGTGACTCGCGATAAAGCAGTTGCTTATGGAATGAACCCAGAAAAAACAATCGTCTTCCCGTGGGGAGTGGATTTGGATCATTTCAGATTTCAAGATTTTAAAAGCAGAACATCAAAAACATTTACCTTATTTTGCAATCGCTCATGGGAAACTCGTTATGGTGTAGATGTGCTTGCACATGCATTCGTTAAAGTTGCAGCACAAAAAGATAATGTGGATTTGATTTTATTAAGCGGCGGCTCACAAGGAAGTGCCATTCGTAAAATTTTACAAAACGGTGGTGTGATGGATCGTGTCACATTTGGCGGGCAAATTTCACAAACTGATTTGCCGCGTTGGTATCATCAAGCGGATTTATATATCTCGCCTTCACATGTAGATGGTTCATCCGTTTCTTTGATGGAAGCGTTGGCTTGCGGACTTCCATGTTTGGTTTCGGATATTCCTGCCAACAAAGAATGGGTTGTAGAAAATGAAAACGGTTGGTTGTTTCGTGATGGTGATGCGAATCATCTGGCAGAAAAAATTTTAATGGCGATGAGTCAGCGAGAAAAACTGTATCAGATGGGGCAAGCAGGTCGAAGGTCAGCAGAGAAGCGTGCGGATTGGAAAAAGAATGCAGAGGCGTTGATGAATGTCTATCGAAGTCTCGGAGAAAAGAATGCTATCTAAAAAAGATCTATTGAATGGTTTTTCGAAAATAAAAATCGAAAGCGATACGATTGTTGTGCACACGTCGTATAAATCTTTGGGCGGTGTGGAAGGCGGCGTGGATACGGTGATTGATGTGATGCGGGAATTGATTGGCAAAGATGGAACAGTTTTGTTTCCTGCATTTAATTTTCAATCGTGGACGGAGACGCATTATTTTGATGTTTTGGAAACGCCATCGAAGATGGGCATGATTACGGAACAAGCGCGTTTGAGAGCGGATGCAAAAAGAAGTCCACATCCGATTTATAGTTTTTCTGCTTTAGGCAAACGCGCCGATGAATTTGCAAATGCGGAAGATATTGAAGCATACGGACCGAATTCTGCTTTTGCTTTGATGCACAAAATCAATGCGACCATTATCAGCATTGGGCTTGATTTCAATAATTCTTTTTCAATGCATCATTATATTGAATACAATGTCGGGTGTGATTATCGGCGTATTAAAGAATTTGCTGGGATTTATATGGGGTATGATAGAAAACCGCAAATCAAAACATACACAATGTTTGTGCGTAACAATGACCGTGTGAAAACATTTATCACACCTGGCATGAATGATTTGTTACATGCTGGTGTGATTAAAGAAATTGAAGTTGGTGCGGCGAAAGTTCATTACATGACGGCGAATGAATTTTTTGATAATATGTCCCCAATTGTGCGTGACCATCCTGAGAAGTTGCATTATATTGAAGATCCGAAATATTAATTGTTGGTAGGGGCGAGGCATGCCTCGCCCCTACGGTAATAATTTATGAAACCTTATACCTCCCTTAAATCCATTCTCACGGAATTTTATCCATTGCATAGAACATTGGTCTCTGATGACCAAGATAAGACGTTGGAAATCATTGGCTCGTATATGCCCGATTCATCCAATTACACAATTGAGACGTATGCTCCGTTGACGCCTGTGTGGACGTGGAAAGTGCCTGAGAGATTCGTTGTCCATGAGGCATATTTAGAAATTGAAGGTGGAGAGCGAATTATTGATTTCAAAAATAATCCGCTTCATATTGTTTCGTATTCTTTGCCGATTGATGGAACATTTACTTTTGAAGAATTGAAATCGCATTTATATTTTAATGAGAAACGTCCGCATACGATCCCATGGGTGTTTAAGTATTATGAACGTGTGTGGGGATTTTGTTTATCCAAAAATGATTTTGACAAACTTCCACGAGATAAAAAATATCGCGCTGTGATTAAGACGGAATTTATCACCGACCCGAAGCAAGGATTCAAAGTCGCCACAGCAGTTATCCACCCAGAAGGAGGCGTGAACGAATCCGCTGGAGAAATTGTGATTCAGTCACATACTTGTCATCCAATGCAAGCAAATGATGATGGTGCAGGAGTTGTCAGTGCAATTGAGTTGGCGAGAAGGCTTGCAGAAAATCCATTACCAGCGGGGTCAATGAGTGTGCGTTTTTGGTTTGGACCAGAAACGATTGGCACGATTGCGTGGTTGGCGCATAATGAAAATATGATTCAAAATTTTCGCGGCAGTATTTTTATGGAGATGACTGGCAATAAAAATAAAATTGCATGGCATCATTCGCGTCAGCATCATCATGTGTTAGATAAAATTGCAAAATATGTTTTGAAAGATATGGAGCATGAAGAAAGAAACTTTGCGGATTATCCGCCGAACGATGAACGTGTGATGAATGGACCTGGCGTGAATGTACCGAGTCTTTCTATCAATCGTTGGCCCTATGATGAATATCACACCACCGATGATAATCTTGATATTATTCACGATGAAATGTTAAGTGGCGCAACAGATGTGGCTGAAAAAATTGTAAGAATTTTTGCTAGCAATTACATTCCCAAAAGAACTTTCCGCGGACCAGTTTTCTTAAGTGGAAATGGCTTGTGGGTTGATTGGCATGAAAACCTTGCGCTGAATCGCGCCATTGAAAAAATCATGATGCGTTTTGAAGGCGAGCATTCTGTCTTTGATATTGCCGAACAAGTTGGTCTTGATTATTGGGTTGTGCGCGAATATGTCGAAAAATTTAGAAAAAAAGGTTTTGTAATTCCGTTGCCAATTCCATCTGAGGCACAATCTTCATGAAACAAAAAGTTGTCGCCATCATTCAAGGACGCATATCCTCATCAAGATTACCGGGAAAAATATTAGCAGATATTTCTGGTCAGCCGATGTTGAGTCGTGTGATGATTCGTGTTTCGCGGGCGACTACTCTCGATCAAATTATTTTTGCTACAACGACAGACGCCTCTGACGACCCCGTAGCTGAGTACTGTGACCTTGCAGGTTTAGACTACACCCGAGGCAGTTTGTTTGATGTCTTAGACCGTTATTATCAAACCGCCTCACAAGCCAAAGCGGATGTTGTTGTTAGAATCACTGCTGATTGTCCTGTCATTGATCCAGAATTAATTGATAATGTTGTCAACACTTTGATTGAAGATGAATATGATTTTGTTTGCAATCGCCTGCCTCCACCTTGGAATAGAACCTATCCAATTGGCTTAGATGTGGAAGCTTGTACGTTCAAAGCATTAAAGAAAGCATGGAAAGAAGCTAAAGAACCTCAACATCGTGAACATGCCATGCCTTATTTTTATGAAGATGTAAAGCTTTCAGCAGTCAGCCGTCAACTGTCAGAAGGTGTTTCTCCAAGAGGATTTAAAGTCGCTTTGCTGAATCATGTCACTGACTTTGGCGATTACCGCTGGACAGTTGATACTCCCGAAGATTTAGAATTTATGCGTCAAGTTTATAAACATTTTGATGGACGATATGATTTCACTTGGAAAGAAGTTTTGGATTTAGTTCACGATAATCCAGAATTAGCAAAAATTAATGCGAATGTACAGCATAAAACATTTAAAGATATTGATAAAAGAGCACTGAATTAAAAGATGATGCAAATCAAAAACAAATTATTTCTTGATAATTTTCTACTCGCCTATGCAATCCCAATCTTCATTGCAATTGGAATTTCTATTGTGCTGTTTGTCAAAGCTACCACAATGGTATTCTCCGGAAATGATACCCGGGCTACATTTTATGCTTTAACTGAAGGTATGGAAAATTACTATCAATTTAAAACCGCTTGGAAGCCTAGATTATTCTCCACTGGGCTGGCAGCATTTACTGCCAATTTAAGTGAGACATTTTTTGAGAAAGATTTCATTCTATCTGCTCAAAATTCCTTGGAAATGACAGTAGGGCTATGGACAGCCAGTTGGTTTGCTATCATAGCATTGGTCTTAATTTTGTTTCTCAAGCAACGGTCTTTATTTTATATATTTGGTCTTTTTGCTGTTATTTCATTTGGTTATATGGATATTGCCCGCACAAATCTTGCTTTGCGACTTTATCCATGGGATATGCCATCTTTATTTGTTTTCACGTTATTTGTTCTATTGTTTGTTCAAAAAAAATACAACTGGCTATTATTCTTGCTTCCACTAGGGGTAGGTTTTAAGGAAACAGTGATGATACTTTGTTTCGGCTTCTTATTTATTGAAGCTCCATACAAACAAAGGATACATAAATTCATAATTGCTTTTTCCTTGTGTCTGTTAGTAAAACTATCTTTAGACATGTATGTACGTGCCCCCTTGTTTTTTACAATGGAAACTGAAGCGGAACAAAATTTTTTAATTTACAATCTCTCTCGTTTTACAGATGCTGTACCCTTTTTTATTAATGCGGGAACATTACTTTCCTTTTTACTATTGCCAAGTATGGGAAACACAAAAATTTCTATATTTAAGGTATTAACAGTTTTATTTGTAATAGGTAATTTGTTTTTCGGTATCCTCACTGAATATCGAATTTGGTTAGAAATAGCACCTTTTGCTTTGTACGCATTTGATACAAGGGTTTATGGTAATTATTCCGAATAATAATATATGAAAAAAACGATAACTTTCTTTTCTGCTCCTAAACCCTTTACCAATCCACATATTGCGATGATTCAACGCAATGCCATTAAATCGTGGACATTGCTCAAAGATGTTGAAGTCATACTGCTTGGGAATGAAACGGGTCTTGCGGAAGTTGCTCAAGAATTTGGTGTAAAGCATTTTCCGAATGTAAAAGTCAATGAGAGTGGTGTGCCATTAATTTCATCTATGTTTGAGATTGTAAGAGACAATTCAAATAGTGAATTGCTGTGCATTATCAATGCCGATATGATTTTGATGGATGATTTTGTAGAAGCGGCTATGGAGTGTAACAGCTTGCTGTCACAAAAGCAGAAGCGAGCTTCTGCACTCCAAAAAAAATTTGTTTTATTAAGTCAACGTTGGGATTATGACATTACATCGCCTATTGATTTTGCAAACGGATGGGAGTTGAAGTTAAGAAAAAATGTTGAGGAACAGAATCAACTTCATCGTCCAGCAGGAAGCGATTTTTTCCTTTTCCCAAAAAAATGTTATCAAGATATTCCTGACTTTACAATTGGTCGTGCGGGTTGGGATAATTGGATGATTTACAAAGCGCGTAAAGAAAATTGGGCGGTGATTGATTGCACACCATCCATGATGATTGTGCATCAGAATCATGATTATTCACATTTGCCAAATGGCAAGCCGCATTATGAACATCCCGAAACGAATGTGAATATTCAATTGGCGGGTGGGCAAGCAAATATCCGTTATACGATTTTAGATTCGTCTCATCAATTGAGAGATGGTAAACTCGCTCGCCCCAAGATGACTTATGCACGCTTCATGCGTGGTGTAGAATTGTTTTTGCGAAAAATATTTTTCTTTCTTCC
>ERZ761602.2423-NODE-2423-length-29278-cov-5.485132_pt1 | contig 29278 bp, 23 predicted proteins | sample MGYA00512165_ERZ761602 | MGnify/ENA primary metagenome ERZ761602 (study PRJEB28899, sample SAMN02445085) | bioreactor sludge metagenome | biome: EBPR sludge; isolation source: Thorneside wastewater treatment plant | place: Australia: Brisbane, Thorneside...
GGGCGGACGGCGGAGGCCCAGGAGAGGTACGAGGAGGCCCTGCGGCTCTACCGGGCCCTGGCCGAGGAAGACCCCCGGGCGTTCAATCCGGTGTTGGCCACGACCCTCAACAACCTGGGCGCCGCCCTGAGCGACCGTGGGCGGACGGCGGAGGCCCAGGATAGGTACGAGGAGGCCCTGCGGCTCCGCCGGGCCCTGGCCGAGGAGGACCCCCGCGCCTTCCGCCCGGACGTGGCCATGACCCTCAACAACCTGGGGACCGCCCTGAGGGGCCGGGGGCGGACGGCGGAGGCCCAGGATAGGTACGAGGAGGCCCTGCGGCACTACCGGGCCCTGGCCGAGGAAGACCCCCGGGCGTTCAATCCGGTGTTGGCCATGACCCTCAACAACCTGGGCAACGCCCTGAGCGACCGTGGGCGGACGGCGGAGGCCCAGGAGCGGTACGAGGAGGCCCTGGGGCACTACCGAGCCCTGGCCGAGGAGGACCCCCGCGCCTTCCGCCCGGACGTGGCCATGACCCTCAACAACCTGGGGACCGCCCTGAGGGGCCGGGGGAGGACGGCGGAGGCCCAGGAGCGGTACGAGGAGGCCCTGCGGCTCCGCCGGGCCCTGGCCGAGGAAGACCCCCGCGCGTTCAACCCGGACGTGGCCATGACCCTCAACAACCTGGGCAAGTCCATGAACCGGACGGGAAGCCACGGGAGGGCGGCGGTGCTCGAGCGCAAGGCGGCGGCGACTTCGCTTGCCGTGCTCGCCACCGTCCACACGCTGACGGAGCAAGAGGAGTCCTTGACCCGGCTTGTCGAGGCGAGGACGGAGGCAGCCTACGCCTTGGCGTGCTTGAGGCGGCCAGGGGAGGCCTGGGCAGAGTCGCGGATGGCCCGCACCGCCTTCCGCACCCTCCTCACCGACGACCCCGCGGTACGCGACCTCAAGCTGGAGGTCGAGCGGCTGGACCAACGGATCAAGCTTGAACTCACGGAGGTGAGGGCCTTGGAGGGTCTCCTCCGTTCATCGGACGAGGAGAACGCACTGTTGCGGGGGAACGGTTGGCAATCGCGCGACGAAGCGGTGGCCTCTCTCAACACTAAGCAGAACGAGTTGGCTGAATTGGTTCTCAAGCGAAACGCACACGAGGCAAATCTCGTGAAGGTGCTGCATGCTCGCCTGGAAGGAGCAGCATAGAAGGGCTGGAGATTGACCACAGTGGATAACACGATTTACATCGACCTTCGGGTTCTCGACGAAGGGTTGGTCGTGATGACCCGCCGGGAGGACGAGTACACGGGGGATCTCCACCGGGACGGAGTCGGATCGAAGCTCCTCGAAGAATGGGCGTTCGGGACGGAGGCGAACCGGAGGCCGGGCTGGATCAGCGCTCAGTGGGAGTGGGAGGCGGCGATGGCGCGAGAGAGCGAGGCTCGTGCCTTGGTCCTCAAAGCCAAAACCACGGAGAACTCGACGGCTTGGAAGAAGGCAGCGGCTGCTGCCGATGAAAAGACGAGCAACTGGATGGCCGTGGTGAGGGCGTTCTGCGAACAGAGGCTCCCGGAGAAGGTGATCGGGCCTATTGTCCGGCAGTTAGAGAAGGCCGGGGTGGCAGAGGGTCAACCGGTCGTGCTGATGCCGAGCCGGACGCTCAGCCAGATGCCGATCGGGGCGGCGGCTTTGCCGGACGGACGGCTGTTCGAGGACGTTTACCCGCTCACCTACGCGATTAGCGACGTTTTGCACGAGGAGCTGCTCGGACGGGATCGGGGGGAGGGGCCTTGCCTGGGAGCCTTCGTCGTGCAACCGGACGACGGAAAGGATGCGGCCCTCCTTTGGACGGCCCTCGGTGGGGCGGTGGGGGCCAAGCGATGGGGCAATTCGCAGGTGCTCGCCGGAAGCCAGGCGACCCCGGCCGAGACGATCGCTGCCGCACGGAACGCCGGGCTTTTCTGGCTCGGCTGCCACGGGAGCTATAACGATCACGTGCCGCTGGAGTCCACATTCGGCCTCTACAAGGGGGAAGAAGGCCGGTTGACGCTGATGGAGGCGGTCAAGAGCCTGAAACTGGACTCGTGCCGACTGGCGGTGCTCTCGGCTTGCCAGACGGCGAAGATCGACAGCCGAAACCAGAACGACGCGAGCCTGGGCCTGCACACGGCCTTGCTTCTGTCGGGCGCGCCGACGGTCTGGTGCACGCTCTGGTCGGTGGAGGCGGTCTCGACCACGATCCTGCTCGTGAAGGCCCTGGAGAAGTTTCAAGATGGTCTCGACACGGCCGCGGCTCTGAGGGCCGCTCGGGACGAGGTGCGCACGATGAGCGGCACGGATCGGGACGCGTGGTTGGACGACGCGATGCAGGCCGTGGACGAGTCTGCCGCCTTGACGGACGAGGTGAAGAAGGCGGTGGAGGCTAAGGTCAAGAGCGCGAAGGAGGACAAGGGACTTGGACGCGTTTACCGTGACCCGTACTATTGGTCGTCGATCGTGCATTACGGAGCGGTCCAGTCTGGCACGGCTGGCCGGGCGCTTCCGGCTCCGGCCGAGGGCTTGGGCGAACGGCCTTAGGGGGACTGAGAGTAGGACTGTGGGATTTGCTGGCGTCTCGTTCGCTCCTTGCTGACCGGCATCACAACGATGGCGGGCGGCTGGCCGGATTCCGCCCGTCGCAGGCCTCGGGCGACAACGGGACTCCAAGCGTGGCACCCGCGCCCCGTGGGCGCGGGTGCCACATAGCGGCGATAAACCGCCAGCTTCATCTGCGCGTCGGCAAGATTGAAAAACACCTAGCGAAGATGCCGAGGGGACACGAAGACAACGGAAGAGGTCGAGCCGAGACGAGTGGCTCAGGGGAGCGCCGCCGCGGCGTTGCCTCCGCGATCGAGCCCGCCGGCGCCCAACGATGGCGGCACGCACGCTTGAGACCGGCCGAATCAATGCCCGCCCGGATCGAACGGCTTCGGTGTGTCCGAGGCCGGAAGACCGCCGGACGCGTTTCCGGCCGGCGACGGGGACGTTCTTTGGTAAGCGTGCGAGTGGGTTCCGACCCGCGAGATTCGAGGCCCGCATGACGGATACGCCCCAATTCACGGTCGGTAGGGAAGCCGGGTGTACAATCCGTAAGGCCCGCGCAATGTCGGGGCGACGAAGGGCATGGGGGCGGTGACGAGCGAGCACGAACTAGAACGGGCGCTCCTTCACACGTTGGAGGGGCTGAAGTACACGCGGCGCGAAGACATCCGCGACCGGGCCGCGCTGGAGGCCAACTTCCGACGGCACTTCCAGGAGCTTAACCGCGTCACCCTCACCGACGCCGAGTTCGCGCGGGTGCTCGACGAGATCGTCACTCCCGACGTCTTCGCCGCCTCCAGGACCCTGCGCGAGCGAAACACCTTCATCCGGGACGACGGCACCTCACTGCACTACACCCTCGTCAACACCAAAGACTGGTGCAAGAACACCTTTGAGGTCGTCCACCAACTCCGGATCAACGCCGACTACAAAGGCCACCGCTACGATGTCATCCTCCTGATCAACGGCATCCCCGTCGTCCAGATCGAGCTCAAGACCCTTGGCATCAACCCCAAGCGCGCGATGGAGCAGATCGTCGAGTACAAGAACGATCCCGGGAACGGCTATACCAAGACACTCCTCTGCTTCCTCCAGCTCTTTATCGTCAGCAATCGCGACCGCACCTATTACCTCGCCAACAACAACACCCGCCACTTCGCCTTCGACGCGGACGAGCGCTATCTGCCGATCTACCAGTTCGCCGACCCCGACAACCGCAAGGTGGATCACCTCGACGAATTCGCCGAGAAGTTCCTGGCAAAATGCGTCCTGGGCGAGATGATAGGCCGCTACATCGTGCTCGTGCAAAGTGAGCAGAAACTTCTCATCATGCGCCCGTACCAGATCTATGCCGTCCGAGCGATCGTCCGGTGCATCCACGAGAACAGCGGCAACGGCTACGTGTGGCACACCACCGGCAGCGGCAAGACCCTCACCAGCTTCAAGGCGTCCACACTGCTCAAGGACAACGACGAGATCCACAAGTGCCTCTTCGTCGTCGATCGTAAAGACCTCGACCGTCAAACCCGTGAGGAGTTCAATCGCTTCCAAGAAGGTTGCGTCGAGGAGAACACGAACACTGCCGCTCTGGTTCGCCGCCTCCTGTCCGACAACAAAGCCGACAAGGTGATCGTGACCACGATCCAGAAGCTTGGCCTGGCGCTCGACCCGGCCAACGCGAAGAACTATAAGGAGCGCCTGGCGCCCCTGCGGGACAAGCGCATGGCCATCATCTTCGACGAGTGCCACCGCTCCCAGTTCGGCGAGAACCACAAAGCCATCAAGGAGTTCTTCCCGAACGCCCAGCTGTTCGGCTTTACGGGAACGCCCATCTTTGAAGAGAACAGTCCCACCAAGCGGATCGAAGGAGAGGAGGCGACCAAGCTGACCACCAGAGACCTCTTCCAGCAGCAGCTCCATGCCTACACCATCACCCACGCCATCGACGACGGCAATGTTCTGCGCTTCCACGTGGACTACTTCGAGCCGCAGGGCGACAGCAGACCGCAACCCGGTGAGACCCTCGCCAAAAAGGCGATAGTGGACGCGATCCTCGACAAGCACGACACCGCCACCGGTGGCCGCCGCTTCAATGCGCTCCTTGCCACCGGCTCGATCAACGAGGCCATCGAGTACCACGGCCTTTTCGAAGCGGTGCAGATGGGCCGCCAGATGAGCGACCCGGACTACAAACCGCTGAACGTCGCGTGCGTCTTTTCCCCGCCGGGCAACCTCAGCGCAGACATCAAGCAGATCCAGGAGGACCTGGAGAACGAGCGCGAGGACTACAAGATCGACGCCGAAGGAAAGAAGGAGCACCTGAAGCGGATCATCGCCGGCTACAACGAGCGCTACGGCACGAACTTCCGCATCGAGGAGTTCGACCTCTACTACCAGGACGTCCAGAAGCGCATCAAGGACCAGCAGTTCCCCAACAGCGACCTGCCTCGCGAGCAGAAGATCGATCTCACCATCGTGGTCGATATGCTCCTCACCGGGTTCGACTCCAAGTTCCTGAATACGCTCTACGTCGACAAGGGCCTCAAGCAGCACGGCCTCATCCAGGCGTTCAGCCGCACCAACCGCATCCTCAACGCGACCAAGCCGTATGGAACGATCCTCGACTTCCGGGGTCAGCAGGACGCGGTGGACGCCGCTATCGCCCTCTTCAGTGGTGCGTCGCCGCGGCCGCCGAAGGAGATCTGGCTCGTCGACAAGGCGCCGGTCGTCATCGAGAAACTCCAGGAGGCGGTCCGGAAGCTCGCCGACTTCATGGCCTCGCAAGGGGTGCAGGCCAAGCCGGAGGATGTGGCGAACCTCAAGGGCGACCAGGCGCGTGCGGCCTTCATCGAGAAGTTCAAGGAAGTCCAGCGCCTCCAAACCCAGATCGACCAGTACACCGACCTCACCGACGAGCAGAAGGCGACGGTGGAGGCGATCATGCCGAAAGATCAGTTGAAGGGTTTCAAGGGCGCGTACCTCGCCACCGCCCAGGAGCTGAAGGAGAAGCAGGGCAAGACGGGGGGCGAGTCGGACCCCGTGCTCGACCAGCTCGACTTCGAATTAGTGCTCTTCGCATCGACCCTGATCGACTACGACTACATCATGGGCCTCATCGCCAAGTTCTCCCAGCAGCCGGCGGGCAAAACGAAGCTGACCCGGGAGGCGCTGATCGGGCTGATCGAGTCCGACTCCCAGTTCCTCGACGAGCGGGAGCTGATCACCGAGTTCGTGCGCTCGCTTGCGGAGGGCAAGGGGCTCAAAGAGGACGAGGTCCGGGCCGGCTATCAGGCGTTCAAGGCAGCGCGGCAGGAGGCGGAGGTGGCCGAGGTCGCCGAGCAGCACGAATTGCCGGTGGATGCGCTACAGAGGTTCGTGGACGACGTGCTCCAGCGTCGCATCTTCGACGGGGAGCGCCTGACCGGGCTCATGGAGCCCCTAGGCCTCGGCTGGCGTGAGCGGACGAAGGCCGAGCTCGCGCTCATGGAGGACCTGGAGCCGCTCCTTCGACGCCGAGCAGGGCACCGGGAGATCTCCGGGCTGAAGGTGTACGAAGCGCGAGCGGAGTACGGGGCGCCGAGCGCCGCAGGAGACTCTGATGCTGGTTAGCGACCCGCCCCGCCCGAATCCGAAACTCATCACCTGGGCGCGCAAGGACGCGGGGTACAGCGAAGAGCAAGTGGCCAAACGCCTTCAAGTCAAGCTCGCGCAGGTGCAGGGCTGGGAAGGGACTGGCAAGCCGCCGACCGTGCGCCAACTGATGAACCTCGCCGAGTTCCTACAACGGCCGCTCTCTCTGTTCTTCCAGGAGAGTCCACCCGCTCTCAGACCCCTTGCCGCCGAATACCGGCGTGTACCTGGAGTCGTGCCGGGCAGCGAGTCGCCCGAGTTTCGACGAGCGGTCCGGGACATGCTCGCCCGCCGACAGACCACGCTCGACCTTTACGAGGAGCTCGGCTACGACCTTCCGGAGTTCACCCTGACCGCCACCACCACCGAAGACCCCAAGGAGGTTGGCGCGCGTCTCCGGGTACGCATCGGCATCACAACGGAGCAGCAGCGGAGCTGGCGAGATGCCTGGCAAGCCTGGCGCGAGTGGCGAACCGCCATCGAGGGCATCGGTGTGCTGGTGTTCATGTTCCCGAAGGTTCCGCTCGAACAGGCGAGGGGCATCGCGCTCATCGAGAAAAGGCTTCCGGTTGCGGCGGTCAACACCAAGGAGTTCGCCGAATCACGAGCTTACACCGCCTTGCACGAGGTGGTGCACCTCATGCTGGCCGCCGCGAACCAAGAGCAGCCCGCCCTCGCCGAGAGCCGGTCGGCGGGAGAGTTTGAGCGGCTGGAGCGGTTCGCCGAAGTCGCCGCCAGTCATGCCCTTGTCGCCGAGGACGCCTTCATGCAAGCGGTGGGGCAATCAGCCCCGACCGGTGTCCAGGCCGTCCGGGAACTTGCGATGCGCTTCAAGGTCAGCCCCCTCGCGGCGGCGACGCGGTTGCGGGAGTCTGGCTTCTGGACATGGCCTCAATACAACGCCTGGCGCAGCGACTGGAGCCGCCAAGTAGCCGACCTGCCAAAGCCGTCGGGCTTCGCCACGCCAGTGAGCAAGGCGATCGGCCGTGGGGGCCGGACCTACGCGCAGCTGGTGTTCGAAGCGCTCGACACCAACCGCCTGACGATGCCGGAAGCGGCGCGGGCGCTCGGTTTGCGCAGCGAGCACTTCGACAAGCTGCGAGTCCGCTTGGTCCAAGGCTCGGCCGCGGAGGCGCCCGATGAGTAACGGAGCGGTTTACGTCGTGGATACCAGCGCACTGATGGACTGGCACGACCGCTACTATCCGACCGACGTCTTCCCGACGTTGGTTACTCACGTGGATTCCTTGATCGCCGATTCCCGGCTCATGAGCGTGGAACTGGTGCATGACGAGGTGACCAAGATGGGTTCAGCGACGTTACAGAGTTGGGCGAAGCGTCGGAAGAGCATCTTTGACCCCACGAAGAATCATCTGGTCCAGGCATTGGCGATAGAAGGCCAGTATCCTGCGCTGAAGGACCCCAACGCGCAGTTCGACGAAGCGGACGCTTATGTGATTGCGCTGGCTCAGATTCAAGGTGCGGTCGTTGTGACCGCCGAAACGCCGGCGGCACACAAGCGCAAGCCGAAGCGAGCCATGTACATTCCCGACGTCTGCGCCGCTCTGGGCATGGCGTGCATCAGCAACCTCGGCATGATGCGCCGCGAAGGGTGGGGCCTGTGACGAGGGGGGTCGCCGTTGAGTGAGCTCCGCCTCTTCTCGCTCACGTCGGGCAAGGCGGAGGAGTGCCACCCGGTCGCCTACAAGCTGGAGCGCGAGGTGCAGGACCTCTTCGAGGCCAACCTCGTCGAGCTGCTCGGCGTGCGGATGGTCGCCTCGGAGTTCTCGACCGGGCAGGGGGGCCGCATCGACACCCTCGGCATCGACGAGAACGGCTTCCCGGTCGTCATCGAGTACAAGCTCGATAAGAACCGCACCGTCATCAACCAGGGCATGTCCTATATGGCCTGGCTGCGCAGCCACAAGGCGGAGTTCTGGAAGGCGGTGTTCGAGCGGCTCGGCAAGGAGGCGGCGGACGCGATCGACCACAGCTCGATCCGGCTCATCTGCATCGCCACCGACTTCACCCGCGACGACCTCGGCGCCTACGAGCTGATGCCGAGCAACATCGACCTGGTGCGGTACCGCCGGTTCGGTCCGTCGCACCTGCTGCTGGAGCGGATCACCTCGACCGAGACCACGGCTGCCGCCTCTCCTTCCTCGACGGCCAAGGCGGGCGTGGACAAATCCATCTCGCAATGGCTTGAAGAAGCCAAGCCCGAGACCAAGTCCCTGTTCGAGTCGCTCCGGCAGGCGATCCTGGGGCAGGGCGAGGACGTTTCGGAGAAAGCGACGAAACTCTACGTCGCGTTCAAGCGCACACGCAACTTCGCCACCGTCACCTACGCGAGCTCTTCGAACCTGAACCTCTACCTCCATGTGAACGTGGACGACATCGCGATGCGCGACGGCCTTCGCGACGTGCGTAAGATCGGACACTGGGGAACCGGTGACCTCGAGGTCAAGGTCAAGTCACCGCAGGACATCGCCGCGGCTCTGCCGCTGATCCAGCAGGCGTACGAGGGGCAGCGATGAGCGGGCAGGGGCTGGTGCCGAAGCTGCGGTTTCCAGAGTACCAGGTAGCTTGGAAGCAAGTGCCATTAAGTGACGTGGCCGAAATCGTGAACGAGCGGGTCGGCGATGCTGAGTGTGTACCGTACACAGTCACGTCGGGGACGGGTCTCGTCACTCAGGGTGAGAAATACGGCCGCACAATCGCGGGCAAGTCGCTTGTCAACTACATTCGACTGCGCAAAGAGGACTTCGCGTACAACAAGAGCGCGACCAAAGCGTATCCAGAGGGATACATCGCTCGCTTCAGAGGTGACGATCAAGCTGCGGTGCCCAACAGCATCTTCACGTGCTTCCGAATAAGCGTCGGTGGGGTCGATCCGGCTTTTCTTGACTTCCAGTTCGCGGGAAACCTCCATGGGAGGTGGTTGCGAAGGCTACTAACCGTCGGTGCAAGGGCTCACGGCTCGCTGAACGTAAGCGACGATGACCTGATGGCGTTGCCGGTGCCGATCCCTGCCGGGCCTTCCTCCGACGCCGAGCAGCGGAAGATCGCGGAGTGCTTGACGTCGCTGGACGAGCTGATCGCGGCGGAGGGGCGGAAGCTGGAGGCGCTCCGCACCCACAAGAAGGGCCTCATGCAAAACCTCTTCCCCCGCGAAGGCGAACCCACCCCCCGCCTCCGCTTCCCCGAGTTCCACACCGCCGGGGAGTGGGGCCGGAAGCCGATCGGTGACCTCTTTGATACGACTTCCGGCGGAACACCAGACAGGAGAAAGCCCGAGTACTGGGGCCTACCAATCCCTTGGATAACGACCTCGCTTGTTGACTTCAACGTGATTCACCGAGCGGATGAGCATATAACTCATGCGGGATTGAAGAACTCCGCAGCCGTGCTGTTTCCCCCGGGAACCGTCCTCATCGCAATGTATGGCCAGGGCAAGACTCGCGGCAAGGTCGCTCTGTTGGCAACCGAAGCTGCTACGAACCAAGCATGTGCCGCAATCCTTCCAAGTGCGACCATAGATGTCAACTACACTTTTCTGAGCCTGTGCGGGCGCTACGACGAACTTCGCCGCCTCAGCAACAGTGGTGGTCAAGAGAACCTGAGCCAAGCATTGGTACGGAATCTGCTGTTCGCCTATCCTACTGACCTGAAAGAGCAACAACGCATTGCCTCCTGCCTTGGCTCTCTCGACACCCTCATCACCGCGCAAACCAAGAAGCTCGACACCCTCAAGACCCACAAACAAGGCCTCATGCAAGGTCTGTTCCCACTAACGGAGGGAGAATGACCGGCACAGAATCGAAACGGCCGTCTCCACCGTCGTTATCACTCTGCCACTCAAAGGAGAAGAATCGACTTGGGAAGGAAATAGAACCGTTTGTCATCGTTTCGGATGAGTCCGGAATTGATCAGGCAGTCCAGTCCGTGTGCTTTGTGGCCGGGCCCCTTTCGGCAATCAAGTCCCTGAACGGCGCGTGCAGGAAGGCCGTTCAGGATGCGGGCACGAGCGAGATCAAGTTTAAGGACATCGACGACGCCAGAAAACGCGATGCGGCGAAGGCAGCGCTGAGTGCTTTTCTCGATTGCCCGCATTGCCGAGCCATGACGCTGACCTGGAACCTCGTAGATTCGCGTCACCAGGTCCAACGCCGCGACAATTCCGCTAACTTCCACCGGATGCTCTTCCACGGTTTGAGGTCGGTTGCCGATTGGTTTGGAGATATCGAGTGGCATTGGTATCACGACCAGAACACGGCGCTCGATCAGGCCGAACTACAAGCGTTTCTGAACAACACGCGAGGATACAGGATCTTGTCGGGGATGCCCGTGAATCTATTCGGCGAGTATCGTCACACCATCCGCCTCACCAAGGTGGGGCAGCGGTGCTCGAAGGATATGCCTCTGATCGGCCTTGCTGACTTCTTGGCTGGCGCTACTCGCCATTCCGTCCACGACGGCGCGGGTTGCGTGGAGGTGCATCGGCACAAAGGTGGGCAGCAGGGCTTCAGCTTCGAGGAGGTGCAAGCTCACGTGACTGTTTCTGACGCGGTATTGGCGAAGCGTGAGATGGTTTCATACTTACGAGAGGAATGTGGGCGACGCAAGCTCGGTGTTTCGCTCGAGAGCACGAACCGACTAGAAACCCATCGTAAGGGATCAAAGGTTTGGTTTTGGCACTACGAACCTCAGGGCGATTACGACAAGGCCCCGACCAAGCCAGAGCGGGTGCATCTACGATGACCATTGCCAAATCGCCCGTCTCCAAGGAGCAGCGAATCGCCTCCTGCCTCTCCTCCCTCGACGTCCTCATCATCGCCCAGGCCAAGAAGCTCGACACCCTCAAGACCCACAAACAAGGTCTCATGCAGGGTCTCTTCCCCTGTGCGGAGGGTGATTGACAGCACCAGAGACATCCGAAGGGCTGGAATGGATCAGCCTTGCCGAAGTGTGGCTTGCCTATCGAAAAGCGAAGAAGGAGGCCTTCTACAACAATACTGCTCCGTACGGCCTGAAGTTCGTCGCGTTCGAGAAGGAACTCCAATCGAACCTTGAGAAGCTGCACAATCGACTTCACAACGAGGAGCACCCTTGGGCGGACGATGCGGCGTTCCTAGGCGGAATATCGTTGGTTCCGAAGTCTCTGGAACCATTTGCGGACGGGAAGCCTGAGCCGCATTTCCGCGAGAGCGATCCGCTAACCGAGTGGAAGAGGACTCATAACAAAACGAAAAGGGCCAAGGCCAGTGTGCGGCTTGTGATTGCCAGTTCAGTTGAATACTTGATCATATCAACGTTGTGGGCTCTGAAAGTGGGTGAGAAGTACGAGCGGAGCTTGCAATCACCGGGAGTGTATGCAAATCGCCTACGAAGACGCTTCCGGAAGGGCACAGAGGGTGAAGAAGTCGAAGTCGGAGCCGTCAATTGGGATTCGCATTCGTTATATCAGTCCTTCTCCCACCAATACGGCCGCTGGCGGCGCGATGGAATGAAGGCCACGCGCGCCGACCTTGAAGCAGGTGCCCGCGTTGTCGGCATAGCCCTCGACATCTCAAGCTTCTACGACTCCATCGATCCTGCCTTCCTCCTTTCCCAGGCATTCCTGAAACGCATGCAGGTTGAGCTCAGCCAGCAAGAACGAGCACTTACCGAAGCTATGATCCGGTCTTGTAAGACATGGTGCTCACAAGCCGGCAGAGCATGCGGCATTCCCATTGGGCTCCCGAGTTCCGGTCTGATCGCAAACCTGCTACTCGGCCCCTTTGACGGCGAGGTCTGCGCGAAGCTAGAGCCATCCTTCTATGGTAGGTTCGTAGATGACATCTATCTGTCCCTGAGGTCCGAGACAACGTTTAAGGACGGCAACACCCTTCTGAACTGGCTGGTTAAACGCATTCCATGGCTGACCAAACAGGATGATCACCTTCAACTGAGGCTCCCATATGCAGCAGGCTCCGACATTCGCCTAAGTTCCAAGAAGCAACGGGTGTTCATGCTGGAAGGGGAAGCTGGCAAGGACGTCCTGACGGCGATCGAAGAGCACATGAGGACGCAGGCGAGCGCACACAGGATGCTTCCAACGCTTCCGGACAACGATACCGAAATGAAGGAACGGGCGCTCCTGCTGAATCGCGATGCGGGTCTCGCCATGGCCGTCTTTCGAGAGGCTGACTTCGTGACTTTGAAGAAGGCTGGATTATCGGAGGAACTCAGCAAAATGGAGAGGATCTCCGAAGTCTTAGCTCCTGGGGAGTGGCTGGATGTGCGAAAGTCCTTCTACGAATTGGCTTGCCGGCACCTTCTGGCTCCCAGCGGCTTTGTCGAGTTCTATACATTTCTCCCGCGAGTTGTCGGCTTGATGGGGGCCAGCAGAGATTGGGACGCAATTGGGGCGCTGCTTGCGCAGGTGTCAAAGCTGAGGCAAGTTCTGGCGGATACGACTGACCTAGAGCCGGACCAACTGCGCCAAATCTTCGCCAACCTCGCGAAGCGGATCGAGCTAGCGGCCCTGAAGTGCTGCTTGGGGTTAAACGCGGAAGAACTCCGCGCTGCGACAAAAGCAATCCACGAGATACGCAATGTAGGGGAGATCGACGTTGAGGGCGTAACAGAAGCCCGCGTCAAACAATATGGAAAGCACCTGTATTTTGCAGACTGGAGTCGCCAGCCTTTCTATCGGCCCTTTTTGGAGAAGGCCCGTCAAGCCCGCCGTCAACCCAGCTTCCCGATGGAGATAGAAGCGCCCATGCACATCCCCAAGTTGAGAGTCGCTCTTGCAGAGATGCGTGCCTCGCGGTTGTCAGACCAAAATTGGCGGGGGCTTCTATTCCCGACCAGACCGATGCCGCTCAGTGAGATATCCTGCCGACTAGGATGGAAGTCCATCGTCGGCTATGCGAGGCGATCTGCGAGGTACAAGGGACGGCATCGCTTCGCCGATTGGGTCCTTGCCATCCGAGGTGTCCGACTCAATAGATGGGTGACGCCCCGCCCGATTCTCATAAGTGACCAGGGCCCTGTGGGGATCAGGGTGGGCCCCAAGGCAGACCGACCTATTCGTATCGCGATCACCAATGTGCTCACAGAACTTTCCGCCTGGAGTTCGGCGGCCAGTGGAACACCGATGCTAACCCGGGAGCGATTCACCCGCTTGACGCGACTGATCAATACTGTGCTCCAGCACGAGCCGCTTCCAGATATCCTCGTGCTACCTGAGCTCTCGTTGCCGCGCAGCCTCGAACGGTCTTTTGTCGAGAGGCTTGGCCGAAGTGGGATTGCTCTTGTTGCAGGACTAGAATACGGTCCGGCGCCGGGCAAGAGAGGTGGTCTCCTAAACCAAGCGGTCATCACAATCGACCTTGGAAGCGGCTACGGCCAGCTCCAGCTTCGGCAGACCAAAAATGCTGCGGCTTGGGAAGAGGCCGCACAGCTGGCCGCCGAGCACGACGCTCATGTGGTGGGGCCTGAAGGAGGGACTCCCGACATTCCTATCTACCGCTCTCGCGGCCTGTACTTCGGGTTGTTGATCTGCAGCGACCTCACCAACCCGCGCTATCGCTCCCACTTCCAGGGCTTGATCGATGCGCTGTTTGTTCTGGAATGGAATCCGGACATAGCCTCCTTCAACAGCTTAATCGAGGCCTCGGCCCTAGACGTGCACGCATACATTGTCCAAACGAACAACAGAGAGTATGGCGACGGAAGGATTCGCGGTCCGATGAAGCAATCCTACAAGCGCGACGTGATTCAGCTGAAGGGTGGGATCCACGATTACTTTGTGGTCGGGGAGATCGACCCCATCAACCTGCGATCATTCCAGTCCGCGAACGTTCCTGACCTCGATGATAAGGCTGTCTTCAAGCCTTTCCCGATCAAGTTCAAGATTGCGCCGTGGCGTAAGGTGAGGCCTTGAGAAACTCGCATCTCTATCTGCAATTGGCATATAACACATATGACAGCCCAAGAGAACCACCGACTCGGCAAGACGCTCTGGAGCATCGCGGACCTGGTTCGGTGCCCGCAATCCTTGGACCCCCTTTAACGCTAGAATAGAGCCCGAGGAGAACCGCCTTCAACACCATCGAGCATCCCATACGGCTGACCGGCAGCGCCTTTGAAGGGCGCGGATATGACCCCGGTGCGAGCGCTTTCTTCTGGAAGAACCTGGAGAAGTCGCTCTACGACACAGCACGCATTACTGTCTTCGGCTCTTCGCGCCGAACGGGAAGGCCGATCAAGGAGCTTTCCGAGGCTTGGGCCCTTCGCATCGAAGATGAGGGACCGGACACCAAGCGTGGCGGACGGGTCTTCGTCGCGCTCTTGCCGATGATCGGGGACGCCGCCCCGAAGCTGTTTGAACAGCGGTCGCTCTTCGGAGACCCACTCAATCCGGAAGACACGGTACTCGATTGGCTAGGCGACGTCACGACCGCGATCTGGCGCGAAGAGCGCGACAGTACTCTGCTCGACAGTGCCCTCTTGACCCAAGTGGCGAAGTACAAAGGCGCTGAAAAGAAGGGTCTCGAAGAAGCTGAGATTAGCACCCGGCGTTTTCGGGCAACCCCTGTCCAGGTGAATTCCGAGCTCGGAACTCGGGCGGAGGGACTGGTCCACGAAACCCCGCCTACCCAGATTGCCCGCATCAAGGGGTTCCTGAATCAGATGGCCTATCTGGAGCGGAGCCTCTCACTCAACTTGGATGAGGGTCAGAGGCTGCGCGTCCTCTGGGAGCCGGAGGACATCGACGAAGTCAAGTCCCTTTTAGGAAGGCAAGTCCTTTTAGAAGGGAAGCTTGAGTTCCGTCCGAACGGTCAACCGCTCATTCTGGTCGCTGATCGCGTTCGTGAGGCGACGGCGAGGGACGATGCCTGGAGCGAACTGCCGCGCTCCGCACCCGCGCTTCTTCGTCAGTCTCGCCTGCTTCAGCCAAGCGAGACCAACCCCTTGAAAAGGCTGAGCGGCATCCTCGACGGGCGCGTGAGCGATGAAGAGTTCACGAGGATGGTGGAAGAATTCAGCAGGGCGTGACCGATTTCGTGCTGGACACGAACATTGTCCTCCACTACTCGCGGAAGAACAGCCCTGTAGCCGCGCAGGTCGAGGCAGACTACGGCATCCGTGCCGCTCGCTTCCGGCCCATGATCTGCGCGGTCACTCTCGGCGAGATGCGTGCTTTCGCTCAGGGATGGCCCGCGGACCGGGTCGAAAGTCTGGAGGCGATCCTGGACGAGCTTCTCGTGATCGATATCCACCGTGACGACGTCCTGAGTGAGTACGCGAGGCTGCACAAGTTCTCTGCCGACGGTAAGGAGCTGGCCGAAAAGGGCGCACGGGGGCGCAACATCAGCCACAACGATCTCTGGATCGCGGCCGCCGCAAATGCGGTAGACGCCACCGTCCTCACGACGGATGCCGACCTGATCCGGCTTCCTTCCAGTAGCGTCCGCGTCATCCAGGTGAACTCCAAGACGGGCGTGACGGAACAGAAAGTCCCATGACCACCCAAGAAAACCACCGACTCGGCAAGACACTCTGGGGCATCGCGGACCAGCTCCGCGGGGCGATGGACGCGGACGACTTCCGCGACTACATGCTCGTCTTCATCTTCCTGCGCTACCTTTCCGACAACTACGAGGAAGCGGCCAAGCGTGAGCTAGGCGGGGACTACCCGCCGGCGGGGCCGGAGAGCAAACGGACGCCGTTGGCGGTCTGGTACGCCGAGAACCCGGACGACGTGGCGCTTTTCGAGAGGCAGATGCGCTCGAAGGTTCACTACGTCATCCGGCCCGAGCACCTCTGGACGAGCATCGCCCACATGGCAAAACGCCAGGACCCGGAGTTGCTCCATACGCTGCAGGCCGCCTTCAAGTACATCGAGGAGCAGTCGTTCGAGAGCACCTTCCAGGGTCTCTTCTCGGAGATCAACCTCGCCTCCGACAAGCTCGGCCGCACCTACACCGACCGCAACACGCGCCTGTGGGGGATCATCGGCAAGATCGCCGACGGCCTGGCCGAGTTCTCGACCGATAGTGACACCTTGGGCGATGCCTACGAGTACCTCATCGGCCAGTTCGCGGCCGGGTCGGGCAAGAAGGCGGGCGAGTTCTACACCCCCCAGCAGATCTCGTCCATCCTCTCCGGCATCGTCACCCTCGACAGCCAGGACCCCACCCAGGGTCGGCGCAGCCATTTGGACAGCGTGCTCGACTTCGCCTGCGGCTCCGGCTCATTGCTGCTGAACGTGCGGCACCGCATGGGCGACCACGGCATTGGCAGAATCTACGGCCAGGAGAAGAACATCACCACCTACAACCTGGCGCGCATGAACATGCTGCTGCACGGGGTCAAGGACAGCGAGTTCGAAATCTATCACGGCGACACCCTCACCAACGATTGGGACATGCTGCGCGAGCAGAACCCGGCCAAGAAGCCACGTTTCGACGCGGTAGTCGCCAATCCGCCATTCAGCTACCGCTGGGACCCGACCGAGGCGCTGGGCGAGGACATGCGGTTCGCGAACTACGGTCTCGCGCCCAAGTCCGCCGCCGACTTCGCCTTCCTGCTCCACGGGTTCCACTATCTGAAGGAGGACGGGGTGATGGCGATCATCCTGCCCCACGGCGTGCTCTTCCGTGGCGGGGCCGAGGAGCGAATCCGCACCAAGTTGCTCAAGGACGGGCACATCGACACCGTGATCGGGCTGCCCGCGAACCTGTTCTATTCGACCGGCATCCCGGTCTGCATCCTGGTCCTGAAGAAGTGCAAGAAGGCGGACGACGTGCTGATCGTTAACGCCGCCGAGCAGTTCGTGAAGGGCAAGCGGCAGAACGTCCTGACCGACGAGCAGATCGACCGCATCGTGGGCACCTACCAGCACCGGCGTGAGGAACCTCAGTTTTCACGCCGCGTCTCGATGGACGAGATCGAGAAGAACGGCTTCAACCTCAACATCAGCCGCTACGTCTCGACTGCGCAAGCCGAAGCCGAAGTCGACTTGACCGCGACTCACGCCGTGTTGGTTAGGATCGAGGCCGACATCGCGGAAGCCAAGGCAAGGCATAACGTGTTCCTTGCCGAACTGGGCCTCGATCCGATACCCTGAACCTCGATGAGAGGGCCCTTGAAGCGATCGGGAGTCAACGCGCCTCGATTTGCTCCAGTTTTCAGATCAATACGCCGATGGCTAGGAGTGAGGCATCGGGCGTTTCCACGGTTTGGCGCCATCTTAACGGACAAGGTGTCCCAAGCATGGCTAAACTCAAGCGTACTGTCATTATTGGCGGGGCCAGCGGCAGCAGCGGCCCGGTAACGTTCAAGCTCGTCCGGGGTCAGACGTTCATCACGGAACGCACGTCGCCGACCAATCCGAGCACGGCCGGGCAGCAAGCCGCTCGCAGCCGGTTCACGACCAGTTCTCGAGCCTACAAGGCGTTCAGCGCGGCACAGGTGGCGGCGTGGGACGACTACGCGGCGGCGGCCACCGAGCGTGACGCGATCACCGGGGGGCGACGATTCAAGGATGGAATGAACGCCTATGTCGCGTTAGCCACGAAGTACCTGCAGGTCACACCGGCGGGTACGGCGCCGACGTCGCCTCCCGCGACTCCGTTCACTGCGCCGGGCGTGACGCTCACGGCCGTCGGCGCCTCGGGCAAGGTGACGTTCACGGCAAGCGGACCGCTACCGGCGACCGTCCGGGCCGAGCTGCTCCTGCAGAAGCTCGCCAGTGCCAATCGCAAGCCACAGAAGGGTGCGTATCGCTCGAAGGCGTTCGCATCGTTTCCGATTGGCGGCCTGAGCCAGGACGTGACGGTTCCGCCCGGTCACTATGCCGCCGCCTACCGATTCGTCAATGCTTCGACCGGGCAGGCAACCGAGATGCAGGTCATCGGCGTTCAGCAAGTGACGCTCTCGGTCGAGCTCGGCGGGCAGAAGACGAACCGCAAAGCCGCCTAAAGTGTCGACCAGGGGTTGGGCTTGGGCCTGACCCCTCTAGACCCCGCGGCCAGACACGTCCGGGGTCGACGAAGTGGTACGGCTTTGGTCCGAGGCGATGCCTCCAAGCCGTGCCAATCGTCACAAACACGTATGCCCAAGGGAGTGCGCCAATGGACCGAGCAGCGTGAACTCGATAGCCTCTCGCCCTACGCCGCGAAGGCGGCCGAGAGCGAGGGTCGGCCGGTGCCCGAGGAACTGGATCCCGTTCGAACGTGCTTCCAGCGCGATCGCGACCGGATCCTCCATTGCAAGAGCTTTCGACGGCTCAAGCACAAGACCCAGGTCTTCATCGATCCGACCGGGGATCACTATCGGACGCGCCTCACCCACAGCCTCGAAGTGGCGCAGATCGGACGCACGATCGGGAGGGCGCTGCGCCTCAACGAGGACCTCATCGAGGCGATTGCGCTCGGTCACGACGTCGGTCACACGCCGTTCGGCCATGCCGGCGAGTCGGCTCTGGATGCCGCGATTCGGGCCCTGCCCGCTGGGGATCGGCCAGACGGTTTCCGGCACTACGAGCAGTCGCTGCGGGTGGTCGATGTCCTCGAACGGCTCAACCTCAGCCAGGAAACCCGGGCCGGCATCGGCGGGCACAGCAAGGGGCGGAAGGACCTCTCGGCTCACGACGGCATCCCGACTTCGACGCTGGAGGCGGCGGTCTGCCGGATCAGCGACCGGATCGCCTACCTCAACCATGATCTCGACGATGCCTTGCGGTCGGGGATCATCTCGACGATTCCCGACGAATTCGCCGAGATCGGCGACACTCACAGTCAGCGGATCGGGGCGATGGTCGAAGATGCGATCGTCCAGAGCCTCGACAAGCCCGCGATCGTGCTCTCGCCTTCGATGCTAGGTCGACTGAACGCTCTGAAAGAGTGGCTGTTCGAACGAGTCTATCTGCGCTACCCCGAGCTGTACCCCGACATTCCCAAAGCCCAAACCCTGGTGCAAGAGCTGTTCGTGCACTATCTCACACCGTTCGCGCTTCCAGACGGGTTCGTGGGGGTCCAAGGGGCGATCGACTATGTCGCAGGCATGACGGATCGATTCGCAATGGCGACGTACGTGCGGCTGAAGATGCCGCGAGCGTTCGAGCCTATCGAATGATCGCCGCGATGTTCTAGGCGTAGGTGTCGAGAGCGGTCGAGATCTTTGCGATCGAGGTCTTCGCGTTCCCAAACACCATGACTGTGTTGTCGTTGAGGAACAATTCGTTATCGACACCGGCGAAGCCAGGATTCATCGATCGCTTACTCACGATGACCGTGCGCGCTTTGTCGACGTCGAGAATCGGCATTCCGAAGATCGGGCTCGTCTTGTCGTACCGCGCGGCCGGATTGACGACGTCGTTTGCTCCGATCACGAGCACCACATCGGTTTCGGGGAAGAGCGGGTTGATCTGCTCCAGTTCGAACAGCTGCTCATAGGGGACGTCGGCTTCGGCCAGGAGCACGTTCATGTGGCCGGGCATCCGTCCGGCAACGGGGTGTACCGCGTATTTGACGTCGATCCCCATGCCCATCAACTTGCCCGCCAACTCCTTCGTCTGGTGCTGCGCCTGCGCGACGGCCATGCCGTAGCCGGGGACGATCACGACGGTGTTTGCGTTGGTCAGGAGGATTGCGGCGTCCTCCGGTGAGTAGCTCTTCGGCTGCTTGCCCGAGATCGCTTTGCCTCCCGCGGAGACCTCGGAGCCGACCGCTCCGAAGAGCACATTGCCGAGCGAACGATTCATCGCCGTGCACATCTGGAGCGTGAGGATCAAGCCGCTCGCGCCGACCAAACCGCCGCCGATCAGAAGGGCGTTGTTGGTGAGGACGAAGCCGGCAAGCCCGGCGGCGCAGCCGGTGAACGAGTTGAGAAGCGAGATGACGACGGGCATGTCCGCGCCGCCGATCGGCAGGACCCCCGACACTCCCAAAACAAGCGACGCGACCACGAGCCCGACGAAGATCGGAATCGTCGCTTGGCCGAACGCGAGGATCGCCAACGCCATCGCAAGCGTCACCACGAGGAGGAGCAGATTGAAGACCTGCTGGCCTTTGAACGTGAGCGGACGGCCCGGCAGGAGCTCTTGGAGTTTGCCGAACGCGATCAAGCTCCCAGAGAAAGAGATGGAGCCGATGATCGCGCTCAACACGGTCGTGATGCCTTGGACGCTTGCCGCGTGGTGACCGAGCGCATCGGCCTCGAGGAACTCGAAGAGCGCGACGAGGGCCACGGCTCCGCCGCCGAGCCCATTGAGAAGGGCGACCATCTGGGGCATGGCCGTCATCTGGACCCGCTTAGCGGACACGAAACCACCGATCGCTCCGACACCGACCGCGGCTCCGATCCAGGCCAGATTCGCGGGCTGGATCGATGGCGAGAACATGGTCACGACCAGCGCCACGGCCATGCCGAACATGGCCACCCAGTTCCCGCGCCGGGCCGAGACCGGCGAGTTCATCAGCTTCAGGGAGAGGATAAAGCAGACGGCGGCCACGAGATAGCCGATGTCGATCAGTTCGCGGCTCATGACTTCTTCCCCTTGCGTGATCGAAACATCTCGAGCATTCGGTCCGTGACGACGAATCCGCCGACGACGTTCAGAGTGCCGAACAGGACGGCAGAGACCCCCACGATCGTCATGAGCAGGTTCTCGGCCTTGCCGAGCACCAGAAGGCCTCCGACGAGGATCACGCCGTGAATCGCATTCGTAGCCGACATGAGCGGCGTATGCAGAGTCTGGGGGACCTTCGCGATGACTTCGAGACCGACAAAGACCGCGAGAATGAAAACCGTGACGATGGGAATGAGTGCGGCAAGCGTTTCGTTCATGAGGAACCTCCCTTTTCGAGGCTCAACCGGGTGGGTTCGTGGTAGATGCGACCCTCATGGGTCACGAGCGTCTCTCGGAGAATCTGGTCTTCGAGGTCGAGCTTCATTTGCCCGCCGGGCGCAAGGAGGAGCAGGAGTTCGGCGACGTTCTTGCTGTACATTCGGCTCGCGTCCGTCGCCATATCGCTGAGCAGGCTTGTCGGACCCAGGATCTTCACTCCGTCAACCTCCACGGATTGACCAGGGATCGTCGCCTCGCAATTGCCTCCGTTCGGGGCAGCGAGATCGACGATCACCGAACCGTAAGGCATCTTCTTGACCATTTCGCGCGTGATGAGGACCGGCGCGGGCCGGCCAGGGATCAGCGCCGTCGTGATGACGACATCGTTCTTCGGGAGCCTGGAAGCGATCAGCTCCAGCTCCTTGACGTGGGTGTCGGCGGAGACTTCCTTGGCGTATCCCGACGCATCCTCGGCGTCGTCGACCTTGAGTTGCATCTGGACGAAGCGGGCGCCGAGGCTCTCGACCTGCTCTTTGACTGCCGGGCGCACGTCGAATGCTTCGACGATCGCGCCCAGGCGCCTGGACGTCGCGATCGCCTGGAGTCCGGCGACACCGGCACCGATGACGAGGACCTTTGCCGGCGGGAGCGTTCCCGCCGCCGTCATGAGCATCGGGAAGAACTTCGGCAAGCTGTCGGCGGCGAGGAGCGCGCCTTTGTAGCCGGCGATCGTGCTCATGGAACTCAGCGCGTCCATGCTCTGGGCACGGGTGATCCGCGGGATCAACTCCATCGCGAAGACCGTGACTTGGCGCTCGGCGAGGGCGGCCACGCACCTGAGGTTGGAACTCGGGGAAAGGAACGCAATCAGCGTTTGCCCCGGACGGAACGTGGCGGCCTCGGCCACGTCTTTGTCCGACGGACCGTTGACCTTCGCCACCAAGTCGGCTGTTCCGAGGACTTCCTGCTCGGTTCCAAGCAGATGGGCGCCGGCTTCGCTGAAAGCGACGTCAGGGAACCCGGCTTGGGTCCCGGCACCCGCTTGAACGACGATTTCGAAACCCGACTCGGCGAGCTTCTTGACGACCTCGGGAACCAGCGCGACCCTCCGCTCCCCAGGCGTGGATTCCCTGACGACTCCGACTTTCATGATCCTCCCTGACACGTCGAGTCCCCTGATGTGTTGATTCGCGACCAACGTCGCGAATCCTGCCGCTGTCATGCGAACTTAGGGCACAATCACGGCCATGCGGGTCTTGGTGGTCGGCGGTGGAGGACGCGAGCATGCCCTTGCTTGGAAGCTCAGCCAGGAGGCCGAGGTCTTCTCGGCGCCAGGGAATCCGGGTATCGCCCAAATCGCGGAGACGTTTCCGGTCAGGGCCGACAACGAGGAGGGCATGGTCGCCCTGTGCGAGCAGATCGCACCGGAAGTGGTGCTCGTGGGACCGGAGAATCCGCTGCTTGCCGGTCTGGGCGACCGTCTTCGTGCGCGGGGCGTTTCGGTCTTCGGACCGAGCGCGGCCGCGGCCGCGCTCGAAGGCTCCAAGGCATGGGCCAAAGAACAGATGCTTGTCGCGGGAGTTCCCACGGCCCACCACCAGTCGTTCCGCGATTTCGACGCCGCGGTGGCATACGCCGCGTCCCGTTTCGATGGAGGGCGTCAGGTCGCGGTCAAGGCGAGCGGCGCCGCTCTCGGGAAGGGAGTCGTCGTCGCCCAGACGCATGAGGAGGCGCGCGACGCCCTCGAGGCGATGCTCGTCGACCGAGAGCATGGCGAGGCCGGGGCAACCGTCGTCGTGGAGGACGCACTGGTTGGGCGCGAGTTCTCACTCCTTGCCTTAGTTTCGGAGACGGAGGTCCGGTGCCTGCCCGTGGCGCAAGACTACAAGCGGGCGCTCGACGGCGATCACGGCCCCAATACCGGCGGAATGGGGAGCGTCAGCCCCGTCTCGTGGCTGACCGAGGACCTCGTCGCGCGCGCCGAAAGGGAAGTGATCGTCCCGATCGTTCGGCACCTGGCCGCACAGGGCCTCGACTATCGAGGATGCCTGTTCGCTGGTCTCCTGGTCGAGGATGGAACTCCCTATTGTCTCGAGTACAACGTGCGCTTCGGCGATCCCGAGACGCAGTCGATCGTTCGGCGGCTCGGACCGGGTTTTGCCCAGGCCATTCTCGACGTCGCCGAGGGCCGTCCAATCGGAGCGATCGAGGTGACGCGGGACGCGGCCGTTTCCGTTGTCGTGGCGAGCGGCGGCTATCCGGGAACGATCGAGACCGGGTTTCCCATCGACATCGGCCCAATGCCGGAGGGCGTCGAGATCTTCCACGCCGGGACGGCATCGCTCGATGGGTGTCTCGTCACCGCCGGCGGTCGCGTTTTTGCGGTGAGCGCTGTCGGCTCGACCGTCGCCGACGCACGGGAGCGCGCGTATGCCGGTGGCGCTCAGGTCGGGTTTGCGGGGGCTTGGTGTCGACGCGACATTGGTGCCTGCACTAAGGGACAAAGCGCGTCAAGACAAACAGATTGATCGCCGGAGGCGAGCTCTGGATCGTGTCATAAAAGCCCACCGCAAGTGTGTATCCCACCGTGATTCGGTCGCTCGACCGGAGAAAGTCCACCGCAGCCGCGGCATTCTCGAATCCGAACGTTGGAGAGCCGATCAGCATTGACTCAAGTCGCGAGCGTAGCGGCTCGGACAGCTCCGACGCCGTCGTCCGACCGAGCTTCGCCGCGCTCAGGCCGCCGACCTTGGCGAGGACTCGCTCAAGGTACTGCGCCGCCAGCTCGCGACTCACCTTCGCCTCCACTTCCAGCTGCTCGTCGACCCGCTTGGCCGCGATCGCATACAGCTGGCGCTTCGTCATCGTGGTGTTCAAAACCGTCGTCGTGAACTGGGTGCCGGGGTCGCCGGGCGAGGCGGTGGTTGGAGCCGGCTTCGGGTACACAAGCGGGGAGCTGCGCAGGATCGCGGCCTGCTGAGCGTCCCAAGGTGAGTCGTGGGAAAGCGAGAGCGTCTCGCTACGTCCTCCCTTTTCGATCGTCACATAGGGGTACGCGAACAATCCGATCGTCCCTTCGGCACGATCCAAGTTGGGGAGAGCGAGGTAACCCGCAAGCCATCGACCGACGGCACCCCGATCTCTTTCGGTCAAGTCGCCGAATCGAGTCGTGCCAAACCGATCGTCGGCCAGTGTCATAAAGGCTCGAAGTACGTCGGACTGTTGTCGCACACGTCGGAGCGCCCCGGTCTCCATATCCAACACGATCAGCGCGCCGTTTTCGACCGACGCAACGAGGTTGGGAGAGGTATTCAGGCGTTGAGCCACTTCCGCCGGAGTGCCCGTCTGCGCCTCGGCGGTGACGCGTCCGACGAGGGCGCTCGACTGCGAGACGACCGCGACATCTGGTGTTTGGACGGGGGAAAGCGCGAACAAGACCCCTGTGATCAGAGCGAGATTCAACCGCCTCCTCCGTTACCGTTGCCGGATACCACCCACGTCCTTTCGAATCGGTGCTCCAAGTATCGTTCGTTCCGACGCTCCCAGCCCGATTTCATGTGTGGTACTCGGCGTTGATGCGGACGTAGCCATAGCCGAAGTCACACGTATAGAACGTTGCGCTCGCGCCCGGGCCGAGAGTCAGTTCGATCCGCACCACGTCTGATTTGAGGGCGGTCGAGACGCGCCGGGCATCAAATGAGGCCGGGGTGCCGTCCTCGAACAACAAGTACTCCTCGCCCCCACTGAGGACCGCCAGCCGCGCTTCGTTTGGATCGAAGGGGACTCCCGCGCGGCCGGCGGCCGCCATGATCCGACCCCAGTTGGGGTCGCACCCAAACATCGCCGTCTTCACGAGCGGAGACTCCGCGATCGTGCGCGCGATGCGAGCCGGATCGGACGAACCGGTCACTTGGATCTCAAGGAGTTTGGTCGCGCCTTCACCGTCCCGAGCGATCTGACGGGTGAGGGAGAGACAGACCGACCCGAGGGCCTCGTCCAGTTGCGCGTCCGACGGTTCGACCTCGCTCGCGCCGTTGGCGAGGACGAGGAGCATGTCATTCGTGCTCGAGTCGCCATCCACGGTCAGGCAGTTGAACGTGTGCGAAGCGGCTCGCTCCAGCGCCTGCTGCAACCGATCAGGAGACACCACGAGATCGGTGACGACAAAGGCGAGCATGGTCGCCAGTCGCGGCGCGATCATCCCGCTGCCTTTGCCCATGCCGAAGATCCGGGCGACCCCGACTTCGGCATACGCGGACTTCTCGACGAGGTCGGTGGTGAGGATCGCTTCCATGAACGGCCGCGGGTCGTCGCCGAGCGCTTGGGAGGCGAGCTCGATACCCTTTTCGAGCTTGACCATGTCCATCAGGTGACCGATCACCCCCGTCGAAGCCACCGCCACTTCCTCGGCGGAGACCCCGAGCGCGTTGCCGGCAAGGGTCGCCATACGCCGACTATCCCGCAGGCCCTGCTCGCCGGTGCAGCAGTTGGCGTTGCCGCTGTTGACGGCGATCGCGCGCAACGTCCCCCGAGACGTAGCCTCACGGGAGACGTCGACACATGCGGCATGGACCAGATTCGTGGTGAACACGCCTGCCGCGGCCGCGGGTCGGTCGGAGACGATCAGGCCGACGTCGTTGCGGCGGTTCTTGAGCCCGCATCGGGCTCCGGCGAGTTGAAAGCCTCGCGGGATCATGGCCACACCCCGGCGAGAGGAAGTCCGGTCTCTTCGGGAAGCCCGAGCATCAGGTTCATGTTCTGGATCGCTTGGCCCGCTGCCCCCTTCACGAGGTTGTCGATCACGGAGACGAGAACCGCGTAGCCGGTCCGCTCGTCGACCGCGGCCGCAAGGAGGCACCGATTGGAGCCGAGCACGTGCTTGGTGCTCGGGAATCCTTCATCGAGAACGGCGACGCACGTGCGGCCTTCATATCGGCTCCGCCAGAGCCCGCGAACGGTGTCGGCGTTGACGCCAGGCGTCACCGGAACATGGATGGTCGAGCAGATACCGCGCGGAATCGGAAGGAGATGGGGCGTGAAGCGCACGGTCATCCCGAGTTGCTGTTCGATCTCGGGGGTGTGGCGATGCCCTGTGACGCCGTAGGGCTTGAACCCTCCAGCGAGTTCGGAGAACAGGAAGTCGGTCTCCTGCTTCGACCGGCCGGCTCCACTGACACCGCTCTTGGCGTCGATCACCGGGGTGCCGGCAACGATTCCGGCTTCTGCGAGCGGCATCAGGGCGAGCAGGCTCGCGGTCGGATAGCAGCCGGGGTTTGCGACGATGCGCGCCTGACCCAAGGCCCTGCGATCTGCGAGTTCGGTGAGTCCGTAAACGGGCCAGGGCTCAAGACCTCCCGGGTGATCGAGGCGGTACCAGGCCGGGTACTGGGCGAGGTCGGTGAGTCGGAAGTCGGCGGAGAGATCGATCACTCGGGACCGTTCGGCAAGGCTCGGTGCGTGGTGCATGGCAAAGCCGTTCTCTTGGCAGAGGAACACCACGTCGACCTCCCATCCGCACGGGTCGAAGCGCGTAAGCACGAGGTCGGTCGCGAGCCACGGGCACGAACTGCGCAACGGCTGGCCCGCTTGACGCTCCGACGTAACGACCGCGACCTCGGCGTTCGGATGCCCCGCCAACAATCGCACGATCTCCGCTCCGGTGTAGCCTGTCGCCCCGACGACTGCAACCGTGACCTTCATCGCTGAAGGGTACCCGTGCCGGTTCAGACACGCACGATCAGGACCGAATGGGGTGTGCCGACGACCTGGTCGAATGAGACGCTTCCCAGGCGCGTCCGCTCCAGGAAGCCGTGCCCCTGGGCACCAAGGACGAGAAGGTCGGCTTGGTGCTCGATCATCGCCTCCGACAGGGCTTCAAACGGCCTCTTCTCGATGACTTGGGCATCGACCGCGCAACCCAGGGTGCGAAACCGGTCGGCAAACGATCGGGTCCGGTCGAGAAGCTTCTCCGAGAACCAGCCCTTGACCTCGTCGCCGAGTTTGGGCACGTCTTGAACCATGAGCTCGGCGAGCTCGGGTTCGACGACGTTCGCGGTCACGACCACGACCTTCGCGAGTCCTCTCGGAGCCATGGCCACGAACCGCTCGAGGCACGTCATCGAGTAATCGGAATGATCGGTTCCGAAGATCACCGTCACGGCTCCGTCGCGTGAAGTCTGACCTTTGCCGAAGAGCACGCTGTTGTGGGCTCCGACAGCCAGCCCCTTCGACATACTTCCGAAGAAGAGGGAGCTCCAGAAGCCTTGTTGCGCGGAGCCGACGGCGGTGAGATCGGCCCCCAGATCGTCGGCTCGATCGATCGTCACCTCGACGGGGGCGCCGTAGATTACGTCTTGCGCCGTGATCCGGTAGTGGCCCGCAAGGGTCTCGGCCGCTTGAGCAAGAGCCTCCTTGCCCTGCCTCAGGCGTTCGGCCATGATCATCGCGACCGGGCTGTCTTGAGGGAGATCCGGGAACGAGCCGTCGGGCAACACCGACTCGACGATGTGGAGAAGGGAAGCCGAACTGTCGTGAAACGAGAGCCGGTTGAGCATCCTCGCCGCCGGCTCCCAGCGGGACTGAGCGTCCACGCTGACGAGAATTTGCATACCCTCATTTTGCCAGGGATCGACTTTGGGTTACAATACGGGCCGGTCAGCCATGTTTGCCCTCAATTTCTACACGGATTTGTACGAAGAGGTCCTCCGGAACGGTCGCAAGGCGGCGACGATCCGACTCGGGGATAAGTCCGACAAATACAAGACGGGCATGATCGTATGGATCACGGTCGGGCCCCGGTTCGGACGACGCCAGAAGCTCTACAACGCGATCATCGACCGCGTCGAGGTCAAGCCGATCGCGGAACTCTCGCCCCGCGACATCGAGCGCGAGAATCCGGAGCTTCGCGGGCAGGACGAGGTGATCTCGATGCTCAGCCGCATTTATGGCGAGTTCATCACGCCCGCCCATCTGGTGACCGTGATCTACTTCTCCCGGGTCGATGACGGCTACGCGTAGATCACGCGAAGCACTTCGTCGACGCTCGTGATCCCCATCAGGATCTTCTGGACCGCGTCCATCTGAAGGCTGCGCATGTCGTTCTCGATCGCGAGGCGCCGGATGATGTGGCTCGGCGACTTCTTCAGGACCTCGTCTCGGATCGGGTCGTTGAGCGCCATCAGCTCATGGACGCCGGTTCTGCCTTTGTAGCCCGTCCCCTTGCACGTGTCGCACCCCGCTCCCTTGAAGAGAGTGATCTCACCGTGGGTGTCGGCGCCGATCTCCTCGGGCACCGGGAAGCCGTACCGGAGCAGGCTCTCGCGGTTGGCGGTGTAGGATTCCTTGCAATTGGGGCAGATCTGGCGGACGAGACGCTGGGCGAGAACCCCGATGATCGAGGAGGAGATGAGGAACGGCTCGACCTCCATGTCGATCAGGCGGGTCGGAGCCGAAGGCGCGTCGTTGGTGTGGAGCGTGCTGAGGACCAAGTGGCCGGTCAGAGCCGCCTCCATCGCGATCGTGGCCGTCTCCTGATCGCGCATCTCACCGACCATGATCACGTCCGGATCCTGGCGGAGCATCGCGCGAAGGCCGGCGGCGAACGTCATGCCGGCGCGGACGTTGACGTTGCACTGGTTGATGCCGGAGAGCTCGTACTCGACCGGATCCTCGATCGTGATGATGTTGTTGTCCCCGGTCGAGAGCTTGTTCAGGATCGAGTAGAGCGTCGTCGATTTGCCCGATCCGGTCGGCCCCGTGACGAGGATGATGCCGAAGCTGCGCGCAGCCATGTCCTCGATGATCTTCAGGTTGTGGGGCAAGAAACCGAGCTTGGATAGGCCGACGTTGATGCCGCCCTTGTCCAAGATGCGCATGACGATCTTCTCGCCATAGACGACGGGAAGCGTCGAAACCCGGAAATCGTAGTCCTTTCCGCCGATCACGGCCGAAATGCGGTTGTCCTGGGGGGCCCTCTTCTCGGCGATGTCCATGTTCGACATGATCTTGAAGCGTGAGGTGAGCGGGGCGAGCACCTTCTTCGGGAGCTTCATCCCCTCGATCATCACGCCATCGACGCGATACCGGACGCACACGCCATCCTTGCGCGGCTCGATGTGAATGTCGCTCGCCTTGTCCGTGACCCCCTGATTGACGATCAGGTTGGCGAGGCGAATGATCGGCGCATCTTCGCCCATCTCGCGGAGTTGGGCTTCGCTGAGCTCGTCGTCTTCCTGGGTCGAGATCTCG
>ERZ761602.2424-NODE-2424-length-29274-cov-395.991136_pt1 | contig 29274 bp, 19 predicted proteins | sample MGYA00512165_ERZ761602 | MGnify/ENA primary metagenome ERZ761602 (study PRJEB28899, sample SAMN02445085) | bioreactor sludge metagenome | biome: EBPR sludge; isolation source: Thorneside wastewater treatment plant | place: Australia: Brisbane, Thorneside...
GTCGCTGCGTGGCGAATCGATTCGTTGCCTGAGATTGCCGCTGGTCAGCAGTTGCCCGATCCAGTCGGCGAAGCCGCGCAAGTCGCCCTGCAGGCGTGGCACGTAGGCGAACAGGAAGAACAGGCCGTAAAGAGCAGAGGCAACCGCCAGCACGTCGAGAAGCGTGCCAACACCGCCGCCGGTGAAGCGCGCGCCGGCGAGGCGCATGGCCGCGCCGAGCAGGGCGACGACGCCGATCAGCGTCAGCTGCACCGGCAACGAGAGCAGGCGGGCGATCCCGGCAGCACGACGATTCACCACGCGCCCCTGCTCGATGGTCAGCCGCTGATCTCCCTGACGGATCCGCTGGTAGGCGGTGGCTGCGGCATCGATCTCGGCGCGCGTCGGCCGGCTGCGTACCGACTGATAGCCGACGACCTGGCCGCCTTCACGGACCGGCGAGACATTCGCGACCACCCAGTAGAAGCCGCCGTCCTTGCGCCGGTTCTTGACGATCGCGCGCCACGGACGGCCACTCTTCAGCTCGTGCCAGAGGTCGGCGAAGGCCTCGCCGGGCATGTCGGGGTGGCGGACGATGTTGTGCGGCTGGCCGATCATTTCGTGGCGCTCGAAGCCGCTGACGCTGGCGAACGCTTCATTGGCCTCGACGATCACGCCCTTGAGGTCGGTGCGGGAGTAGATGAACGCGTGCTCGGGCAGCATCGTCTCGACATCGTTCACCGGCAGGTTCTGGCGCATGTGCTTCCTTCATCGCGACGGGACGCGTGATGATAACCGATGCCTACGGCGATTCGAACACCTGTTGCCAGAGTGCCAGTACCGCCTCGATGCGGCGGCCGACCGTCGCCCGTTCGACGCGCGCGCGGCGGCCGGCGTTCAGCCGCAGGACGTGCTGCATGCGGCGATACTCGCGGTAGGCATCGCGCACCGCTGCCGCAGCTGTGGCAGGAATCAACCCCAACTCGGCGGCGATGCCGAGCAGCGCAATGTTGCCGAGGTTGCCGCAGAGTCGGGCATGTCGCTGCGCGTGGCCGAGGATCAGGTACTGGACGATGAACTCGACGTCGATCAGGCCGCCGCGGTCGTGCTTGATGTCGAAGAACTCCGCGCTGCCCGAGGCGTGCTGCTCGAGCATGCGCTGGCGCATTGCCAGCACTTCCTGGCGCAGCGTCGGCAGATCGCGCGATTGCCGCAGGACCTCGATGCGGATGGCTTCGAAGTGGTCGCCGAGCGCCTGGTCGCCGGCGCAGAAACGGGCTCGCGTCAGCGCCTGATGTTCCCACACCCAGGCGCGGTGCAACTGATAGTCGCGGAAGGCGTCGACCGGGCAGACGAGCATTCCGGAATCACCGTTGGGCCGCAGCCGCAGGTCCACCTCGAAAAGCGTTCCGGCGGCGGTCTGGCTCGACATCCACGTGCTCATCCGCTGCCCGAGACGGGCGTAGAGCTCGCCGGTGTCGGTCTCGGGGTCATCGTGCAGGTAGACGAGATCGAGATCGGAAGCGAAGCCGAGTTCCTTGCCGCCGAGCTTGCCGTAGGCGATGACGGCGAATCGCGGCGGCAGCTCGGGCCGCGGGTGCCGCTGCCTGAGCTTCTGCCAGCAGAGATCGAGGGTCGTCTGCACCATGATGTCGGCGAGCTCGCTGAGTCGGTCGGCGAGGTGCTCCACCGTGTGCATGCCGGCCAGATCCTGCGCCAGGAAATGGAAGACCTGCGCATGATGGGTTTCGCGCAGGACGTCCATCTCGCGCTCGGTGTCATCGACGTGCTGCGCCAGTCCTGCCCGCAAGTTGTCGCTAAACTGCTGCCAGTCGGTGGTGACGTCGAAAATCCGCGAGTCGAGCAGTTCGTCGAGCAGGATCGGGTGGCGCGTCAGGTAGTCGGCTGCCCACGACGAGCTGCCGATCAGCTCGGCCAGCTTGCGCAGCGCCTGCGGATACTGCTGCAGGAGTGCGAGATAAGCGCCGCGCCTGCTGATCGTGTCGAGGAAGTCAAGGCCGCGCTGCCAAGTCGCATCGGGCGTCGTCGTCGCGGCGGCAGCATCGATCAGCCGCGGCCCGAGGGCGTCGAGACGCTCGCGGTTGCTCGCCGGCAGCTGCAGGTAGCGGCCGCTCTGGCGGAAGCCCTGCAGTCGTTCGAGGAGTGCCTGCGGCTGCCGGAAGCCGAGCGCCGAGAGTTGCTCGAGGTTGTCGTCGGCCGCCGTCACGCCGTCCCAGATTCCGGCCAGCGGATGCCGCCCTTCCTCGGGTTCGGAGAAGACCTGTTCGAAGTGGCGAGCGACGATCGCGCGATGTGCGTCGAGTACCGTCAGGAACGACGGCCAATCGGCGAATGCCATCGCCGTCGCGATCAGCTGGCGCTCGTCTTCGCCACTCGGCAGGCGGTGCGTCTGCGCGTCGCCGACGTACTGCAGGCGGTGCTCGAGGCGGCGCAGGAATTCGTAGGCCGTCGCCAGCTCGCGCTCGCTTTCTGCCGGTAACAGCCGACGCTCGGCGAGCAGCGCGAGGACGCGCAGCGTCGGGCGAATCTGCAGCGCCGGATCGCGGCCGCCGCGAATGAGCTGAAAGACCTGCGCGATGAACTCGATCTCGCGGATGCCGCCCGGGCCGAGCTTGATGTGTTCGGCCATGTCGCGGCGCGCCACTTCGCGGCGGATCTGCGCGTGCAGTTCGCGCATCGCGTTGATGGCGCCGAAGTCGAGGTACTTGCGGAAGACGAAGGGGCGGCAGATGCGCTGCAGGGCGTCGACCCATTCGGGTTGCAGATTGGCCCCTTCGTTCATCACCCTCGCCTTGATCCAGGCATAACGCTCCCACTCCCGGCCCTGCGCGATCAAATAGTTCTCGAGCGAACCGAGCGAGCCGACCAGCGGCCCGGAATCGCCGTTCGGCCGCAGCCGCATGTCCACCCGGAAGACCTGGCCATCCTCGCTGAGATCGCCGAGGGCGCCGATCAGCCGCTTGCCGAGGCGGAGGAAGAAGTCGTAGTTGTCGAGGCGGCGGCCCTTGCCGCCGGTCTGTCCTTCTTCCGGGTAGACGAAAATGTAATCGACGTCCGACGAGACGTTGAGCTCGCGGCCGCCGAGCTTGCCCATGCCGATGATGAGCAGCCGCTGCGGTCGGCCCTGCTCGTCGAGGGGCTCGCCGAACTGTTCGGCGAGTTGTCGGTGCAGGAAGTCGAGCGCGAAGTTGGTGCTGACGTCGGCGAGCTGCGTCATCGTCTCGACGACTTCACCCAAGGGGGCGAGGCCCCCGATGTCGCGTACGATCAGGGTGGCCATGACGCGCTGCCGCAACTGCCGCAGGGAGCGCTTCAATGCCTCCTCGGAAGCCGGCGCGGCGGTGGCGAGGAAGGCGCTCATCCGGTCGGCGGTAAGCCGGCGTTCGGCGTTGTCGTCGAGCCAGCCGCCAATCTCCGGGCGCGCTGCCAGCAGTTGCCGCAGATAGCGGCTGTGCGTCGTCGCTGCCAGCCGGGCGGCGGCGAGATCGGGCGGCCGCATGCCGCTGCTGTCGCTGGAGTCGTTCATCGTTCCTTGGTCTCGTCTGGAGGCGGATCGGGCGACGTGCCCGCAGCGCTGAAGCGCGGCGGCAAAGCCGTTACAATGGGGCATTCGCCGATTCGACCGGGTACCCCGACATTCTAGTGACGCGCACCGACTGTTGGCAAAAGTCTCTCCGCGCTGGCCCATTCTGATGCAGCAGGACGAGCTGCGTCCGGCGGTATACCATCGCCTGCACCTTGTCGTCCCTTTGGTCTCGCACCCGGTGGTACGCACGGCCTGGCGCTGGGCGGTGCGGGGGATCGTCCTGCTGTACTTCGTCTTTGTGCTGCTCATTCTCGGCCTGCGCTACCTGATCCTGCCGAACATCGAGAGTTATCGCCCCAACATTGAACGCGCCGCCAGTCAGGCGCTCGGTCTCTCGGTCGCGATCGGCGGCATCGAGGCGAACTGGTCTGGAATCAATCCCGACCTCGTCCTCTCCGACGTGCGCATCGCCGACGCCCACGGGCAACCTGCGCTTGCCTTCTCCCGCGTCGAGAGCGTGCTGTCGTGGTCTTCGCTGCTGCGGCTGCAGTTGCGCCTGCGGCTGCTGCAGATCGATGAGCCCACCCTGCATCTGCGGCGCGACGTCGACGGTCGCTTCTTCGTCGCCGGCATTGCCGTCACCGAGGACGACAGCGACGGTGGGGTCATCGACTGGGTGCTGGCGCAGAAGCACATTCGCGTCAACGGTGCGACGGTGCTCTGGGAGGATGCCCGACGAGGCGCACCGGCGCTCATTCTCGAAGACGTCAATCTGGCGCTCGACAATGACGGCCGCCAGCACCGCTTCGGACTGACGGCACTGCCGCCCGCCGAGCTGGCGTCGGCGATCGACCTGCGCGGCGACTTCCGCGGCCGCGACCTCGACGACGCCGCCAGCTGGAAAGGACAGGCGTTCGTCCAGATCGACTACGTCGATCTCGCTGCCTGGCGAGCCTGGCTCGATTACCCGTTCGCATTGCCGCATGGTCGAGGCGCGCTACGGGCTTGGGCAGGTTTTGCCGAAGGCAGGCTGCAGGACCTGACTGCCGACGTCTCGCTCGGCGACGTCAACCTCCGGCTGACGAAGAACCTGCCGGCGCTGGCACTGGACCGGCTCTCCGGTCGTATCGGGGCGAAATTCCCGCCTGGGGGCCTGCGGGTCGATGGGCGCCGTGTCGAACTTCTTGCTCGGTCACTGGTGGCGCCGGCGCCCGTCGACGGCGCTGCTGCTGCGGTGACCGGGCAGCCGCCGCGGGTGACCGAGCTGCGCATCGAGCCGACTGATTTCCATCTCGAATGGCAGCAGGAGAAGCCCGAGGGCGGCCTGGTGCGCGGCAGTGCGACCGCCAGCGTGCTCGACCTCGGGGTCATCGGCGGACTGGCAGCCTACCTGCCGCTCGATCCGCAGTCGCGCCGATTGCTCGACGAGTTTGCGCCGCGTGGTCGGATCGGCGAACTGCGCGCCAGTTGGCGGGGCAGCGCCGACGAACTGCAGGCGTATTCGCTGCAAGCTTCCTTCGCGGACCTGGCGCTGCAGCCTGCACGCCACCTCCCAGGCGCCAGCGGCCTCTCCGGCTCGCTCGATGCGAGCGAGAAGGGCGGCGCCGTGCAGTTGCGTTCGCGGCAGGTGAGCGTCGAGCTGCCGCAGGTCTTTCCCGAGTCGGCGATTGTCCTCGAAACCCTGAATGCGCAGGCGAAGTGGAAGATCAACCAGGGCAGCGTCGAGGTCGAACTGGCGCGCGCCGACTTTGCCGGCGCCGACGCTGCCGGTTCGGCGCAGGGAACCTACCGCAGCAGTCCAGACGGACCGGGCAGCATCGACCTGACGGCAGCGCTGACACGTGCCGAAGCGACCGCCGTCTGGCGCTACCTGCCGGCAGCGATCAACGTCGATGCCCGGCACTGGCTGCGCGATGCGCTGAAGGAGGGGAGCGCCAGCGAAGCGCGGCTGATCCTCAAGGGCGATCTGGCGAACTTCCCCTTTCTCGACCGCAAGCAGGGACAGTTTCTCGTCACCGTCAAGGCGCAGGATGTCGTCCTCGACTACGGTACCGGCTGGCCGCTGATCAGCGGCATCGACGCCGACCTGCGCTTCGAGGGCAACGGCATGGTGGTACAGGCGCGGCGCGGCTCGATCCTCGGTGCGACGCTGGCGGAGACGCGCGCCGAGGTCCCGGATTTCGATGCGCCGGTGAGCACGCTCAAGCTCAAGGGTCAGGTCGCCGGGCCGACGGCCGAGTTCCTCAAGTTCATCGACCGGAGCCCGGTGGCAGCGCAGATCGACCATTTCACCGAGAAGATGAGCGCCAGGGGGACGGGACGACTGGACATCGCGCTGGTGATTCCGCTCGAGGAGGCGCGGCTTGGCGAGTCGAAGATCGACGGCACCTACACGTTTCAGGGCAACGAGATCGTCGTCGATCCCCTGCTGCCGCCGTTGCAGCAGGTGAAGGGCAGCCTGCAGTTCTCGGCGACCGATCTGCGCGTTCCCGAGATCAATGCCCGGCTGTTCGGCGGTCCGCTGCGAATCACCGGCGGCAGCCAGGAAGGCAAGGTGCGGGTGCTGGCGAGTGGTACCCTGGTGGTCGATGATCTGCGACGGCACATCGACTCGCCCGTGCTCGCCGGCATCTCGGGCGGGACCGGCTATCGCGCAGAGATCAGGGTGCGCAAGCGCGATGTCGATATCCTGGTGGACTCCGATCTGGTCGGCGTCGCTTCCACCCTGCCGGCGCCGTTGGGCAAGTCGGCCAGTGAGGCGATGCCGCTGCATTTCGAGAACGAACTCCTGCCGCCAGCGCCGGCAGCCCCAGGCGGCCAGGCCATCGTCCGGGACCAGGTGCGCGCCACTCTCGGCAAGGTACTCAGCCTGCAGCTGATTCGCCGCAAGCAGGGGGATGAGGCGCAGATCGAACGCGGCATGGTCATGGTCGGCCGGCCGGCAGCCGCGCTGCCCGAGCGCGGCCTCAACCTCGGCATCAGCGCCCGCAGCATTGACCTCGACTACTGGCAGAAGCTCGTCGGCGGTGGCAGGAAGGGGGGGCAGGCAGGAGCGGCAGGTCTTCCTGTGGCCATCGATCTCAAGGCTGACGAACTCGTCCTCCTCGGCCAGACCTACACCGGCGTCGCCATCGGCATCACCGGCATCACCACGCGCTGGCGCGGCAACGTCGAAGCGGAGCAGGCTGCCGGCACCTTCCAGTGGGATGACAGCGGCGCTGGCCGGCTGAAGGCGCATTTCAGCAAGTGGCGTCGTCCCGACCGGGTACGCACCGATGCCACCGCCACCGAGCCGCTCCGGGAACTGCCGGCGCTGGACGTGGTGGTCGAGGATTTTGCTGTCGGCCAGAAGCGCTTCGGACGCCTCGAGGTGCAGGCGCACAACGATGGCGGCATCTGGCGGCTCGACAGGATCGACCTGCGCAACCCTTATGGCAGCCTGTCGGGCAGTGGACAATGGCAGCTCAGTGCGGCCAACCGGACGCAGCTCGACTTCACGCTCGAGAGCAGCGACGTCGGCCGCCTGCTCGACCGGCTCGGCTACGGTGGCACGGTACGCGCCGGCAAGGCCGCCATGAAGGGCCGGATCGGCTGGAACGGAGCACCGGCGGAGCTGGACTATGCGACGCTCAGCGGCGACATCCAGGTCGAGGCGAGCAAGGGGCAATTCATCAAGGTCGATCCCGGCGCCGGCAAGCTGCTTGGACTGATCAGCCTGCAGGGACTGCCGCGACGTTTCAGCTTCGATTTCGGCGACGTTTTCAGCGAGGGCTTCGCCTTCGACAGTCTCAGCGGCAGCATCACCGTCCGCAGCGGCGTCATGCACACCGACCGGCTGCAGATCAGTGGCCCGTCGGCGCGCGTGGTGATGAGCGGCGAAGCCGATCTGAAGAATGAAACGCAACGCCTCGAAGTCAGCGTCCAGCCCGACCTCGGCAGCAGTGCGGCACTCGGCGTGGCGGTGATCAATCCGCTCGCCGGTGTCGCGACGCTGCTCGCCGACAAGATCCTGCAGGGCCCCCTGAGCAAGGCTTTCAGTTTTGACTACCTGGTCACCGGCAGGTGGGACGATCCCAAGGTCGAGCGCATCTCGCGCCCGCCGAACAGCGCCGCGACGACGCCATGACCCGCGCTTCCCAACCCGAGCGGAGCAAGCAATGAACACAGGTCCCGACGAGCGGCACCCGGCCGCGCACGCTGCCAGCGTCCTCCGTGTCGCCGCCCTGCAGATGGTCTCGACGCCGCGCGTCGACGAGAATCTGCGCACTGCCGCTGCCCTGATCGGCGAAGCCGTTGCCCAGGGCGCCGAGCTGTTGGCGCTGCCCGAGTACTTTGCGATCATGGGGATGACCGATGCCGACAAGGTGCGCCTGCGCGAGTCCGATGGTCGTGGCCCGATCCAGGATTTCCTCGCCGGCAGCGCCCGCGAGCATGCGGTCTGGCTGATCGGCGGCTCGCTGCCGCTGCTCGCCGACAGTCCCGACAAGGTGCTCAACTCGACGCTGGTCTACGATCCGCAGGGGCGGCGCGTTGCGCGCTACGACAAGATCCATCTCTTCGGCTTCCAGCAGGGCAGCGAGCGCTATGACGAGAGCGCGACCATCGAGGCCGGTCGGCTGCCGACCGCCTTCGTCACGCCCTTCGGCCGTGTCGGTCTGTCGATCTGCTACGACCTCAGGTTTCCGGAGCTTTATCGCGCACTCGGTGTCACAGAGCTGATCGTCGTGCCGGCGGCCTTCACCGAGACGACTGGCCGTGCGCACTGGGAGATCCTGCTGCGCGCGCGGGCAATCGAGAACCAGTGCTACGTCCTGGCGGTCGCCCAGGGTGGCCGGCACGAGAACGGGCGGGAAACGCACGGCAACAGCATGCTCATCGACCCCTGGGGGACGATACTCGATCGCAAGCAGAAGGGCCCCGGAATCGTCATCGGCGACCTTGAACAGGTTCGCCTGGCCGAAGTCCGCGCCAGCCTGCCGGCGCTTGCGCACCGTGTCATGTAGGAGTCCCCGGCAGAAAAACGCAGCAGAAATGGAAATTCAATGACCGCCAAAGCTCAAAACCTCCTCACGCAGGCACGCAAGACCCTGCTCACCCCCTATGGCCTCGACATCACCGACCTGACGGCGGTGTTCGGCAAGATCATGGCGCATCGGGTCGATTATGCCGACCTCTACTTCCAGTACAGCCGTTCCGAGGCCTGGAGCCTGGAGGAGGGGATCGTCAAGGCGGGCAGCTTCAGCATCGATGAAGGCGTCGGCGTGCGCGCCCTCGCCGGCGAGAAGACCGCCTTCGCGTACTCCGACGATATCAGCAGCCAGGCGCTCGGCGATGCCGCCGGCGCCGTGCGGGCGATTGCCGCCGCCGGGCAGGAGCGGCGCGTCCCGGCGGTGAAGAGGAGTACCGGCGGCCACCGCCTCTACCTGCCGAACGATCCGCTGGCTTCGCTCGACGCCAGCAGCAAGGTCAGCCTCCTCGAACGGCTCGAAGCGCTGGCGCGTGCCGCAGACCCGCGGGTGACGCAGGTCATGGCGCACCTCGCCGGCGAGTACGAAGTGGTGCTCGTGGCCGGCAGCGACGGCCGGCTGGCAGCCGATGTGCGGCCGCTGGTGCGGGTCTCTCTGACGGTCATCGTCGAAGAGGGCGGGCAGCGCGAACAGGGGTCGGCCGGCGGCGGCGGCCGCAGCGATTACGGCTGCTTCACCGACGCCGTGCTGCAGGATTACGCGCGGGAAGCGGTGCATCAGGCTGTCACCAACCTGGCCGCGCGACCGGCACCGGCGGGAACGATGACGGTCGTCCTCGGCGCCGGCTGGCCGGGAATCCTCCTGCACGAAGCCGTTGGCCACGGACTCGAGGGCGACTTCAACCGCAAGGGAAGTTCGACCTTCGCCGGTCGCGTCGGCAGCCGCGTTGCCGCCAGCGGAGTGACCGTCATCGACGATGGCACGATTGCCGGGCGGCGCGGTTCGTTGAACATCGACGACGAAGGCAACCCGACGCAGCGGACGGTGCTGATCGAGGACGGCATCCTGCAGGGCTACATGCAGGACAGCCTCAACGCACGGCTGATGGGTGTCGCGCCGACCGGCAACGGGCGTCGCGAGTCCTTTGCCCACCTGCCACTGCCGCGCATGACCAATACCGCGATGCTGAACGGCGACCGCAGCGTCGAAGAGATCATCCGCTCGGTCAGGAAGGGGATCTATGCCGTCAATTTCGGTGGCGGACAGGTCGACATCACCAACGGCAAGTTCGTCTTCTCGATGTCCGAGGCCTACCTGATCGAGAACGGCAGGGTGACCACACCGGTCAAGGGAGCAACCCTGATCGGCAGCGGGCCGGAGGCGATGATGCAGGTGTCGATGATCGGCAACGACATGCGCCTCGACCCTGGCGTCGGCACCTGCGGCAAGGACGGTCAGAGCGTGCCGGTCGGCGTCGGCCAGCCGACCTTGCGCATCGATGGTCTGACCGTCGGTGGCACGGCCTGATCGCCGACGGGCTGCGAGCCGCTCGCGGGAAGGCCATGCTGCCGGGCAGGGGCTATAATCGCAGCCCAACCCAGACCGTCGCCCATCTCACGCCATGCTTGCGAATTCCTTCTGCCGCCGGCTGCCCGCTGTTTTTGCCTTCTTCTGGCTTGCCGCGGGCCTCTTCCTCGCCGGCCTGAGCGGACCGGTCGTCGCCGCCGAGCAGGTCCGTCCCAACGAGGCGACCCTGCACTACCATTTCCGGCCGATCGTCACCTTGCGCGCGACCTTCGTCGGCGCCAGCCCGGAGTATCGCGTGCGCCGGGCGCTCGCCCGCATCGATGCCCTGCCGGCGGCGCAGATGCCGCAACCGATCGAGCTGACGCCATTCGTCGTCGACGACCGGCGCGGGATCAGTCTGCATATCGGTGAATCGGTCCTTTTCGGCATCGTCGAGGGCGACCTCGACCCCGAGGAGAAGATCTCGCTCGAGGCTGCCGCCCGTCGCAGCGCCGACGAACTGCACATGGCGCTGCTGGCGGTCAGCGAGCAGCGCCGGCCAGCGGTCCTCATCAAGGGGCTCGGCCTGTCGCTGGCGGCGACCGCCGTCGCGCTGCTCCTGCTCTGGCTGATTCGTCGCGCCGCCGCGCTCATCGTCCGCCAGTTCGAAAAGGTGATCGACGCACATCCCGAGTCGAGCAGCTTCCGCTGGGCGCGGCATGGCTGGGCGCTGGTGCAACGCATCGCGCAACTCCTCATGGCCTTCCTCTGGCTGAGTGTCGCCTACCTCTGGCTGACCTTTGTTCTCGCCCGCTTCCCGCTCACCGAGCCACTCGGCGACCGCCTCACCGACTTTCTTTTCGGCCTGCTCGAGACGCTCGGCGTCGGCTTCATCGAAGCCATTCCCTCGCTGACCACCGCCCTCGTCATCCTCTTCCTGACCAAGGCCTTCAACGACGCCATCGGCAACTTCTTCAAGGCGGCGAGAACCGGGCGGGTGCAGGTGCACGGGCTGCATCCGGAGACTGTAAACGCCACCCATCGCATCTGCACCATCATCGTCTGGGGCCTCGGTATCGCCATTGCCTATCCCTTCATCCCGATGTCCAACAGCGATGCCTTCAAGGGGCTGTCGGTGATGTTCGGCTTCATGCTGACGCTCGGCTCGGCGGGGATCGTCAACCAGTTGATGAGCGGTCTCGTGCTCGTCTACTCGCGCGCGCTCTCGGTCGGCGATTTCGTCGACATCGGCGAGACCGTCGGCGTCGTCAGCGAGGTTGGCGCCCTGTCGACCAAGATCATCAACATGCGCAACGAGGAAGTGACGATCCCCAATGCGGTACTCGTTGGCAGTCCGATCAAGAACTACTCGCGTCTCGCCGGTGCGCGCGGGACGCTGGTGTCGACCAAGGTGACGATCGGCTACGACACGCCCTGGCGACAGGTGCATGCGATGCTCATCTCTGCGGCAGAGCAGACGCCCGGCCTGCGCGCGCTGCCGAAACCCTTCGTTTATCAGCGCAGCCTCGCCGACTGGTACGTCGAGTACGAACTGTTCGCGCACATGGACAAGCCGCTCGAGCGGGTGCCGGTGCTGTCCGCGCTGCACGCCAACATCCAGGATCAGTTCAATACGTATGGCGTGCAGATCATGTCGCCGCATTTTGTCGTCCAGCCGGCAGGCAACGTCGTCGTCCCGCGCGAGAGCTGGCATGCGGCGCCGGCCGAACCCGAAGCCGGCGGGCCGACGACGGGAACGCCGCAGCAGCCGGGAACACCGGCATGATCAGCTTCGCCCTGACCGTCTTCCTTTCGGCCTTTCTCCTCTTCCAGATCCAGCCGATCATCGCCAAGATGATCCTGCCCTGGTTCGGCGGTTCATCTTCGGTGTGGAGCACCTGTCTGGTCTTCTTTCAGGCGGTGCTGCTGCTCGGCTACCTCTACGTGCACCTGCTGCACGAGTGGCTATCGCCCCGCCGCCAGAACATCGTGCACTGCGCACTGCTGCTGCTCAGTCTGGCGACGCTGCCGGTGGTCGCCAATCCGGCCTGGAAGGACGCTGCCTTTGCCAACCCGACGTGGAACGTGCTCGTCGTCCTCGGCACAGCGGTCGGCATGCCGTACCTGCTGCTGTCGACCACCGGGCCGCTGATGCAGGCGTGGTATGCGCGCTCGTTCAACAGCATGATGCCGTATCGCCTCTACGCGCTGTCGAACCTGGCGTCGATGCTCGCGCTGCTCTCCTATCCGGTGCTCGTCGAACCGTTCTTCGTCGTCGCGCAGCAGGCGAACGCCTGGTCGGTCGGCTACGTCTTCTTCGTCATCGCTTGCCTGGCCAGCGCCTGGCAGTCGTGGCAGGGTGTCTCGGGCGAACTCGAGCGCCGCCCGGCCAGTTCGGAGCCGGTGGCGCGGCCGCCGCTGCGCGAGTGCCTGCTGTGGATCGGGCTGGCGATGACCGCCTCGATTCTCCTTCTGGCGCTGACCCGTCACCTGACGCAGGACGTCGCGCCGGTGCCGTTCCTCTGGGTGGTGCCGCTGAGCATCTACCTGCTGAGCTTCATTCTCTGCTTCGATGCCCCGCGCTACTATCATCGCCGCGGTTTCCTGATCGCGCTGCCGATCGCCTTCATCGCCCTCGACCAGGTTCTCGCCGAAGTCGGCATGCCGGTGCCGCTGCTGGTCAGCGTGCTCTGTCTCGCGCTCTTCGTCTTCTGCATGGTCTGTCATGGCGAGCTGGTGCGGCGGCGGCCGCCGGTGCGCCACCTGACGCTGTTCTACCTGATGCTGTCGATCGGCGGCGCGCTTGGCGGCAGTTTCGTCGGCCTGCTCGCGCCGGCGCTGTTCAACGCCTACTTCGAGTTGCCGATCGGCCTCTTCCTCTGCGCCGTGCTGGTGATCATCATCCTCTGGCCGCAAGTCAAGCCGATCTGGCGCTGGCTGCTGCTCGCCGCCCTCGCCATCTACGGCTACCGGCTGGCGGGAATATCGATCGATTACGTCGAGGACTACCGGCGCGTCATGCGCAACTTCTACGGCCAGTTGCGCATCGACGACGTCAGCGAGGACGACCTCGGCATCAAGCGCAGGATGTTCCACGGCCGCATCAACCACGGCGAGCAGTTCATCGCCCCCGAGCACAGCCGGCGACCGACCGCCTACTACTGCGAGCAGTCGGGCATCGGCCAGGCGCTGCTCAGCCTGCCGACCGACCGGCCGCGCAAGATCGGCGTCGTCGGCCTCGGCGCCGGCACGCTCGCGACCTACGGCCGCCAGGGCGACGAAATGCGGCTGTACGAGATCGACGACCAGGTCCTCGATCTCGCGCGCAGCGACTTCAGCTACCTGGCCGAGAGCCGGGCGCGCATCGTGCCGGTGCTCGGCGATGGCCGCCTGATGCTCGAGAGCGAAGCGGCGCAGGCCTTCGACCTGCTCGCCATCGACGCCTTCTCGGGCGACTCGATCCCGGCGCACCTGCTGACCCTCGAGGCGATGCAGTCCTACCTGCGGCACATGCGGAGCGACGGCATCCTCGCCGTGCACATCACCAACCGCTACCTCGACCTGCAGCCGGTGGTCGCCGCCGCCGCCGCGAAGTTGGGGCTGAGCGTCCTCGTCGTCGAGCTCGAACCGGCTGCCGGCGAGGTCTTCTGCCGCCGCTCGCTGTGGGCGCTGATCGTCCGACCCGAGCGCGTAGCCAGCCTGCAGGCGGCGGTCAGCGGGACGAAGGCGCTGCTGCCGCGCCCGGGCTTCACGGCGTGGACCGATGGCTTCTCGAACCTGCTCGGGATTCTGAAGTGAGCGGATGGTGTGGTGGGCGGCCAGCAGCCGGCGATCCTGCCTGGATTGGTGGCGGTGCGCATTTTGATGTCGTCTCGTGATTTGGCAGCTTGGCCATTCGTTCCTGCGGCGTAGAATGACCATCTGGTCACAATTTGAGATCGGTCATGCGTACTGTTCAGGTTGCCGAAGCAGAAGCCAGGTTTTCGGCGCTTCTTGCGGCCGTCGAGGCCGGCGAGGAAATCTCGATCACCCGTCACGGCAAGGTGGTCGCACGCATCGTGCCTGAAGCGCCGCGCATGGCCGCCGAGCTGTTCCGGCCTTTCTGGCAAGAAAGCGACAGCGACCTTGAGGCACCGGCGGAACTGCTCGCTGATCCGTCTCCGGTTCTCGACTGACATGCGCTGCCTGCTGCTTGACACGAACATCCTGATCGCCGCGATGAAGGGTGTTGAGCGGGTGCGCGAGAAGCTCGAAGCCACCCCACTTTCGGAAATCGTCCTCTCGCCCGTGGTGCTCGGCGAACTGGCGCTGGACGTCGAGAAAAGCCTGCACCGCGAGAAGAATGCTGCGCGTCTCGCGCGCGTGGTCGACGGGCTGCACGTCGTCGCTCTCGATGCGGCCACGAGTCGTTATTACGGTGTCGTTCGCGCCGAGCTGGGACGTCAGGGCGTGCCGATTGGCGCCAACGATTGCTGGATTGCCGCTCAGGCGCTGGCCTTGCGCGCCGTGCTCGTTACCGATAACGTCGGCGAATTTTCGCGCGTGTCGGGGCTGACGGTAGAGAACTGGCTGGCTTGATCGTCGCTATACCCCGGATCACCGCCAGCTGCCATGCTCCCCGGGCGTGGCGGGGAAGCGCTCGGATGAAGGCCGGAATGCTGTGCGGGGAGGGGCGGTAGAGGTAACGACCGAGCTACAGCAGTCCCTTCTGGCCGCTGCCAATCGATTTGCAGTGCTCAAGCCGGGTGAAGAGCGGGCAGGAGATGTCAGGTCGATCTCTTTGCCTCAGGTCGAGCCACGAGTGAGCGTCTGGTAGATCCAGGCGATATAAGCAAGGAATTGTTCATTCCTTGTTTGTCTATGGTGGGTGAACTATGCTGCGGCCGTTTTCATTGCTCAGCGCCACCCCAAAATGTTACTGCCGGAAGAACTGCACGTCTTTGCCGTGAGCCTAGTCCTCATCGTACTGTTCGCCACCTTTGTCCGCGAATGGCTGAAGCCCGACGTCGCGGCCATGGTGGCCGTGGCCGTGCTGATGACGCTGGGTATTCTCAAGCCGGGTGAAGTGCTTGGGGTGTTTGCCAACAGCGCACCGATCACCATTGCCTGCCTGTTCATCATCAGCGGTGCCTTGTCCAGGACTGGCCTGGTGGATAGGCTGGGCGACTGGCTGGGGGTGCTGGCCGGGCACAGCGAGCGGCACTTGCTGGTGGCCCTGATGCTGGTGGGGATGGTGGTCTCGCCCTTCATCAACAATACGCCCATCGTGATGGTGATGATCCCGGCCGTAATGAAGCTGGCCGACCGGTACAGGATTGCCCCTTCGCGGCTCCTGATTCCGCTTTCCTACGCCACCATTCTGGGTGGCTTGGTGACGATGGTCGGCACCTCGACCAACATTCTGGTGGATGGCGTGGCACGGGCCCACGGTCTCGCTCCCTTTGCGATGTTCGAGATCAGTGCTCCGGCTCTGCTCCTGGGGGCAGCGGGCTGTGCCTTCATGTACTTTACCGCGCAGCGCCTTTTGCCGGTACGGGAGACCCTTACGCAGCAGTTTACCGGTAGTGGTGAGCGCCTGTTCATCACCGAACTGTTTGTTCCGGGCGATTCACGGTTGATCGGCAAGACCCTGGAAGAGGCCCGACTGGCCAATGGCAGCGTTCAGGTGCTGAATTTGTGCCGCGGCGAGGCCGAATTCTCCAGCCCGGATCCGGCGATGCGTATCGAAGCCGGCGACCGTGTGGTGGTGCATAGCCGCAGCAGTGCCATGATGGATCTGCGACGCACTGATCTGGTCGGCCTGCAGATGCAGGGCGGCGACCATGATCTGGAAACCTTGCGCCGGCGCGACGTGGTGATGGTCGAAGCGATTGTCGGCCAGACATCCCGCTATGTGCTGCGGCCGATCCGTGATCTTGACCTGATGACGCGTTACGGTATTCACCTGATCGCGGTGCATCGGCGCGACGCTTCGTTTGCCGAGCTCGGCGACGACTTTCAACTGCAGGTCGGTGATGTACTACTGGTGGAGGGTACACCCGCCCAGATCACGCGGTTTTGCGACAATGGCGACTTGTTCGCGATCACCGAAGGCCGCCAGATCAGGGACCGCCGTGCCAAGGCGCCGCTGGCGCTGGGGACAATTGTGGCGGTCATGGTACTGGCCGCGTTCAAGGTGATGCCGATCGAGGGTCTGGCACTGATTGGCGCGGTGGTGGTGGTGGCGTCCGGTTGCATTCGCGCCGACGAGGCCTACAAGTCCATCGAATGGCCCATCCTGATGCTGATTTTCGGCATGCTGGCGATCAGCATTGCCATGCACAATTCCGGCCTGGATAAGCTGCTGGCAACGCAACTGGTCGCATTGGGCGGTGGCCTGTCACCCTGGATACTGCTGTCGCTGGTGATTCTCATCACCTCGATCGCCACTGAATTTCTCAGCAACAACGCGGTGGCCGTGCTGTTTACGCCGGTGGTGATCGGTATCGCCCAGCAGTTGGGCGTTGATCCGCGTCCCTTCGTGGTCGGCGTGATGTTTGCCGCCAGTTGCAGCTTTGCCACGCCCATCGGCTATCAGACCAATACTCTGGTGTACAGCGCTGGAAATTACCGGTTTTCCGATTTCGCCCGCATGGGCGTGCCGATGAACATCATTACCTGGCTGCTGATGAGTTGCCTGATCCCCTTGTTCTGGCCCTTGTGACCAATCGTCAGGTCTTTCTTTTTTTTCCGGACGGGCTACGAGCGAACGCGCTACATGTTTTCGCTCCATCACGGGAAAGAAGAAAGACCTGCGTGTGACCGCGCGACTCCGCGTGCATGAAACGTCGCCGCTCCCGCGGTGCCAACCTCGAAGGTTCAATACGTCAAGGCATTCTGGTCACCATGTGCCGATGACGCCCAGCGTGGAGCAGACACCCAAAAAGGTGTATGGATGCACAGCACAAGGGGCATGCCACGTCACATCCGTCGTACCCTCCTGAAGAGAACACCTATCGCCAAGAACACGCCGGCTCATTGCTGCTCGCTGGCCGGTTTGAGTCGCCATTGCTTGACCAGCGCGTAGATCGCCGGAATCACCGCCAGCGTGAGCACCGTTGACGAAATCATCCCGCCGACCATCGGTGCGGCGATGCGGCTCATCACTTCCGAACCGGTGCCGGTGCCCCACATGATCGGCAGCAGACTGGCCATGATCGCCACGACGGTCATCATCTTCGGTCGTACGCGCTCGACGGCGCCTTCCATGATCGCCGCGTAGAGGTCGTCGACGTTTGCCGCGCGCCCGGCTGCGCGGCACTTCGCCTGGACCGCTTCCCAGGCGTGGTCGAGGTAGATCAGCATGATCACACCGGTCTCGGCCGCCACCCCGGCGAGCGCGATGAAGCCGATGACCACGGCCACCGAAAGGTTGTAGTCGAGCAGCCACAGCAGCCAGATACCGCCGACCAGGGCGAAAGGCACCGAGAGCATGACGATCAGCGTTTCGGTGAGGCGCTTGAAGTTGAGGTAGAGCAGCAGGAAGATCGACAGCAGCGTCACCGGAATGACGATCTTCATCTTCTCGGTCGCCCGCTCCATGTATTCGAACTGGCCGCTCCAGGTCACGTAGTAGCCGGGCGGGAAGCTGACTTGCTCGGCGACCGCCTTCTTCGCGTCGGCGACGTAGCCGCCGATGTCGCGGTCGCGGATGTCGACGTAGATGTAGGCCGAGAGCAGCGCGTTCTCGGTGCGGACGCTCGGCGCTCCCTTGGCGACGACCACCCGCGCCAGTTGCCCGAGGGGGATCATCGCCCCGTCCATCGTCGGGATCAGCACCTCGCGGGCGATCTGCTGCGGGTCGGAGCGCAACTCGCGCGGATAGCGGACGCTGACGCCGAAGCGCTCGCGACCCTCGACCGTGGTGGTGACCATCTCACCGCCGAGGGCGGTGCCAATGACGTCCAGCAGTTCGCCGACGGCCAGCCCGTAGCGCGCCAGTTGCTCGCGGTCGGGTTCGATGTTTAGGTAGAAGCCACCGGTGATGCGCTCGGCGAAGGCGCTGGTCGTTCCGGGGACGGCCTTCACCACCGCTTCGATCTCCTTGGCCAGCTTCTCCATCTCATCGAGGTCCTTGCCGAAGACCTTGATGCCGATCGGCGTCCGGATACCGGTGGACAGCATGTCGATGCGCGCCTTGATCGGCATCGTCCAGGCGTTGGCGACGCCGGGGAACTGCAGGGCCTGGTCGAGTTCGGCGATCAGCTTGTCGGTGCTCATGCCGGCGCGCCATTCGGATTCCGGCTTGAGGTTGATCACCGTCTCGAACATCTCGGTTGGTGCCGGGTCGGTCGCGGTGTTGGCGCGCCCGGCCTTGCCATAGACCGAGGCAACCTCGGGGAAGCTCTTGATGATCCTGTTCTGGGTCTGCATCAGCTCGGCCGCCTTGGTGATCGACATTCCGGGCAGCGAGGTCGGCATGTAGAGCAGCGTTCCCTCATTGAGCGTCGGCATGAACTCGGAGCCCAGCCGGGAGGCGGGATAGACCGAGACGGCCAGGGCAAGGACGGCGAGAACCAGGGTCAGTTTCTTCCAGCGCATGACGCTGGCGATGATCGGTCGATAGACCCGGATCAGGAAGCGGTTCACGGGGTTCTTCGCTTCCGGCAGGATCCTGCCGCGGATGAACAACAGCATCAGCACCGGCACCAGGGTGATCGACAGCAGTGCTGCGCCGGCCATCGCGAAGGTCTTGGTATAGGCGAGCGGCGAGAACAACCGGCCTTCCTGGCCTTCCAGGCTGAAGACCGGCAGGAAGGAAACGGTGATGATCAAGAGCGAGAAGAACAGCGCCGGTCCGACCTCCTTGCACGCGACGAGAATGGCTTCGGCACGATCATTGTTGGAATGCTCCGTGGGCAGACGTTCCAGGTGTTTGTGGGCGTTCTCGATCATCACGATCGCCGCGTCGATCATGGCGCCGATGGCGATGGCAATACCACCCAGGCTCATCAGGTTGGAATTCATGCCGAGCAGACGCATGGCGATGAAGGCGATGAGGATGCCGACCGGCAGCATCAGGATGGCGACCAGCGCGCTGCGCACGTGCAGCAGGAAAACGATGCACACCACAGCGACGATGATCGATTCCTCGAGCAAGGTTCGCTTCAGGGTTTCGATGGCGCGGTGAATCAGCTCGGAGCGGTCGTAGACGGTTTCCACCGTCACTCCCGTGGGCAAGCCGGGGCCGATTTCGGCAATCTTGGCTTTCAGGTTATGGATCACTTCGAGAGCGTTCTGGCCATAGCGCGCCATGGCGATCCCCGACACCACTTCGCCTTCGCCGTTGAGTTCGGTGAGGCCGCGCCGCTCGTCGGGAACGAGTTCGACGCGGGCGATGTCGCGGATCAGGACGGGGGTCCCCTTCTCGCTCTTGACGACCAGCATTTCGAGGTCGATTTTTCCTCGCAAATAGCCCTTGCCACGCACCATGTACTCGGTTTCGGCCATTTCCACCACCCGGCCGCCGACGTCGCGGTTGGAATCGCGGATCACCTGCGCCACCTTCATCAGAGGGATGCCGTAGGCGCGCAGCTTCACCGGGTCGACCGTGACCTGATAGGTCTGCACGAAGCCGCCGATCGAAGCCACTTCGGCGACGCCGTGCGCCTTGCTCAGTTGATAGCGAACGTACCAGTCCTGGATGGTCCGCAGTTCGGCCAGCGTCTTGTCCTTGGCGAGCAGGGCGTACTGGTAAACCCAGCCGACGCCGGTGGCATCCGGCCCGAGCGAGGGCGTGACGCCCCTGGGCATGCGGCTGGAAGCAAAATTCAGGTATTCGAGCACACGCGAGCGTGCCCAGTAGATGTCGGTACCGTCCTCGAAGATGACGTAGACAAAGGACGCGCCAAAGAAGGAGAAGCCGCGCACCACCCTGGACCTCGGCACGGACAGCATGGCGGTGGTCAGCGGGTAGGTCACCTGATCCTCGACCACCTGCGGCGCCTGACCGGGGTACTCGGTATAGACGATGACCTGCACGTCCGAGAGGTCGGGCAAGGCGTCGATCGGTGTCCGCAGGACGGCATGGATGCCGGCGATGGTGACGAAAAGGGTGGCGAGCAGGACCAGGAAGCGGTTCCTGCCCGACCAGTCGATGATTGCCGCGAGCATCGCGCCGAATCTCCGTTGATGGCCGCAGCGGTCGGTCAGTGACCGGCGTGCGGGTTGGCCGGCGCAGCCCCAGCGCCCTTGTCCGCCGGCCTGGGCGCCGGCTTGACCGCCGGCTTGACCGAGGTGATCACCCACTCGCCCGGTGCACGCTCGACGAACTCGAAGGATATCGCCGCACCGGGCCTGAGATCCTTCCGCAGGGATTCGTTGGCGACCTTGAACGCCATGGTCATCGGCGGCCATTTGAGGCTGGCCACCGGGCCATGGCTGATGTTCGCGACACCGCTGCCGGCGTCGATCGTCTCCACCTTGCCTTCGGCCCGGTGTACCGTGCTCGCCGGCACAGCCTTGGTGGCAGCATCGTCCTGGGCGGCTGGCTGGCTGACGGTATGCGCCGCGTGACCGAAGCCGGCGACCGCAGCCTTGAGGTTACTCTCGGCGTCGATCAGGAAGTTGGCGGCGACCACCACTTCCTCGCCTTCACGAACGCCGTCGCGCACTTCGACCTGGTTTTCGCCGCGGGCCCCGAGCGTCACTTCGCGCGGCTCGAAGCGTCCTTCCTTGAGCTGCACCAGGACGATCTGGCGCGTACCGCTGTCGATGACGGCCGAAACGGGCACGGCCAACACCTTGCCCGCGGTTGCCGCCGCCAGTTCCACCTGCGCAAACATGCCGGGTTTGAGCAAGGTTCCGGGATTGGCCAGTTCGACTCTCACCGGAATGGTGCGGGTTTCCGCCTTCAACATCGGATAAACGTAGGTGATGGCTCCATCGAAAGTCTTGTCGGGATAGGCGTTGACCTTGATCCGTGCCCGCGCACCGGACTTCACCAGCCCGATGTCCTGCTCGAAGACGTCGGCGATCACCCACACGGTGGACAGGTCGGCGACCTGGTAGAGCGTTTCACCGGGCATGAAGCGCATGCCCTGAACGGCCTTTTTCTCGGTCACGATGCCGCTGACGGGCGAGCGGAAGGTCAGCGCGCGGCGGGCATCCCCGGAACTCGCCAGGTCGCGGATCTGCTCGTCGGAGATGTCCCAGTTCCTGAGACGCGTGAGGCTCGCTTCAGCCAACTGCTGCATGCCGCTTCGCGTGCCACTGCCGGCGTTGTTCAGCGACTCGACACCCTCGATGGCAATCGCGTATTCGCGCTGGGCGGAGACCAGTTCCGGGCTGTACACTTCGAACAGCGCCTGGCCCTTGGTGACCGACTGGCCGGTCACGTTCACCAGCAGTCGTTCGACGTAGCCCTCGAACTTCGGCGCGATCGCATACTGGCGGCGCTCGTCCGGCTCAATGCGTCCAGCGGCGCGAACGATCCGCTCGAGCGAACGCAGGCTGGCGGCCTCGGTCCGGACGCCGAGCTTCTGAACCTTGTCCGGACTGATCATGACAAGGTTCGTGGCGGCGTCCGCCGCGTCCGCCTCGCCCTCGTAGACCGGGATGTAATCCATGCCCATGGGGTCCTTCTTTGGCGTTGGCGAAATGTCAGGCAAGCCCATCGGGTTGCGGTAGTAGAGGATCTTGCGCTCATTCCCTGCCGGCCCGGCGGACATGGCGGCAGCCTGCAGCGTCGCGTCGGCATGGCCTGGCGCGTTTCGCTTGCCGGCCCAATAGCCACCGGCGGCCGCCAGCACAGCGACAGCCAGTGCGCCGGCTGCAATTCGCGCACCCAGCTTCATAGATCTTCTCCCAGGAGACGTTCAATTTCTGCCAGGCGCGCCTGCCCTTCGGCCTGCGCCCTGATCTGGTCCTGTCTGGCCTGGCGAATCTGCCGCTGGGCATCAAGTAGCGTCGCAAAGTCCAGTTTGCCGTTTTCGTAGCCGGCGAGGGCGGCCTTGTAAGTCAGGTCGGCCTCGGGTAGCAGATCGTTGGTTGCCAGGGCTTCGATACGACGCGCCGCGTCGATGCCGACAAGGTTCTCTGCCAGTTCGGCGAGCACCTGGTTGCTGCTTGCCTCCCGACGCGAGCGGGCGGCGGCCAGCATGGCCTCGGATTCGCGCTCCTGCGAACGACGCGAGGATTGCTGCAGGGGGATGTTCATTTCGACCATCACTTCCCATTCCCTGACCGCACTCTGGTACTGGATCGGCCCGGCGCCGATGGTGAAATCGGGGTAGCGGTTCCGGTAGGCGAGTTCCCGGCTTTTTTCTGCCGCCTTGAGTTTGCTGCCCTCAGACGCCAGCAGCGGGTTACGGGCGCGCACACGCTCCGCCAGCGTGGCGTAGTCGAGCCGCGCGGGCGCCGGCAGCGGACGGAGCCTTTCCGGTTCGGCCAGGGGTGCCTCGGGGGGGCGTGCCAGCAAGGCGTTCAGGCGGGTGTGCAGGTGATGTTGCTCGGTTTGAAGGGTCACCAGCTCGCTGCGCATCCGGGTCTGCTCGACCTGGGCACGAATGACGTCCTGCAGGGCCGCGAGGCCGCCGCTGTAGCGTGCCTGTGCGATCCTTTCGAGGCGCCGCATCAGGTCGAGTATTTCGCGCGTCAGGCGCTCGTTCCGATGGACGTAATACCACTGCGCGTAGGTTGTCTTGATCCTGGCCGCGATGTCCGACCAGGTGCCCAGGGCGCGGCCCCTGGCGCTTTCCCCTTCGAGTTCGGCCACTTCGCGCTTGAGGTCGCGCTTGCCAAACCAAGGAATGTCCTGCGACAACAGGTAACGCGTGCTACCGACGCGGCTCGGCGAGAGCGTTGGGTTCTGGTCTCCGGACTTGGTGATGTCCCGCAGTTCCATCCTGAACTTGGGGTCGGGCAGGGCGCCCGCCGGCGTCACACGTTCGGCGGCTGCGTCCGCTTCCGCCTGCATGGCGGCGTATTCCGGGTTGCGGTCCCGGGCGAATTCGAGCAGGCTTTCGACCGTACCGCCGATGGCTACCTCCTGCGACAAGGCAGGTGCGGCAGGCCCCGCCAGACCGAGCATCAACCACAGGGCGAACGTCGTCGTCGGCGTGACTCCTCGCATGGAACCTCCTTGAACGATACAGGTTACGCATTCTGGCGGCGTAGCGCGATACCGGCGACGGAGATCATCCAGCAGGGGATCGCAGAGGGCATTGCTGATGTCGCGCAAGCGCATGGGCGGCCAGTCCCCGATCCGTATCACCCATCTCTTCTCCGGGCAGACTGGTGTCACCGTGAAGGTCGCGTCTGCGACTCACGAATCCCCCTTCTCCCGCGTGCAGGAGAAGGGTCGGGGATGAGGGGAAACGGTCATGATTTTCATGATCGGGGGTGCCTCGACAGTCATGACCGTTGGGCGAATACCTTGCGCGTACCGTCGAGCAGGAGAGAATGAAGGCGGCGTGTCATGGCTGCTTTTCCTGGCGGATCGAGTGGCAGAGTTTGAACGGCCTAGCCCAACAGAAAGCTGACCGATACATTACATTTCTGTAATCTTGTGATCGGCCTGCGTACAACCCGGACTCCTGCAGGGCTCGATTCTTCGCCTTCACCGTCCGGATGTTCTGGCCAAACCCCCAGGAAGCTGACTTGCGCATTGCATTCTCGTCGTCTGCGAGTAAAAGCGACCGGCCGGCGCACCATGGCGGACATCCACACAGGGCTGACGAAGGAGCACGTTGATGAAGATCCTGGTCATTGAGGACGAACTGAAAACCGGGAGTTATCTGAAACAGGGTCTGTCCGAAGCAGGTTTCGGCGTTGATCTGGCCCGGGATGGCGACGATGGCCTCCACTACGCGCTGACCGATGCCTACGACCTGGTGATTCTGGACGTGATGCTGCCCGGAATCGATGGCTGGGCGGTGCTTCACGGCATCCGCAAAGGCGGCAGGGACATGCCGGTGCTGTTCCTGACCGCCCGCGATCAGATCGAGGACCGGGTGCGCGGCCTGGAATCGGGCGCCGACGACTATCTGGTGAAACCGTTCGCCTTTTCCGAACTGCTGGCGCGGGTGCGGACCCTGCTGCGACGGGGCGGCAAGAGCACGGAATCGGAGTTCCTGCGGGCAGCCAATCTTGAACTCGACCTGATGCGGCGACGGGTCAGCCGCGCCGGCAAGCGCATCGACCTCACCGCCAAGGAGTTCGCCCTGCTGGAACTGCTGCTGCGCCGGCAAGGCGAGGTGCTGCCCCGCTCGCTGATCGCCTCGCAGGTCTGGGACATGAATTTCGATAGCGACACCAACGTGATCGAGGTCGCGGTTCGGCGCCTGCGAGCAAAAATGGATGATGGTTTCGAGCCGAAACTGATCCGGACCGTACGCGGCATGGGTTATGTGCTGGAGGCGACCGGGTGCGACTGAGCGGGCACAACTCAATGACCTTCCGGCTGACGATGCTCTTTGCGTTGTCGTCGACGGTGGTGTTGCTGTTGTTGGGCTATTCGATTGGCGGTTCGCTGGAGCGACATTTCGAAGAGCAGGATATGGAAGTGCTCACGGGCAAACTGAAACTCGCTCAGCACACCCTCGAGAAGCTTCGTTCGGCGGTGGATCTGAAGGTTCTTGCACAGCAACTCGATGATTCCCTCATCGGCCACCATGGCCTGGAATTGGTCGTCGTGGCGCCGGAAGGACAGATCCTGTTTGCCACCAGTGGTGCCAAATTCCCCCAGTCGCTGCTCGACAGTCGCGTTTGGGTGGCTTCGGCACGCCCCACAGTCTGGACGACCGGGGACAATCAACCTTTGCGTGGGATTTCCGCCTTGGTCCGAACAGGGATCAAGGATGCCCAACCGGTGATCGTCGCCGTCGCCACCGACATTTCACACCACGAGCATTTCATGAGCTCATTCAGGATGACGCTATGGTCGTTTGTGGCCCTGGCCGCCCTCCTGACGGGCTTCCTTGGCTGGCTTGCCGTTCGCCGTGGACTTGCACCGCTGCAGGCGATCAGACGTGAAGCGGCGGGCATTACCGCGCATCGACTGCACTCCCGGCTTTCTGCCGACTCTGTTCCTGCCGAATTGGCGGAGTTGGCCGAGACCTTGAACGAGATGTTGGCTCGACTGGAGGATTCGTTCCGACGGCTGTCGGATTTTTCCTCGGACATCGCCCACGAATTGCGAACTCCCGTCACCAATTTGCTGACGCAGACCCAGGTCACGCTGTCAAGAGCGAGAGCGCCCGACGACTACTGCGACGTCCTGGCTTCCAACGCGGAGGAACTCGAGCGCCTGTCGCGGATGATTGCCGATATGCTGTTTCTTGCGAAGTCCGACAACGATCTGGTGATTCCCGATCGCGAACCGCTCGATCTGATTGACGAAGTAAAGGGCTTGTTCGAGTTTTACGAGGCGCTTGCCGAAGAAAAATCCATCGTGCTCACCTGCTCCGGCAGGGGCGTCGTTTCGGGAGACCGGCTGATGTTGCGCCGGGCCATCAGCAATCTGCTTTCGAATGCTCTGCGCCACACGCCTGCGGGGGGCCGCATCGTCGTCCGTGTCGATGATACGGGCGATTCGGCCGTGAAGTTGTCGGTAGAAAATTCCGGCGACACCGTTGCGCGCGAACACCTGCCTCGACTGTTCGACCGCTTCTATCGGGTGGACTCTTCCCGGCAGAGGTCGAGCGAGGGAGCAGGGCTTGGCCTGGCCATCACGCGCTCCATCTTGCGCGCTCACGGAGGGGATGCCGTGATTCGTTCCGAGCGTGGCGTGACCGTCTGTGAGCTGGTCTTCCCCGTCTGATCGTTCAGCTTCATGGGGAGGAATCCTGGAGGCGCTCAAGGCCTGTGAGCGTCGTGCCCGTCGGCGACGGCGCTGGTCGGGGGCCTAAACCGCGCTTGATCCGTTCTCATGTCGGCGAAGCTGATTGACACGACGACCTTCATCTGCGGATCCGACGCGCACTTCCCGACTCCCGTCAGCCGGTTGTCGCCGGCCGGCACCAGTGGCACCGATATCTTCGCTGTGTCGGCCAGGATCGTTGCCGTACCGCTGGCGCCCGCCGCGGCGAGCTTCTTCCCGCCATGGTCGGTGAGATGGACGCTGGCCTGCTTGCTGTCCCTGGCGACGAGCAGCTCGACGTGGTAAGCGCCGGCCATTCGCACTTGGCCGCTTCTTCAACCGCTTCAACCCTCGTCTGCAGCCGATCTCACTACCGCGACCTGCGCCTCCAATGGATCCATTCTCGTGAGCGACAAAGTGTCAGATTTCCTGAGCGTCAAGGGAGCGCGGATGAAAGCCGTCGTACAGATTGGTCACACCACCAGTCTGCCGGACCGGTCCGCCACACCGATTCTCGCCACCATCCCGGAAGAGAAGCCGAGGTAGTCCGCTTCGATCCCATCGCTGAAGATCACCCCGCTTTCCGGCATCAGCGAGCGCAACGTCAGCTTCTCGTTTGCACCGACGCGACCCAATACCAGGCTGGTCTGTGAAGTGCGGCTAGGGAAAGGTTCGCGCACCGCGAATTGCAGGATACGTTCGTCCCAGGCCCAGGCTCGATAAGCGTCACCCAGCTTCGAACCATAGGCGCCTGCGATTGCCAGCGAACCGGTGACGATACTGCGCATCCAGGCTGAGGAACCGAGTCCGGTAGAGACGATGATCCCGCTGGATGACTGTCTTTCCCTCTGATCCCCGAGTTCGATCTCGTAGTGGGCTGAGAGGTGGGTCCGTGGGCCGATGAAGAGATCGTTCACACCCAGCAGCCGCTGACCATCGCTCAGCACGGCCTCGGCCATGGTAACGGTTTGGGCCTGACGCCGCTCTTTCTCCACTTCGGGAAGTATTCGGGCCAGATCGACAGGCTGAAACGGCAATAGCACACCATCAAAGCGAGCAGGTTCCGGGTTCACACCTACGAGCGGCTGGCCATCCAGGTACTTCATTGTGTTGGCGACCAGACCGTCCTGCCCCAAGGCAACTACGATATCGCTGTCACCAAAAACGAAATTGGGCAGGAAGTTGCGCTCGATGACCTGGTGACGGCCGCGGCTTTCCAGTATCGCCAAGGTGGCGCGCCTCGCTTCCTGATACGCCTCGTGCTCACGGACGTAATCCGAGAAATCAGCCGCCAGGTGCTCGATATAGAACTTGGCCTGCGTAACGGTGTGGTAACGCGCCACCAGTTCCTCGAGTCGAGTGCGGCGCGTTACCAATACCACCTTGCGCTCAGCTGCGGCGTCCACGTTCCACCTCGGCTGGAAGCTTTGAGTCGAGTAGCGACTGCAATAGCTCGGGCGACATATTGAGGCTGCCGATGCGCTCCGCTCTTTCGGCTATGCCCCCAAAGGCCTGGGCGATGAGCTGCCCGGGCTGCATACCGGCCGCAACCAGTGCCTGCACCACCCGTGGATCGGCCGATTCCAGTGCCTTCATCACGACCGCAACGCGGTACGCCTCGGCCTCGGCAAGGGTGCGACTATTCTCCGCCTGCCCCACCACTAGATCCTTGCGGCGCGCTTCCAGCTTGATGCTCGCTTCCATGTCAGCGCGCTCAAGTTCGTGTCTCTTCTGTTTGACCGAGGCTTCCGCTTCCATCTGGGTTTCGCGGATAAGACGTTTCTTCAGTTCCACTGCCACCTCGGTATCGAGTTCGCTCTCGCGGATGGCGCGTTCCTGCTCCACTGCCGCGTTGCGCCGCGAGAAGATTGCCTCATCGGCGGTTCGAAGGATGATCTCGCGCGCCTCGGCCTCCAGTGCCCGCGCCATTTCTGGCGTGGGTTTGATGGCCAGCACGGAGACTCCCAGAACCTCGAGACCCAGCGCCACGACTTCAGGGTGGGTGCTCAGCTGGCTGGCCACCTCGCGGGCGATGATTTCCGATGCGCGCAAGGCGTCCTTGATCGCCATGTCCTTGACAGCCTGCTGCAACAGCACCTCTGCAATCGACGACACCCGCTGCGGCAGCTTCAGGTAATCGTCGGACAAATAGTTGCGGCCGTCGGCACGCAAGGCAAAGTCGAGCATGGAAGCCGCCCGGCGCGGGTCGCATACCCGGTAGGCGATCTGTCCCTGCACCGTCACCGACTGGAAGTCGTGCGTCACCAGTTCAAAGATGAACGGCTCGTCCCGGCTGCCGACAGGAACAGCCGAGACCGTGCTGGTGGGGCCGTAGTAGAAAAATGACAGCCCGGCGCCTTCGCGCACAACCTTGCCACCACGATACTGGAGCAAGTACGTTGTCGGTTGAGCTTTGGCAAATGCAATCCCCAGCATGGTCTTCTCCTCATGTAAGTTGTACATAACAACTTCATAAGTTGCACAGTAAGACTAACATGCTAGAATGTCAACTCGCTACCCGAAAAAAATTGACCATGTCCAAGAACCTGCATTCATCCCAGGCGTTTCCGCGTCCCCTCACCACCGTTGACGTGGTGATCTTCACGGTCATCGACGATCAACTGCATGTCCTGCTGGTGAAACGGCCGACTGGCGACTCTGAGCCCTATCCCGGGATGTGGGCGTTGCCGGGAGGCTATGTTGATATCGAGCGTGACAAGGATCTGGAAGCCTGTGCCTTGCACAAGCTGAAAGAGAAGACGGGTGTGGTAAGTCCCTATCTGGAACAACTGGGGAGCTGGGGGAACGCACGACGTGATCCGCGCGGATGGACGGCAACTCATGTCTACTTCGCGATACTGCCGTATGAATCAGTCGAACTCCACTCTGGGAGTCACGCAACAGATATCGATTGGTTTCAGCTCAAGGATGACGGGGTTGGCCACGAACTGGCCTTCGATCACTCCACCATTCTGGCAACCGCCATCGCTCGACTGCGTGGCAAGGCGGAATACACTTCGTTACCCGCTTATCTGCTTCCGGACACATTCACGCTCAGTGAGCTGCAACATGTGTTTTCGGTGGTGCTGGGCCGGCCGGTTGACAAGAGTGGCTTCCGTACCCGGGTGCTCTCAGCCAATCTGGTGGAAGAAGCCGATGGTGTAAGATCGGGATACAGTCGGCCCGCACAGCTTTATCGACTCAAGACGCCCCAGAATCCTACCTACTTTCCACGAACCTTCAATCCCAGAAAGGATTAGCTTGTTGCTGATTCCCAGGTGCCCAAGGAAACGACTTGGTGCCTGATGTCGGAGCCGCGCAGCCGGTCTCGGGTGAGTTAGCTGCCGTTCGGGTAGCTCGATTTTTCGGGGCCGCTACGGCCGCTGCTGGCGAGTTGCCGACGGACGGCATCCTCCACGCGCTGACTGCTTTCCGCA
>ERZ761602.2426-NODE-2426-length-29266-cov-11.070179_pt1 | contig 29266 bp, 20 predicted proteins | sample MGYA00512165_ERZ761602 | MGnify/ENA primary metagenome ERZ761602 (study PRJEB28899, sample SAMN02445085) | bioreactor sludge metagenome | biome: EBPR sludge; isolation source: Thorneside wastewater treatment plant | place: Australia: Brisbane, Thorneside...
CCGACGGCATGGGCGGCAAGAGCGGTGGCCGCAAGGCGGCCGACCAGGTGCTGCTGACCGCCAAGCAGGTCTTCGACAGCTTCGTGCCCGCGCTGGACGATCCGAAGGAGCTGCTCGCGCGCCTCGTGCGCGAGGCCCACCTGATGATCAAGCTGACGGCCATCTCCTCGGAGGAGGAGCCGCACAGCACCCTCGCGGCCTTCCTGATCCTCCCCGATCTCGCGGTCCACGTCGTGCACGCCGGTGATTCGCGGGTCTACCACTTCCGCGGCGCCGAACTGCGCAAGCGCACGCAGGACCATTCGGTCGTGCAGCGGCTCATCGACGAGGGCAAGCTGACCGAGGAGGAGGCCCTGGTCCATCCGCAGTCGAACCTGCTGACGGGCTGCCTGGGCACCGAGCAGGATCCGCCGATCACCCTCTGGCGCATCGACCGGCTCGAGCCCGACGACACGCTGCTGGCTTGCAGCGACGGGCTGTGGCACTACTTCAGCCCTCTCGAGCTCGGCGCCATCGTGCACGCGCTGCAGCCCCGCGAGGCGGGCGAGATGCTGCTCAGCAAGGCCCGCCAGCGTGCCCGCGGCGGCGGCGACAACATCTCGCTGGCGATCGTCCGCGTCGAGCGCCTGCTCTGAGCAGGCTGCGGCGCTCGGCGGCGCGGCGACGGCCGGCGCGTCACCGGGACCGCACCATCACGTCAGCGAGGTGTCGACGTCGCGCTTGTCCAGCGCGAGGAACTCCGCCGACTGCATCTCGTTCAGCCGCGAGACCGTGCGGGGGAACTCGTGCGCGAGCGGGCCCTCGGCGTACAGCTGCTCGGGCGGCACGGCGGCCGACAGGATCAGCTTGACGCGCCGGTCGTAGAGGACATCGACGAGCCACGTGAAGCGCCGCGCCTCGCTGGCCAGGCGCGGCGGCATCTGCGGCACGTTGGACAGCAGCACGGTGTGGAAACGCGCCGCGAGCTCCAGGTAGTCGTTCTGCGAGCGAGGCCCTCCGCAGAGCGTGCGGAAGTCGAACCAGACGACGCCGCCGGCGCGCCGCGTGGCGCGCAGCGTGCGGTGCTCGATGTGCAGCACGGGGTCCTCGTCGTGGGCTTCGGCGAGCTCGTCGAAGGCCGCCGCCATCGCCGCCTCGGCCGCTTCGCCGAGCGGGCAGTGGTAGAGCTTCAGGTGCTGCAGCGTGCGCTGCCGGTAGTCCACGCCCGCATCGACGTTGACCACGTCCATCGTGCGCTTCAGCAGCTCGATGGCCGGAAGGATGCGGTCGCGGTGGAGCCCGTTCGGGTAGAGCCCGTCGGGTGGGAAGTTGGACGTGGTGACGATGCCGACTCGATGGGCCGACAGCGACTCCAGCAGCCGATGCAGGATCATCGCATCGGTCACGTCGGCGACATGGAACTCGTCGAAGCAGATCAGGCGGAAGCGCCGCGCCACGCGCCGGCCGAGCTCGTCCAGCGGGTTGGGCGTGCCCTTGAGTTCCTGCAGTTCGCGGTGCACCTCGCGCATGAACTCGTGGAAGTGCAGCCGCGTCTTGCGCGTCAGCGGCACCGCCTGGTAGAAGCAGTCCATCAGGAAGCTCTTGCCGCGGCCGACTCCGCCGAACAGGTAGACCCCTTTGGGGATCGGCGGGCGGCTGATCAGCTTGGTCAGCGCATTGCCGCGGCGCGCCTTGTAGCCCGACCACTCGCGCTCGCAGCGCTCGAGCGCGTCGATCGCGCGCAGCTGCGCCGGGTCGCTGCGATAGCCGCGCTCGGCGAGCGCGGCTTCGTACGCCTGGCGAACGGCCACCCGTCGGACCTGCAGCCGGCCGGGATCAGAAGTTCAGCGTGCGCTTGTCGACCGCCAGCGCCGCCTCCTTCGTGCTCTCGGACAGGCTCGGGTGCGCGTGGCAGATGCGGGCGATGTCCTCGCTGCTCGCCTTGAAGGCCATCGCGACGACGGCCTCGGCGATCAGCTCGCTGGCCATCGGGCCGACGATGTGCACGCCCAGGATCTCGTCGGTCTGCGCATCGGCCAGCATCTTGACCAGCCCGGTCGTGTCGCCCAGCGCCCGCGCCCGCCCGTTGGCCGCGAAGGGGAAGCTGCCCGCCTTGTAGGCCCGGCCCTCGGCCTTGAGCTGCTGCTCCGTCCTGCCGACCCACGCGATCTCGGGGCTCGTGTAGATCACCCAGGGTATGGTGTCGAAGTCGACGTGGCCGTGCTGTCCCGCGATGCGCTCGGCGACGGCGACGCCTTCCTCCTCGGCCTTGTGCGCGAGCATCGGGCCGCGCACGACATCACCGATCGCCCAGACGCCCGGCAGGTTCGTGCGGCACTCGGCGTCGACGACGACGGCACCCCGGTCGTCGAGCTGCAGGCCGACGGCCTGCGGGTCCAGGCCGGCGGTGTTCGGCACGCGTCCGATCGAGACGATCAGCCGGTCGACCTCGAGCAGCTGCGCCTGGCCCTTCGCATCGGTGTAGGCGACGGAAACGCCCTTCTTGCCGGCCTTGACCTCGCCGACGGAGACGCCGAGCTCGATCTTCAGGCCCTGCCTCGTGAAGGCCTTGTGCGCCTCGCGGGCAATCTGCTCGTCGACCGCGCCGAGGAAGGCCGGCAGGGCCTCGAGCACGGTGACCTCCGAACCGAGCCGTCGCCACACCGAGCCCATCTCCAGCCCGATGACCCCGGAGCCGATCAGGCCCAGCTTCTTCGGCACCGCGCCGATGCGCAGCGCGCCGTCGTTGCTGAGGACGCGCTCCTCGTCGAACGGCACGCCCGGGAGCGCACGCGCGCTCGAGCCGGTGGCCACGACGACCTGCCGGCCGGTGATCAGCTGCCCGGCATCGCCCGACACCCGGATCTCGTACGCGCCCTCGGTCGCGCGGACGAACGAGCCGCGCCCGTGGAAGAACGTGACCTTGTTCTTCTTGAAGAGGTAGAGGATGCCGTCGTTGTTCTGCTTCACGATCGCATCCTTGCGGGCGATCATCTTCGGCACGTCGATGCTGAGGTCCTTCAGCCCGATGCCGTGCTGCGCGAATGCGTGGCCGGCGTGCTCGAAATGCTCGCTGCTCTGCAGCAGGGCCTTGCTCGGGATGCAGCCGACGTTCGTGCAGGTGCCGCCGGGCGCGGGCCCGCCCTTGGCGTTGGTCCAGTCGTCGATGCAGGCCGTGGAGAAGCCCAGCTGCGCCGCGCGGATCGCCGCGATGTAGCCGCCCGGCCCGCCGCCGATCACGACGACGTCGAATGAGGTGCTCATGGGGTGGCCCCGCTCAGATGTCGAACAGCAGGCGCGCCGGATCCTCCAGCGCTTCCTTCATCGTGACCAGGCCCAGCACGGCCTCGCGTCCGTCGATGATGCGGTGGTCGTAGGACATCGCGAGGTAGTTGATGGGCCGCACCACGACCTGGCCGTTCTCGACGACGGCGCGGTCCTTCGTCGCGTGCACCCCGAGGATCGCGCTCTGCGGCGGGTTGATGATCGGCGTGGACAGCATCGAGCCGAAGACGCCGCCATTGGAGATCGAGAAGGTGCCGCCGCTCAGCTCGTCGATCGACAGCTTGCCGTCGCGGGCCTTGGTGCCGTACTCGGCGATCTTCTTCTCGATGTCGGCAAAGCTCATCTGGTCGACATTGCGCAGGATCGGCACGACCAGCCCGCGGGGGGAGCCGACCGCGATGCCGATGTCGAAGTAGCCGTGGTAGACGATGTCGTTGCCGTCGACGCTGGCATTGAGCACCGGGTACTTCTTCAGCGCGGCGACGGCGGCCTTGACGAAGAAGCTCATGAAGCCGAGCTTGACGCCGTGCTCCTTCTCGAACTTCTCCTGGAAGCGCTTGCGCATCTCCATGACCGGCGCCATGTTGACCTCGTTGAAGGTCGTCAGGATGGCGTTCGTCGCCTGCGACTGCAGGAGCCGCTCGGCGACGCGGGCGCGCAGCCGCGACATCGGGACGCGCTGCTCCGGGCGCTCGCCCAGTGCGGCGGGGAGAGGCGCGGCCACCGGCGGCAGCGGCCGGGCCACGGCGGCGGCCACCGGCGCAGCGACCGGCGCGGGTGCGGGTGCCGCGGTCGCGCCGCCGACGGCCGACAGCACGTCGCCCTTGGTCACGCGGCCGTCGCGTCCGGTGCCGGCGACCGAGCCGGCCGGGAGCCCGTGATCGGCCATCAGCTTGGCGGCAGCGGGCATCGCGACGCCGGCCTTGGCGCCGGTGGGCGCGGCCGCAGCCGGCACCGGCACGGGCGCTGCGGGGGCTGGCGCCGCGGCTGCTGGCGCGGCCGCGGCGGCGCCGGCCTTGCCTTCGGTGTCGATGCGGGCGATGAGCTGGTCGGCGACCACGGTGCCGCCGTCGCCGACCAGCAGCTCGGTCAGCACCCCGGCCGCTGGCGCGGGCACCTCGAGGACGACCTTGTCGGTCTCGACCTCGATGAGGATCTCGTCCGTCGCGACGGCGTCGCCGGGCTTCTTCTTCCACTGCAGCAGCGTGGCCTCGGCCACGGATTCGGACAGCTGCGGAACCTTGACTTCGATGATGGGCATGGTGGTTGATCTCGGATGAGGGTTCGGCCCCGCGCCGGTCGCGGCCGGCCCCGGGCTGCGGCCCGGGGCATCGGCGCGCGTCGAATCCCGGTGCAGGGCGACCGGGAAGGCGTCACTTGGTCAGGACGAAACCCTTGAGCTTGCCGAAGGCCTGGTCGAGCAGCGCCTTCTGCTGTTCCTGGTGCAGGTGCGCGTAGCCGACGGCCGGCGACGCGGAAGCCGGGCGACCGGCGTAGCCCAGCTTCTGGCCCTCGAGCATGTTCTCGTGGATCTGGTGCTGGATGAAGAACCAGGCGCCCTGGTTCTGCGGCTCGTCCTGGCACCAGACGACTTCGGTCGCGTTCGGAAAGCGCTTCATCTCCGCGGCGAAGGCCTTGTGCGGGAACGGATAGAGCTGCTCGACCCGAACGATCGCGACGTCCCAGGCCTTCTTGTCGTCCCGCCGCCGGATCAGGTCGTAGGCGACCTTGCCGGAGCAGGCGATCACGCGGCGCACTTTCTCGGCCACCACCTCCTCGCGCTGCGGCCCGATGACGGTGCGGAACTCGCCGCGGACGAACTCGCTCAGCGGCGAGGTCGCGTCCTTGTTGCGCAGCAGGCTCTTGGGCGTGAAGATCACCAGCGGCTTGCGGAACTGGCGCACCATCTGCCGGCGCAGCAGGTGGAAGATCTGGCTGGCGCTGGTGGGCTGGCAGATCTGCATGTTGTTGTCGGCAGCCAGCTGCATGAAGCGCTCGACGCGCGCGGAGCTGTGCTCCGGGCCCTGCCCCTCGTAGCCGTGCGGCAGCATCAGCGTCAGCCCGTTGGCGCGGCCCCACTTGACCTCGCCCGAGGCGATGAACTGGTCGATGACGACCTGCGCGCCGTTGGCGAAGTCGCCGAACTGCGCCTCCCAGATCGTCAGCGTGTTCGGCTCGGCGCTGGCGTAGCCGTACTCGAAGCCGAGCACGGCCTCCTCGGAGAGGATCGAATCGATGACGACGAAGGGAGCCTGGCCTTCGGCGACGTGCTGCAGCGGCACGTAGGTGCCCTCGTCCCAGCGCTCGCGGTTCTGGTCGTGCAGCACGGCGTGGCGATGCACGAAGGTGCCGCGACCGCAATCCTCGCCCGACAGGCGCACGGCGTAGCCGCTGGCCACCAGCGACGCGTAGGCCAGCGTCTCCCCCATGCCCCAGTCGACGTTGACCTCGCCGCGGCCCATCGCCGCACGGTCGGCGATGACCTTCTCCACCAGCGGGTGCAGCTTGAAGGTCGACGGGATCGTGGTGAGCCGGTCGGCCAGGCGCCTGACCTCGACCAGTGGCAGCGCGGTGTCGGCCGCGTCGGTCCACTTGCGGCCGAGGAACGGCGACCAGTCGACCGCGTACTTGCTCTTGAAGTTCGTCAGCACCGGATCGGCGGTGTGCTTGCCCGCGTCCATCGCGGCGCGGAACTCCTTGACCATGGTGTCGGGCCCGTCGGCAGCCAGCACGCCCTGCGCGACGAGCCTGTCGCCGTAGAGCTTGCGCGTGCCCGGGTGCTGCGCGATCTTCTTGTACATCAGGGGCTGGGTCAGCGACGGCGTGTCCTGCTCGTTGTGGCCGAGCTTGCGGAAACAGACGATGTCGACGACCACGTCCTTCTTGAACTGCTGGCGATAGTCCATCGCCAGCTGCGTGCACAGCACGACGGCCTCGGGATCGTCGCCGTTGACGTGCAGCACCGGCGCCTCGACCATCTTGACCACGTCGCTGCAGTACAGCGTCGAGCGGCTGTCCCGAGGGTCGCTGGTGGTGAAGCCGATCTGGTTGTTGATGACGAGGTGCACCGTGCCGCCCGTGAAGTAGCCCCGCGTCTGCGCGAGCGCGAGGGTCTCCATGACGACGCCCTGGCCGGCGAAGGCCGCGTCGCCATGGACCAGCACCGGCAGCACCTGCGAACCCGTCTTGTCGCCGCGGCGCTCCTGGCGGGCCTTGACGGAGCCTTCGACGACCGGGTTGACGATCTCCAGGTGCGACGGATTGAAGGCAAGGCTCAGGTGCACCGGGCCGCCCGGCGTCGAGACGTCGCTGGAGAAACCCTGGTGGTACTTGACGTCGCCGGCCGGCAGGGCCTCGGGCGCGGTGTGCTCGAATTCGGCGAACAGGTCCTTGGGCATCTTGCCCAGGGTGTTGACGAGGACGTTCAGGCGGCCGCGGTGCGCCATGCCGATGACGATCTCCTGCACGCCGCGCTCGCCGGCGCGCTGCACGACTTCGTCCATCGACGCGATGAAGCTCTCGCCGCCCTCCAGCGAGAAGCGCTTCTGCCCGACGTACTTCGTGTGAAGGTAGCGCTCGAGCCCCTCGGCAGCGGTCAGGCGGTCGAGGATGTGCTTCTTCTCGGCGGCCGTGAACGTCGGCTTGCTGCGGATCGATTCCAGCCGCTCCTGCCACCAGCGCTTCTCGGCGGGGTCGGTGCAGTGCATGAACTCGGCGCCGATCGTGCCGCAGTACGTGTCGCGCAGCGCCTGCAGGATCTCGCGCAGCGTCAGGTTCTCGGCCTTCGAGAAGTACGTGTTGGCCGCCGAGAACGTGATGTCCATGTCGGACTCGGTCAGGTCGTAGAACGCCGGCTCGAGTTCGGGGATGCGCGGGCGCTCGGTGCGCTTGAGCGGGTCGAGGTCGGCCCAGCGGCTGCCGAGGAAGCGGTAGGCCGCGATCAGGCTCTGGACGTGGACCTGCTTGCGCGCGACGGCAAGGTCGGCCTCGCTGGCCTTCAGCGCAAAGGCATTGGCCTTGGCGCGCTGCGCGAACGACTCGACGACCGGCGCGTGGGGGACATCGCGGCTGTCGGTGCCGTCGACGGCCGGCACGTTCTGCAGGTTGTCGAAATAGGAGCGCCAGTTGTCCGGCACGCTGCCGGGGTTGTCGAGGTAGGCCTCGTAGAGTTCCTCGACGTAGGGCGCGTTGCCCCCGAACAGGTACGAGTTCGACCTGTACTGCTGCATCATCTCCCGCTCACCTTTCGTCCCGGTTTCCAGGACTCCGATGGGTTGCACAACCTTCCGCGGCCCGGCTTCACCGGTTGGCGGATCGCGACCCGCCTTGCTGCTTGTCTCGGCCAGCAAGGGGACGTGGAAGGACCACTTCGTCTTCTCAGCAGCCGCGGACTCTATCACCGCTGGCTGACGCGAAACCGTCAACTGGGCGACCGTGCGGGCCTTGTTCGGACCACCGCGAGGCGCACCCCCAGGGCAGATTGCCGGCGATGCACACCGCCGTCATCCACCTGCACCGCGACGCCCCGGCGAAGCCGGCCTACGGGGAGCCCTGCAACGGCTGCGGGGCCTGCTGCGCGAGCGAACCTTGCCCGATCGGCGCGGTGATCAGCCTGCGGCGCAGCGGGCGCTGCAGCGCGCTGGAATGGGACGAGGGGCAATCGCGCTACCGCTGCGGACTGCTCGTGAAGGCGCGCGACGGCGGGCGAGCCGGCGAGCGCCTGGTCGCGCGCTGGATCGGCGCCGGCACGCACTGCGACGCGCAGCTGCACACCGAGGTCGCCGACTGCGCCTGAAGTCGTCCCGGCAGCGGCTGCCGCGGCGGCGCGTCCGCGGGCGACACCCTGTCGCAGCACCCTAGATCTAGGTGGCCGCCGGGACCGCGGGATCGGCGCGCGCCGCCGGCACGCGGATACTGCGCGCCGGGCCCGGACGGCGATCGGGCAGGCGGCGGGCCAGGAGGCACCGCCGGCAATCGATGCCAGCCGGACCCAGCGCCGATGCTCTTCAACTCGCTCGAATTCGCGGTCTTCTTCGCCCTGGTCTACGCGGCCTACCTGGTGCTGCCGCTGCGTGGCCAGAACACGCTGCTGCTGCTGGCCGGCTACGTGTTCTACGGCTGGTGGGACGTCCGCTTCCTGTTCCTGATCGTCTTCTCGACCTGCGTCGACTTCTGGGTCGGCCTGATGCTCGCGGAAGGCCGAGTGCCGGCCCGCCAGCGATGGACGACCTCGCTGTTCCTCGTGGCCGCGGCCATTGCCTTCGTCGGGATCGACCACACGCGCGGCCTGGCCGGGCTGCTGGCCGAGCCGCAGGGCGCGCTGCTGCTCGGCGAGCCGACCGCCCAGTGGGCGCTGATCGCCGCCATCGGGCTGGTGCTGGCGGGCAACCTGTCGCACGGCACCCTCGCCGCGATGCCCGCCGAGCGGCGACGGCGCGTGATGATCTTCGTCAGCGTCTTCGTCAACCTCGGCTTCCTCGCGGTCTTCAAGTACTTCAACTTCTTCATCGACAGCGCGGCGCAGCTGATCGCAAGCCTGGGCGGAGACCCGGCCCTCTTCCGCCTGCACATCATCCTGCCGGTGGGCATCAGCTTCTACACCTTCCAGTCGCTGAGCTACACGCTGGACGTGGGCCGCGGGCTGATCCAGCCGACGAGCCGGCTGCGCGACTTCGCGCTGTTCGTCGCCTACTTCCCGCCCCTGGTCGCCGGCCCGATCGAACGGGCTCGGCACCTGCTGCCGCAACTGCTGGAGGCGCGGCGCGTCCGCCTGCGGCAGGTCGCCAGCGGCTGCTGGCTCATCCTCTTCGGACTGTTCAAGAAGGTCGCCGTCGCCGACGGCGTCGCCCCGGCGGTCGATGCGGTGTTCGGCTCGAGCGCACCGGTCTCGGGCACCGACGTGGCGATCGCCACGCTGCTGTTCGCGGTGCAGATCTACTGCGACTTCTCGGGCTACTCCGACATCGCCCGCGGCGTCAGCCGCCTGATGGGCATCGAGCTGATGGTCAACTTCCGCCTGCCGTACTTCTCGAAGAACCCGAGCGAGTTCTGGCGCCGCTGGCACATCAGCCTGAGCAGCTGGCTGCGCGACTACCTCTACATCCCGCTGGGCGGCAACCGCAAGGGCGAAGGCCGCACCTACGCCAACCTGATGACCACGATGGTGCTGGGCGGCCTGTGGCACGGCGCCGCCTGGAACTACGTGCTCTGGGGCTTCTACCAGGGCCTGCTGCTGTGCGGGCATCGCCTGCTGACCGGGGGCCGCGAGGCACGCGCCGAGGACGGCGGAGCCTCGAACCCCGTCGCGGACGCGCTGCGCATCCTGTTCTTCTTCGTCTTCGTGTGCTACGGCTGGCTGCTGTTCCGGGCGGTGTCCTTCGACCAGATCGTCGCATTCACGGCCGCGCTGCTGGGCTTCGGCCCCTCCGGCCTGCCCTCGATCGTCCCCAAGCTGCCGCTGTCGGCGATCGTCGGCATCGCGCTGCTGGTGGTGCTGGACGTGATGCAGTACCGCTCCAAGCGTCCCGATGCCGTCCTGGGCTGGCCGCGGCCGCTGCAGGGCGCGGTGATCGCCTACGCGGTGTTCGCCCTCGTGATGGGGACGAGCAACGCGCCCGTGCAGTTCATCTACTTCCAGTTCTGACGCGATGCCCAGGGCCGCCACCGCCGGAGTCCGCCGCAAGGCCTTGCTGAAGACGCTGGCCTGGGCCGGCGGCTTCCTCGCACTGGCGGACCTGACGATCAATCTCGCCTTTCCGCCGCCGGACGACCCGCGCACGCCGCCCAACGCGATCGCCCTGTACTCGGACTACGGCCGTTCGATCGAGGCCAAGCTGCGGCGTGACATCGGGGCCACCGACGAACGCACGAGCCTGATCGCGCTGGCCGGCTGGGTCGACCGCGGCTGCCGGCAGGCGATCCCGGCCGAGGCGGGCCGGCGCATCCTCAGCGTCTACGGCATGTCGTTCAGCGCAGACATCGGCGAGGCTCTCGAGAAGCTGGACCCTCGCTTCCGCAGCGTGTCCTTCGGTGGCCCGGGCGCTCCGCCGAACCACAGCTTCAAGTGCCTCGAGACACGCTTCGATGCCGCCGCGGCCGGCGTGCCCGACGAGAGCGAGGTCGTCGTCTTCGGCATCCTGGCCAGCGCGGTCAAGGGACTGCTGTCGATGACCGGTGCCACGACGGGCTTCGAGCGGCCGTCACCCTTCGGCTACCCACGCTACGTGGTCGAAGGCGGGAACCTGCGCGAGCTCCCGACGCCGGTTCCGACCCTGCAGGCCTGGCGCGAGGCGCTGGCCTCGCCCGCCCGGATGGACGCCGTCGAGGCCGAGCTGGCCCGGCACGACCACTTCTACGAAGCCGCACTGTTCCGCTCGAACGCCCTGGATGCGAGCGCCCTGGTGCGCATGGTCCGCCGCGCGGCCGCCCAGGACCACCACCGCGCGCTGGCCCGATCGGTGCTCGGGCCGTCCGGCTTCGCCGACCGCCCCGACGTCGGGCCGGTGCTGCAGGCCATGGTCCTGTCCGTGGCGGATCGCGCGCGCGCCGCGGGCAAGCGGCCGGTGCTGCTGCTGATCCACGACGGGGCGAGCGGCCGGGCGCTGGAGACGCTGCTCGGGCCGACACTGGATGCCGCGGGCATCGACTGGGTCAGCACCGCCGACGACGCGCCGACCAGCGACCCGGCCAACTTCATCGGTGACGGGCACTTCACCGACGAGGCCAACCAGCGCATCGCGCGGCGCCTGCGCGAGCGGCTGGACCGGCCGCCGCGCACGCCCCCCGCGCGCGCCCCCGCGTGACGCCGGCGCGCCCTGTCCTGCGCGATCGTGCCCGGCAGCCGCTCAGGCCGCGGCGGGCTTGCGCCGCAGCACGGCCTTGACGACGCGTCGCCCGAGCCGGATGGCCGGCTTCTCGACGATCCACATCGCCGCGTAGCACATCAGCAGCATCACGAGCAGGGCCTGGACGTCGGCGTTCAGGAGCTGCACGCCCAGGCGCCCCAGGCCCTTCTTGACGTAGTCGAAGAGCCAGTTGTGGAACAGGTAGACCGCATAGGTCATGTCCGACAGCAGCAGCACCCAGGGACTCGCCGACAGCCGATCCTTGGCGACGAACGCGACGACGAAGACCAGCAGCGCCAGCAGCGCGAAGTGCTCGCCGAGCCAGGCCTTCTGGTAGACCGCGATCAAGGCGTAGTAGTTGGCATAGGCCAGTGCCCCGACCAGCAGCAGCAGGCCCAGCCCGACGCCCTTGCGCTCGTAGAGGTAGAACATCGCGCCGAGCAGCAGGAAGGGCGCGTGGATCGTCAGGTAGCCCTTGGCCCAGATCTCGACGGACGGGATCGGTGCGGCCAGGTGCGCGAGCAGGGTCATGCCCAGCAGGAAGTGCGGCAGCCACTGCACGCGCCCGGTCGTCAGGTTGAGCGACCGGGCGAGCGCCATGACCAGGTAGAAGACCACCTCCACACGCAGCGTCCACTCGACGCCGTTCAGCGCGTACGGCGCACCGAAGAAGTCACCCATCAGCGTCAGCTGCAGCAGCAGCGTCGACAGCTCGGGCGCGCGTCCCCCGAGAGCCAGGGCCGTGTACTCGCCGACGGCGGCGAACACGTACAGGGGGTAGATGCGGAAGAAGCGCTTGATCAGGAAGTCGGCCGTCTGCTCGGTCTGCAGCACGTGCGTGATGATGTAGCCGGAGACCAGGAAGAAGACGATCACGCCGGCGCCGCCGCCATGCACGAACGGCAACAGCATCGACGCGAGCGCACGTGGCGTCGCGTGGATCGCGGGATCGGCCACCCAGGCCTCGAGGTAGCCGTGGAACTTGTGCCCCACCAGCACCGACGTGAACGCGAAGATCCGCAGGTAGTCGAGGAAGAGGATGCGGCTCTCGGCCGTCGCGCTGCGGTTCGGGGACGCCACTCGGATCTCCTGGGTCACGGACGCGCGCCCGCGCGGATGGCCGGGCACTCCCGGCGACAACCGCCCGGCACCTGGAGGCCGGCGGCGGACATCCGCGTGCGCGGTGGCCTGCCGATCGCCCGCATCGCTTGCCGCATGGCGGGCCTCAGCGCTGGGGTGCGGGCGGCAGCAGCTGCCGGTCCCGCAGCTCGCGCTCCAGCCAGCGCGCGACCCGCTCGTTGCCGAGCGGCGTGTAGTGGAAACGGCGGATGAACCACTGCTCGGGATCCACCCCGCCGGCGTCGCCGGCGAAGGCCTTCTCGCCGTCGAGGCAGTCGAGCTTCTGTCGTGTGCACCAGTCCGCGACCGTCGACATGACCCCGACACCGCCGGCGCGCGCGCCGGCGGTCGAGTAGCCGTCGGGCAGCAGCAGGATGAGCGGCACGGCCTGCCGCTGGCGCACGTCTCTGACGAAGGCCTCGATGATCCTCGTCAGGATCCTGAAGCCCTCGGAATCGGGATTGAAGGTCGCCCCGCCGGGTGAGCCGGCGAGCGGACGGTCCGGATCACCGAGTCGTCGCCACAGCAGGCTGCCGGCCGTGACCGAGACCCGGACCGCATGCGACCAGTCGTACAGCGGATTCTCGAAGACCGCACGGTCGTACCAGTAGTCGTGCGCGCCGAGTTCGCGGATGCGCTGCGGCTCGTCCACCAGCGCGCGGACCTTGTCGAGGCTGTCGACGGGATTGGGCAGCAGCTGCAGCTCGCCGCGTGCGTCCAGGACGTAGCGGGGCTTGCCGAGGAAGTCGGCCGAGGCCGACTGCAGCGCGATCGACACCGTCACCAGCCGTCGCAGCGCGGGGGTCGTGATCGCCAGCATGGCCACCCGCGGTTGCAGCGCGAGCCCCTCCTGGCTGAAGCGCAGGTAGGCCTGGTCGGGTCCGTAACCCGGGACGCCGTAGTTCAGCACCTCGATGTCGGGCCGCAGGCGCTCGAGCTGGGCAGACCAGGACTCGGGTCCGCTGACCTCGCTGCCGTAGACGAACGAGTCGCCGAAGACGGCCACGCGCAACACGCCCGGCGGCGGCTGCGGCGCGTAGTCCCGGTCGGCGCGCAGCCCCTGTGCGTTGATCCGGTCAGGCCCGTTCTCGGAGGCGGGACGCAGCTTCCACCCGAGCTTGCCGTCGAAGGTGGCCAGCGCGGTCGGTCGATCGGCGAGGATCTGCTGGGCGGAGTGGCGAACGCCTTCGTAACGCTGCGACAGCGGCACGATGGGCGCGCCGTTCCAGGCCGGCGCCAGGCGCTCGGCGACGACCGCGGTCAGCTCCAGCAGCAGCAGCGCCAGCGCGATCGTGATCAGGACGAAGACGGTGTGGCGGCGTGCCTGAAGCACAGAAGGTCCCCTATCGAGCGGCGCTCGCACGTGATGGATGTGGGCTGGGCACCGCGGACGGTGGCGTGCCGGGCGCCCGCGCCGCGACATCCTTCGATGCCGTCACGCGCCACGGCCCGCGCCGATTGCCCGGCAGCCCGACGGGCTGCCGGGCCCTCGCCGGGCCGGTCAGCGGGGCACGTCGACCGCGCGGGCGGTAGTGGCCGAACGTGTTGCCGGGATCGTAGCGATTCACGGGCGCCGCCGCATCCCTAGTCAGCGGGCGGCTCGCGCGTGTCCAGCCCGGCCCAGGGATCGTCCGGGATCTCGGAGAGCCTGCGCAGGGTCAGGTCGGGCCGCCTGGAGCGGAGGTAGGCCTCCGAACGCACGCCGGTGGCGACGCAGAAGACCGGCGCGTTCAGGCGGCGGGCGACCTCGATCTCGCGCTCGGTGTCGCCGACCCACAGCAGCCGGCGCCGCGGGTCGGCCAGGTGGCCCGGGTAGCGGCGGCCGAGATAGGCGGCGATCGCGCCGTGCTTGGACTCCACGTCGTTGTGTCCCGGGCAGGTGATGACGACGTCGAAGTAGCGGCGGATGTCCAGGTCATGAAGCTGCCGGATGGACCGCATGCGCCTCTGCCGCGCCGTCAGCAGGATGAGGCGGCAGCGGCCGTGCAGGCGCCGCAGCGTCTCGACCGCGTCGGGCATCAGCACGTCGAGTCTCAGGGACTCGCGGTCCTCGATGTGGTCGATCTTCCACTTCAGGTACCGCGACAGCTGGGGCTCGGGCAATGCCCGCGCCGCGATGTCGCGCTCGCTGGTACCGGCCAGCTTGAGTGCCTTGTAGTCGTCCAGCGCGATCGGTGCCAGGCCTTGGCTGCCGAGGTACTGGCGGTACAGGCAGTACATGCGGGCCGTGTGATCGACCAGCGTGCCGTCGAGGTCGAAGACGATGATCGGCCGTGCGGCCCGGGCGGTCTGGGTCATCGGGATCGGCCAGCCGGGCTCACGACTCCAGCGGGTCCAGGACGTAGCGCTGCTGCTCGCGCACCAGGCGACGCAGCCGGTCGCGTTGGCGCAGGGTGTCGATGTCGTGGGCGAGTCCGTCCTCGAGCGATACCCGGGCGCGCCAGCCCAGCGCCGTCAGCCGGCTCGGCGCGAACACGCGGTCGGACTCCGGAGCATCCGGCTGCACGAAGTCCAGTCCGGCCTCGCCTGCGGACAGGCGGTCGACCAGCTCGCAGATGCGGCGCACCGTCGTGGCGCTGCCCGAGACGGCGTTGAAGACGCCGCTCGCCTGGCGCCGGGCGACCAACGCGATCGCCTGCGCGACGTCGGACACGTACAGGACGTCGCGCAGCGCGCGGCCCGTGCCGTGGACGGGGATCGGCTCGCCGGCGAGCGCCTTGCGGATGGCCACCGGGATCAGCTTGCCGTAGGAGTCGTCGCCCGGCCCGTAGATGTTGCCCAGGCGCACGATCGCGCACGGGATGCCCCGCTGCTCGCACCACAGCGAGACCAGAGCCTCCGCCTCGAGCTTGCTGCGGCTGTAGGCGTTGTCGCCACGGGTCGGCGAGTCCTCGGCGATCGCGCCGGCCGATGCCGCATAGACGTCGCAGGTCGAGACATAGACGACGTGCGACACCGGCGAGGACTCCAGGAAGCGCAGCAGCCGGCCGGTCCCCTGCACGTTGACCCGGTGGAAGGCCTGCGCATCGCGGATCGGCTCGTGCGTCTTCTTCGTCAGGGCGGCCAGGTGGATCACCTGGTCGACCGGCGGCAAGCTCGGGGCGTCGCCGGGGACGCAGAGGTCGAGCGGCACGTGGGGCAGCGGCGGGACGGCCCGGCGACCCAGCGTGACGACGTCGTGGGCGTCCCGGATGGTCGGCAGCAGGTGCGTTCCGATGAATCCAGAGGCGCCGGTGAGCAGGAGGCGGGGCTTGCGGATCATGAAGGCCGGGCGGGCCCTAGCGCAACGACTCGATGAGCCTCTTCAGGTCGACGTGGTACTTCTCGATCGCCTTCTCGTCCGACAACACCGGAGCGGTGTCCATGCCGCGGATCCAGAGCTTGCCCGGCGGCAGCGGGTTGATCTTGCGGACGATGTCGGGTGGAGCCTCGCCGAAGGCGAGCTTCAGGAAGATGTACGGGAAGTTGACGCCGGCAGCCGTGAAGAAGTGAATCGTCGTGAAGAACCGGCCGATGTTGATTTCGGTGGGACACAGTGTTCCGTCCTTGCCATACGTCATATCGACGGAGAAGATGCCGTTCGGGGCCTCATCTATGGCCAGGATGGCCCTGCGCGACAGTTCGTCGACCGCCGGATCGGACACCGTCAGGCCCACGCCGGTGACGCCGGTGACGCCGGACAGCGCGCGGTTGGCGAACAGCCAGTTCAAGCGCTTGCGCCCCTGGGCCACCACCAGCTCGCCGTCCTTCCAGATCGACGTCCAGGTGACCGATTGGGGCGACAGAAGTTCCGCCGCGGTGAACCGCCCCCAGCCCTGGAAGTGGTCGATCCAGATCCGGGCGAACTCGTGGTCGTCGGTCGGCAGCGAGCCGGCCCCGCCCCCGCCCTCCTTCAGTCGCAGCCAGATCGTCGGCCCGAGTTCCTCGAAGGCCGCCTTCAGGTCGGCGGGCGTGCGCACCTCCAGGGTCCGCGGCACCGGGATGCCGGCCTTCTCCCACAGGGCATAGGACGCGTACTTGTCGATGCAGGCCTCGACGGTCTCGGTGGTCGGCAGGAACACCGGCGCGGGGATGCGCTCGCGGTGCTGGGCGAGCACCTTGATGACCCCGTCGTGCTGGGAGTGCACGAACTGCGATCCGGTCCGCTCGACGATGTCGGCGAGCACCGGGATGAAGTCCTTGTCGCGGGCCGAGGGCACGAGGTGGTTCTCGTCGCAGTCCGACAGCTCCAGCTCGTACGGGTTCGACGAGACGCCGGTGATGTGGATCTTCTCCGGCGCCTGGCGCAGGGACATGACGACGTTTCTCGTGAGCGTGCCGCCGGCTTCGGACAGGAGGATGCGTTTCATGGGGGCTCTTCTCGTGGAATCGGAGATCGGATGGCGCTCGCGCTAGCGGCCCGCGGCCGGCCTGCCGGCGAGCCGGTAGAGCTTCGACTGGCCGATCGTGGTCTCGAACACATAGGCGTCGCGCACCGCCGCCAGCACCTTGCGCTCGGCCTCGCTGAGGGTCGCGCCGGGCATGGCGCTGGCCCCGGGCTGCGCATGCGTCGACAGCGGCGGGCTCAGCACGACATACAGCGGCGCCTGCCGCGCGAAGGCGTTGTCGATGCTGCCGAGCCAGGCGCCGCGGCGGGGAAAGGCCTCGCCGACCGTCTCGAGCGCCGCCACGGTGGCGAACGGCAGCGGCGAGCGCCGCTCGGCCAGGAAGTGGATGACCATCGCCCGGCTCCACACGAGCACCGTGTCCTCGGGCCGGCTGTTCGACCGCAGGTAGCGCGCCACGCGCACGGCGTCGGCGACGCTGACGCCGTCTGCCGCCTGGTACACCGGCATCGCATCGAGGAACTCGAGCAGCGAGGTGCGCCCCGTCACGTAGCCCGCGTGGTGGGACAACGCGCCGTGCACCTTCTTCGCGCTGCCGGCCAGCGCCACGACGACCATCAGCGCGCCGATCGCCGTCGGCACCGCACCCGGGCGCGCGCGCAACTGCTCCGCCGCCCAGGCCAGGGCCCGCGCGGCGGGCAGCACCAGGGCCGGCAGGCAGGGGCCGAGGTGGTACTGGAAGCCCTTGCCCTGGGCGGCAGCCGAGACGACGCCGGTGACGATCAGCGCGACCGCCACGCCCAGGACCCGGCGCGCGCCGGGCGTCACCCACAGCAGCCCGGAGCCGATCAGCGCGAGGACGACGAGCCAGTGCCAGTCGGCGAACGCCGTGGCGATGCGCGCCGCGACCTGAGCCAGCGACGACGAGTGCGAGTACGAGGTGACGTTGAAGAGCACCGCCGCGTCGATCCAGCCCTGCAGCCCGCCGGTGACGTGGCCGCGGAGCGCGACGGCCGCGAAGAAGACCGCGGCACCCGCGCAGGCGAGCAGCGCATCGGCCAGCGCGAGGCGCCAGGTCCGTCCGGAGCCGCGCAGGGTCAGAAGATCCAGCGCAACGAGAAGCGCCGGGAACAGCAGGAAGGTCGGCCGGATCAGGACGACGAAGGCCAGCCCGGCGCCCGCGGCCATCAGCAGCGGCCAGCGGCGCGTGCGCCCGCCGTGCCAGTACAGCAGGACCAGCGCAAGGGACAGGTTGGCCGCCACGATGTCGCGCTGCCCGCTGAACCAGTGGTTCTCGGTCGCGTACATCACCAGGTACAGCGGCACGACGACCCAGCCCGCCGCGGTGCTGCCCGCCATCCGCGACAGCTGCACCAGCGCGGCCGCGCCGGTGGCGAACAGCAGCAGGTCGAAGGCGCGGAACGACCACAGGTGGTTGCCGAACAGCGCCGTCGAGGCCGCGTGCAGCCACATCGCGCCGACCCAGTTCTGCTCGATCACGTCGACATACGCGCGATCGCCGCTGACCAGGCGCCAGCCGATGTAGTCGAAGATCGCGTGGTCGGGACTCGGCGGGGTGACGACGTACAGCGCGGCCAGGATGGCCACCAGCGGCGCGACGCTCAGGACGAGCAACCAGCGTGGCGATGCGGAGGGCGTTCGATCCGCCGACAGGACCATGGGTGACGGGAAGGGCGCAGCTGCGAAGGCGGCGAAGGCTACCCCAACCGCCGTCGCGCCCGGGCGCCAAATGGTTACCGTTTTTCACGAGCGGCCCGGCTTCGGCCTGCTTTCGCTCGCGAACCCCCTAGGTTGTCCGGCTCCCGGCGCGGGCGGCACGCGGCGGCAGGCTCCGGTGCGTGCCGCCTTCGGGCCGACAGCCGATCTCGACGGCGGCGCGCCGGCGCAGCCGCCCTACATCGACAGCGAACCCTCGCGGAAGTCCGTCCCGTCGAGCCAGACGTTGAGCAGCACCGGCCGCCCCTGACGGGCGACCTCACGCGCGCGCCGCAGCGCGGGCACGACCTCGTCGCCGCTCCTGACGACGATGCCCTCGGCGCCGAAGCCGGCCGCCACGGCGTGATAGTCGGAGCGCGCGAGCACCGTCGCGACGTCGTCCTTCAGCATCTTCACCTGCTCGCGGGCGATCTGCGTCCAGCCCGCGTCGTTGCCGACCACCGCGATGACCGGCAGGCCATGGCGCACGCAGGTGTCGAGCTCGGCCAGACCGAAGCCGCAGGCGCCATCGCCGAAGACGATCCAGGTCTCGCGCTCCGGTCGCGCCGTGGTGGCACCGATGGCGAAACCCGCCCCGACGCCGAGCGTGCCGAAGGCGCCGGGGTCGAGCCAGGTCAAGGGGCCGCGCGGGCGCAGCACGTAGCTCGCCGTCGCGACGACGTCACCGCCGTCGGCGACGAACAACGCGTTCTCCCCGGCCTCGCGCTCGAGCGCCCGGAACAGCGCGAGGGGATTGACGTGGGCGCCGGCCACGGCGGCCTGGTGGTCGATCTCGGCCTCGCGCGCCATGTCGCGCTCGCGCAGCTGCCGGACCCAGCCGTCCCAGCGCTGTGCCGGCCCGGCGGCCGAGGACGCGAGCGCCTGCAGGAACAGGCCGGCGTCGCCGATCGCCGCGACATCGGGGCGCCGGTTCAGCCGTGCGTCCTTCGCGCTGCGGTTGGCGGCGACCAGGGTCGCCGAGCGACGCACGTGCCGGCCGTAGTCGAGGCGGAAGTCGCAGGGCACGCCGGCCAGCAGCACGCAGTCCGCCTCGCGCAGCGCGTTGCGCCGCGCGTGGCGCATCTGCAGGGGATGGTCGCGTCCGAGCAGCCCGCGGGCCATGCCCGAGAGGTACACGGGCACGCCCAGCTGCGTCACGGCCTGTGCGACGCGCGCGGCCTCGCCGGCCATCACGACGGCCTGGCTGCCGATGACCGCGAGGGGCCGCTCGGCCTTCGCCAGGGCTCGCAGCGTCGCCTCACGGGCCGCGTCGGAGGCGCGCGGCGCGGCAACGACACGCGCCTGCGGCTGCGGCAGCGCCGCGTTCCCGCCGAACAGGCGCTGCACATGGCGTTGCAGGTACCAGCGCAGCGCCCGGTCGGCCAGCGCCGTGCCCTTGCCGGCCGCGTCGGCATACCACTGCCGGATCTCGGCCTCGGGGTAGAGCAGGTCCACCGGGCACTCCAGGAAGACCGGGCCCGGCACCCCCGACGCGGCAAGCGCGAAGGCCTCCTCGACCGCAGGCGCGAGATCGGCCACGCGCCGCAGCTTGAAGAAGCGCTTGACGTGCGGCTCGACGAGCGGCCGCTGGTCGATGTCCTGCAGCGCGCCCCGTCCCTGGAGGGCCGTCGGCGCCGCGCCGCCGATCAGCACCACCGGGCTCTGCGCGAGCTGCGCGTTCTTCAGCGCGGTGATCGTGTTGGTGATCCCCGGGCCGGCGGTCACCGCCGCGACCCCGGGTCGCCCCGACAGGCGCGCCGCGGCGTCCGCGGCGAAGACCGCCGTCGCCTCGTCGCGCACGTCGACGATGCGGATGCCGCGTGCCTTGGCCGCGGCGAGGATCGGCGAGATGTGCCCCCCGCACAGGGTATAGATGCAAGGCACCCCATGAGCCTGCAGCGCCTGCGCGACCCGGTCGCCGCCGTGAGCGAGCGACGCGGACGTCATGCCCAGATCACCCGCCGCTCGACCGAATACCAGCTTTCGACCTGCGGCGCCACTGCCGACTCGATGCGCGCGCGCTTGATCTTCATCGTCGGCGTCAGGCAGCCGTTGTCGATGCTCCACGCCTCGCCGGCGACGACGATCATGCGCAGCTGCGAGTAGTCGGGCAGGCCGCGGTTGACCTCGTCGAGCACGCGGGCGAGCTCGGACTCGACCTCGGCGCGCACGGCCGGCTCCGACTGTCGCGGGCGGATGGTCTCCGACAGCACGACGATCGCGTAGGCGGCCGGGAAGCCCACCCCCGAGACCATCGACAGCTCGACCAGGGGGTTCGCGTTGATGGCGTTCTCGATCGGAGCCGGCGCGATGTACTTGCCCTTGGCCGTCTTGAACAACTCCTTCGCACGGCCCGTGAGCTTGAGCATGCCGTCGGCGTTCAGCTCGCCCAGGTCGCCGGTGCGGAAGAAGCCGTCCTCGGTGAAGCACTCGGCGTCGAGGTCCGGCCGCTTGTAGTAGCCCTTCATCTGCCCCGGCGACTTGATCAGGATCTCGCCCTCCGGGCTGATGCGCACCTGCACGCCGGGCATCGCGACGCCGACGTAGCCGGGCGCGTTGAAGCTCTCGTTCGAGGTGAAGGAGTACGAGTTGTCCTCGGTCATCCCGTAGCCCTCGTACAGCGGCAGCCCGATGCGACGGTACCAGGCGATCAGGTCCGGCGGGATCGGTGCCGAGCCGCTGCCGGCCATCACCACGGCGTCCAGGCCCAGCCCGGCGCGCACCTTCTTGGCGACGATCCGGCCGAGGATCGGGATCTTCAGCAGCCGCTCGAGCTTGGCCGGCGGCATCTTCGCGAACACGCCCTGCTGGAACTTCAGCCACAGCCGCGGCACGCTGATGAACAGCGTCGGACGGGCACGCCGCAGGTCTTCCAGGAAGGTGTCCAGCGCCTCGGCGAAGTACACGCGCGTGCGGCCGTCGATCAGCGACGCGGCCTCGATCCAGGATCGTTCGAAGCTGTGGGCGAGTGGCAGGTACGACAGGACGCGACGCTCGAGATCGGTCCCCAGCCGGCGCGTCAGGTCCTCGGCGATGCCAGTGGCCGCCCCGGTGACGCTGGCGAAGGTGTGCATCACGCCCTTGGGCGTGCCGGTCGATCCGGAGGTGTACATCAGCCAGGCCAGGTCGTCGGCGGCGCGCCGCGGCTGCCCCTGCAGCGGCGCCGTGCGCGCGACGATCTCGTCCCAGGTCTCGAAGCCGTGGTGCTCGGGCGCCAGCGGGAAGGCGATGCACGGCAGGTGCGCGGGCACACCGCGCTTCTGGTGCTCCCAGGTGTCGAGCTTGCCGACGAACAGCAGGCTCGCCTCGCTGTGCTCGAGCACGTAGCGCACGGTCTCGGCCGTCTCGGTCGGGAAGATGGCCACCGTCGTGTAGCCCGCCATCCAGATCGCGATCTCGGCCATCACGAAGTGCGCACAGTTCTTCGACAGCATCGCGATGCGCGCGCCCGGCGCGAAACCGCGGCCCTGCAGGTGCGCCGCCATGCGCCGGGACTGGTCCATCACCTGGGCCCAGGTGTAGTCGACGACCTGGCCGGCACCCACCGGCTGCGTCAGGTAGATCCGGCCGGCCTGGTTCTTCTCGTGGTCGTAGATGTGGTCGAGGATCGTTCGGGGCGTCGCCATCGCCTGTCTCCTGTCGTGTGGTGATCGGCAGCTCGCAGCGTAGCCGCGGGCCGGCACGGCCGCCAGACGGGGAACCCCAAGGGGGCGCACGCGCCCGCCGGCCGGCGGCGCGCTCAGCCGCCCCGCGCGCCGCGCATCCAGCCGAGCACCGCGGCCATCGGCAGCACCGAGCGGGCCCGGTAGGCCAGCGGCCACAGCCCGCCGTGGCACGCGTTGTCCATGAACAGCTCGTACGGATGCGCCAGCCGCCGGGCCGGGTCGGCGGCCGAATCGGCACTGCGCAGGTCGTGCACCCACAGCGCCGCCATCAGCGCGTTGGTCGTCGCCGGCTCGAAGGCCTCGACGCCGAAGGTGTCGGCACCCGCGAATCCTGCCGCGAAGGCCGGGTTCTTCAGGACGGACGCGGTGGTCGTGGACGGTGCGACGTTCAGGCAGACCCGGTGGCCGGCACGCCGTGCGAGCAGCGCGCGCCACTGCTGCAGCCGCTTGGCCAGCGCGTAGTTCGGACCCTGCTCGACGACGAGGCTGTCGACCAGGCCGTAGCGCCGCCCGTTGCCGGAGAGGATCAACTCCTCGACGTTCGCGTGGAACAGGCGATCGCCCGACGCCAGGCGCACGGGCAGCTGCAGCGCGCGCTGCACGACCGGCCGGTGCTCGAAGGCCTCGATCGCGCGGCGTGCGGTGGCCTCGGGTACCGCGAAGACGTCGGTCGGCGTCGCCATCCAGGCCAGCGTCGTGCGCGGGTCGGCCTCGCACGCCGCCGCCTGCACGAAGTCCATCGCCAACGACAGCCGGACGTGCCGCTCGCCGTCCAGGTAGCCGAGTGCCGCGACGTCCAGCGGTCCCGGCAGCGTGTGCAGCCAGGCCGCCGCCCGCGGCGCATCGGCCAGCAGGTCGATGCCCGCGTCGGGCAGCCAGTCATCGTCGCCCGCGACGCGCGAGCGCCGCAGCGGCACGTACAGGGTTGCATTGCCGTCCGTCACGGTGGCCGCGATGCGCCGCCAGACTGCCTCCGAGGGCACGTCGATCGCCGCGATGCGGGCCCGCCAGCGGGCCAGCCAGCGCAGCGGCCCGGCCTCGCTGCCGGCGCCGAGCAGCACCAGCGTGCGGTCGGACAGGTCGAACCACTCCGGATGCTGCACGCAGCGCGTCAACGACGCCGCGGCGCTGGGCTCGACGATGCCGCGCGAGCACCAGTCGTCGATGCGCTGGGCCAGCGCACGGCCGCTGAGCTCCTCGCCACGATAGGGCACGCTCCACACCGCCGGCCGCGGATCGCCCTGCCCTTGCACGGTCAGCGTCGACGGCGGTGCCGGCAACTGGCCCATCAGCTCGCGCAGCGGCTGCGCACCGGCGTCGCCATGCCAGACCACCGCGTTCCAGGCCTCGTCGAGGCCGGCACGGGCGCTGGCCAGCGCAGCGTCGGGCGACCGGATGCCGCCGTAGACCAGCCGCCGGAAGTGCCGCGGGTAGGCGTGACGCCAGCGCGGCTCGCGACGGGCCTCGTCGGCGTGGCCGGCGTCGCAAGCCTCGAGCGCGGCGGCCACTATGCGCGCGCCGGCGGCGCGTGAACTCGGCCGGCCATCGTCGCCAGCGGCGAACGCGATGCCGACCTCGGCCGCCGCCGCGGCGGCCGTCGATACAGGGGTTCCTTTCATCGCCGAAAGCCTAAGCGATCCGCAGCCAGGCGGCCGCAGGGAGAATCCCGGCCGCGCTGCGGGCGCGACGCGCCTGCCGGCCGGCGGCGGCTACTCGACCATCCTCGAGGGCTGGACGCCTGTCGGGCCTCAGCCCCGCACGCCGCGGCGCAGCGCCGGCAGCGGGGCCTTCGCGAGCACGGCCAGCGCGGCTCCCGCCGCGGAGCGCTGCGCCTCCAGGCGCGCGGCGATGAACCCGAGCGCCCATCCCGCGGCCGGCTGGGTGGCCAGTGCCGCGGCGTAGGCCTCGCGCGCGACCAGCAGGTCGTTGAGCTCGCCCAGTTGCTGCTGCACCGGCTCCAGCGCCCGCAGCAGCCGGCGCAGCGGCCTGCGCCGGAGCACGGGCGAGAGGAACTCGGCCGCGTAGCGCAAGCGCTTGATGCGCCGGCGCAGGCGGTGCACGGCCGGCTCGTCGAGCTGCGGCCAGCACGCGGCGTCCGCCAGGATGCGGCGATGCCAGCGGCGCAGGCGCCGCCAGGCAGCGGCCGACCATGCGGGCAGCGGCGGCGCGTCTGCGGTCGCGGCGGCGGCGTCCTGCCCGGAGGGCGGGTGCCGGGCGAACGACGCGCGCCAGGCGATGCCGTCCAGCAGCATCGCCTGGACCGCCGGGTCCGCTGCGAGCTGCGACGCGCTGCGGACATCGGCCGGCCCGTCCATGCGAACCGGGGGCGCACCGGCGGCCGCCAGCGCCTGTGCCACGACACCTTCGCGCACGTGCTGGTCGCGGCAGCGGCCGAAGGCGTCGAAGCTCGCGCGCAGCTGTTCCACCAGCGGCGCCGGTGGCGCGAGCGCCGGCGCCACGAGACCGTCGAACAGCCGCAGCGCCGTGCGCAGCCGGCGCAGGCCCACGCGCAGCTGGTGCACCGGCTCGACGGCATCGGCAACCGCCGGATGCAGCAGCCCCGCGAGATTGCGCAGCGCCTGCCCGAAGCACTCGTCGACAACGGCCGCAAAGGCCTCGCCGACGCCCACGCCTGGCGCGTACACCGGCAGGCGTGCACGGACCGGCCATGGTGCGCACCGGCCGTCGGCAAGGCGATCGCCGCGTTCGGCCTTCGTCTCCGCCAGCAGCGTCAGGCCATGGCGCGCGCTCCAGCGGTGCACCCCCGCGAGCATCGCAGTCAAGGGCCCTTCGACGAGTTCGAACTCGACTTCGCAGACCGGCTCGCTCGCCGCGCCCGCGACGATGCGGCCCTCGTCCAGCGAGACCTCGACGAGCGCGGCACCCATGCGCAAGCGCCGGCTGCTGCGGCGGAAATCGATGCGACAGCGGGCCCCGGCGGCCAGTCCCTCCTCGCGCGCCTCGCGCAGCAGCCTGGCCAGCCGATCGCCGGGGTCCGTGCCCGCGTGCCGCAGGGGGTCGGGCTCGGGCCCCGGGCAGATGACCTCGTGCTCGAAGCGTTCCCATCCGCTGCCCTGCTTCAGCGCCTGCACCCAGCGCCGCCCCTCGCGGCGGACGCGCCAGGCCAGCCCGGCGCGGGCCAGGCGGCGGTCCGGCGTGTCGAACACCGTCGCGACGAGCCGGGCCTGGTGCACGACGCCGCCGCGCGCATGCAGCGCGCGCCGCAAGGCCTCGCGGCGATCGGGCGGCAGCGCGAAGCTCAGTTCGATCTCGACGTGGCGGCGCATGGCAGGCAGCTTCGCACCGGGCCGGGAGGGCGGGGCCGCGGCCAGAACCGGTGGTCGCCCGACATCGTGCTCGGCAAGCACGGGGGAAGGCACACCGGGCGCGACCCCCCGTCAGGCGAGGGCCGTGCGCCGGTAATCGCTCGGCGCGACGCCCAGGTGCGCACGGAAGACGCGGCTGAAGTGCGCCATGTTCTGGAAGCCCGAGGCCAGGGCGATGTCGGTGATCGAGCGATGGGCGCTGGCGCGGTCGGCAAAAACTTGGCGACAGGCCTCGAGCCGTCGCGCCAGGATGTAGCCGGCGACGCCGTCCTCCTCCTCCGCGAACGCGTTGTAGAGCTGCCGCCGGCTGACGTTCAGGGCGCGAGCGATCGCGTCGACGCTCAGCCGCGGGTCGGCGAGGTTCTGCGCCACGTGCTGCTTGATGCGTTCGCGCAAGGCCTCGCGCTGCGTCAGCGCGCAGCCCTGGCCGACGAGGTCCAGCAACGACAGGTGCACGAGGTGCGTGATCGCGTCGCCGACGCCGCGCGCCGCCGCGTCGGGCATGTTCGGCAGCTCGCGGAAGGCATGGCGCATCGTGTCCAGCGCGACACGCGAGATGCCGCCGCTGCCGCCCAGCCGCCGCGCCATCAGGGCGTCGATCGCGCCGGGCGGAAGGCCGCGGTCGGCCATCGCCCGCTTGGGCAGCATCACGATCAGGTGCTCGACACGCTCGGGGTTGGCGACCGCGTAGCTGTCCGTCGTGTCGTAGATGCTCCATTGACCGGGCGTGACCCAGGTCTCGCGGCCCTTCTGTTCGACGCCGGCGCAGCCGACCCACGGGGCGACGATCTTCAGGTATGGCGCCTCGGTAGTCCGGGCCAGCGAACTGCTGCGCATCACGCGGTGTCGCGTGGCCTCCAGGTGCGTCAGCACGACATCGCCGGCCTGCCAGGTGCTGGCACGCCCGCTGAATCCGGTGTCCCCGTACTCGTCGCTCTTGAGCCCCTGGAAGACGCCCGCCAGCCAGTGGCGCCACAGGCCGAGTCGCTCGCCGGCGGCGACATCGGCGGTGTCCATCAGCTGCGGCTTGAGCATCGGCATGGCGGATCGACTCTCGGACCTGCGGCCCCGTCCCGGCTGCTCTCGGGCGGCGGTGAGCCAGGCACCCCCCGACCCTGCGGACCCGGCCACGGGGATTCGGTGCGACGAGTCGCGCAGCTTAGCGCGGCAGCACTCGGCTTGCAGTCCCCGAGCCCTTGTCGCAGAGCGCTCCGCGGGTAAGTCCCGAGGTGGCGTGCACATCCCGACAAGGACTCGTGCACAACTGGCAAAGCCCGCGATCGTCACGCTGACCAGAATCCGGCGGGTCCGTCACGCATGGCGACTGCAAGGAGACAAGATGAGCGAGCCACTGCACAACCCGATCGCAGCGTCGGGCATCCGCCGCCGCAGCGTGGTCCAGGCCCTCGGTGCCGGTGCGGGCATCGCGGGCTTCCCCGCGATCGTGCGCGGCCAGGCGGCGCCCGTGCGCATCGGCTACACGATGTCGCGCACCGGCCCCTCGACCACCGGCGCCCAGGTCAGCCAGGAGCCCAACTACCTGCTGTGGGCCGAGCAGCAGAACGCTGCCGGTGGCCTGAACGTCAAAGGCACGAGGCGCAGGATCGAGTTCGTCAGCAGCGACGACCAGAGCAACGTCGAGACGGTCGTGCGCACCTACGAGAAGCTGATGGGCAGCGACAAGGTCGACCTGATCCTGCCGCCCTGGGGCAGCGGCTTCAACTTCGCGGTGGCGCCGCTGGCCAATCGCTTCGGCTATCCGTTCCTGGCGCCGACCGCGCTCAGCCGGCGGCTCATCGAGATGAAGCTGCCGTACTTCTTCCTGATGCTGCAGCAGCCCAAGCCGATGTGCGAGGCGCTGGTCGAGATGTTCAAGGCGAATGGCGTGAAGACGGTGGCCGTGATCTACACGGACGAGCTGTTCGGCCTGGAGAACTACGCCGCGTTCAAGGTCGCGCTCGCCGGCTCGGGCATCACGATGGTCGAGGACAAGAGCTTCACCTCGATGACCAAGGACCTGACGCCGGTGCTGCGTTCGATCAAGGACAAGAACCCGGATGCCTTCGTCGGCTTCACGTACCCTCCGGACACCATCCTCGCCAGCCGGCAGAGCAAGGAGATCGGCTTCAACCCGAAGTTCTTCTACACCAGCGTCGGCACCGCGTTCCAGCTCTACCGCAACGTGATCGGCGCCGGCGCCGAGGGCGTGCTCGGCATGGGCAGCTGGAACGCCAAGACGAGCGCCGGCGCCAAGGCCTACTACGAGGCGCACGTCCGGAAGTTCGGCCCGCAGAAGGAGCCCGACCGCTGGGCCAGCGGCGCGACCTGGGCGGCGCTGGAGATTCTGACCGCGGCCGTCGGCAAGGTCGGCCTCGACCGCAAGGCGATCCGCGACTACGTGGCCGGCGGCGAGCACGACACGATCCTCGGCAAGGTCAAGTTCGCCGGCAGCGAGAACGTCGGCACGCCGGGAACCGTCAGTCAGTGGCAGAGGGGCGAGTTCGAGGTCGTCTGGCCCAAGGCCCGGGCGACCGCGCCGCTGATCACGCAGAAGCCAGCCTGGGCGTAGCCAGGACGACCGATCCACACGATTCATGTCCCTCGGCAGCTGGTTCGAGCTGATCGCCTCCGGTCTCATCACCGGCGGCATCTATGCGCTCGTCGGCCTCGGGCTGAACCTGCAGTACGGGCTGATGCGCATCCTGAACATCGCGCATGGCGAGTTCCTGATGGTCGGCGCCTTCCTGACCTGGATGGCGCACGAGACGCTCGGCCTGCACCCGCTGCTGATGGTGCCGGTCAGCTTCGCGCTGCTGATGGGCGTGGGCATGGTGGTGCACCGCCTGACCTTCCGCCGCCTCGCGGCCACCAGCCCCGATCTCGACGTCTTCGAGGCACGCGGGCTGATGGTTGCCTTCGGTCTGATGTTCCTGGTGCAGAACTTCGCCCAGGCGGTCTGGGGCGGCGACCTGCGCGGCTACGAGTTCTGGACCGACCCGGTTCGCCTGGGCAGCGCGCAGTTCGCCGGCAACAAGCTGCTGCTGCTGCTGCTGCTGTCGCTCGCTTTCAGCGTCGGCCTGATCGTGCTGCTGCGCCTGACGCTGCTGGGCAAGGGCGTGCGCGCGTTGATGCAGTCGCCCACAGGCGCGCAGCTGGTCGGCATCGACACCCAGCGCCTGCACCCGTTGATGTTCGGTGTCGGCCTCGGCCTGTCGGGCGTTGCCGGCTGTCTGCTGTCGATGGCCTACACCATCTCGCCGTCGATGGGCGAGCCCTATACGGTGACGGCGCTGATCGTGATCACCCTCGGCGGCTTCGGCAGCATGGGCGGCGCGCTGGCCGGCGGGCTGGCCCTGGGCGTCATCGAGGCGCTGGGCATGCACTTCACCAACCCGTCCCTGAAGAGTCTGCTCAGCTACGTCGTCTTCATCGGCGTGCTGCTGTGGAAGCCGAACGGCTTGTTCAACAGACGATGAGCGCCGAGCCGCGATGAGCACCCTGCCCGCCACCCGCTGGGAGCGCCTGGTCTACCGGGTGCGCACCTTCCTGCTCGACACCGAGCACCTGGGGCGCGACCTGCTCGTGCTGGTGGCGCTCGCCGGCTGGGCCCTGGCATTGCCGCACTACGGCAGCGAGTTCGTCGTCTCGATGGCGCTGACCTGCCTGATGTACATCGCGCTGGCCACCAGCTGGACGCTGTTCTGCGGCACGACTCGCTACCTGTCGCTCGCCACTGCGGCCTTCTTCGGCCTGGGTGCCTACGTCAGTGCGCTGTTCATCGACAGCTGGGGGTGGCTGGCGGTGATCGGCGCGGGCGCCGGCATCGCCTCGCTGGTCGCTGTCCTGATGGGCAGCGCGGTGCTGCACCTGCGCGGCACCTACTTCGCGGTGCTGACCTTCGGCATGACCGAGCTGATCCGGCACGCGATCGCGTACTGGGAGAAGCAGGTCACCGGAACCGTCGGCCGCGTGCTCACCGTGGTGCCCGAGCGCGACACCGTGTACCT
>ERZ761602.2427-NODE-2427-length-29259-cov-5.433742_pt1 | contig 29259 bp, 21 predicted proteins | sample MGYA00512165_ERZ761602 | MGnify/ENA primary metagenome ERZ761602 (study PRJEB28899, sample SAMN02445085) | bioreactor sludge metagenome | biome: EBPR sludge; isolation source: Thorneside wastewater treatment plant | place: Australia: Brisbane, Thorneside...
TTTGCCGGAGCAGCCGATGCGGCAGCGGCCGGAGCCGAGCCGAGGGCCGAGAGCACGAGCGCTCGGTCGGCGTGCGAGCTCTCCTTCGGGAGCACGATGCGCCCGTCCGGGCCGAGCGACACGGCCCTCGCGAGGCTCTGGGCGAGCTCCTCGGCGAGCTCGCGGCGGTGTGCGCGCTCGACGAAGGCGAGCGTCACCCGCGCCAGCGGAGCGAGCTCGTCCGAACGGCGCAACCTGGCGACGGTGGCCGCCGCGTGGTTCTCCCAGCACGCCTCGACGACGCCGCCGGCCTCGGGCTCGGCCTCGGCGAAGGCGACGAGCAAGCCGAGGTCGCTCAGCTCGGGCGGGCACGAGGAGTCGCTCGGGTCTCGATCGCCCAGCACCTCGGAGCCGGCGCCCAGCCGCCGCAAGCGCGCACGCAAGGCCCTCCCGAGCTCCGCGTCCGTCGATGCCCCCGCCGCACGCGTCGCGGCGCGCAGCGCGAGCTCGCCGGCGCGCCGCTCCACGGCCGAGCCCGGCGACTCGAGCGCCGCGCGTTCACGCAGGCGCTGGTAGATCTCGTAGGCCTCGACGAGGTCTGCGTCCGACGAGGCCTGCTCGAGCCAGCGCTCCGAGAGCGCCGCCTCGGCGACCGCGCGCCCTGGCAGCTCGACGACCAGTCGTGGACGCCCGCGCAGCAGCTTGTCGCGCTCGCCTACGAAGCTCGAGAAGCTCACCGTGCCCTCGACCCAGCGCGCACGCGCGACGTCGAGCACACGCCCGGCCGGCCTCACCTCGAAGCGCATCTCGCTCGCGTCTTCGAGCCCGGAGCTCGCGCGCACCGACACACCGAGCCCACCCGGCCCCTCGGCGGCCGCTTCGAGACTGACGCGCGCGGTGGTCGTCGCCTGGGGTGCGAGCGCGAGCGCGATCTTCGACGGCCCCGCGAGGCGCGCGCCACCGGAGGCGCTCAGACCGAGCTCGGCCTCGACCGCCGCTGCGCCTCGGTTCCTCACGCGCACGAGCGCCTCGATGCGATCTCCGACGCGCAGGTACTCGAAGGGGTCGACGCGCACCGACAGCGGCAGCGACACCGGCACGTCGACGTGCGCGAAGGCCGGCCCTCCAGAGCTGGGCGTCGCGAGCAGCACGACGCGGTAGGTCGTCTCGTCGGCGCCGAGCGGGACCGAGAGGCGCGCGATGCCCGAAGCGTCGACGGCGACCGGCGCGAGCCAGCGTGAGTAGGGAGCCGAGCGGGTGACCGAGGTGGCGCCCATGCGCAGCTGCGGGGCCTTCGTGCGGTGCGAGCCCCCGAGCCGCCCGGCGCCGCTGCCTTGCCCACGATCGTTGTCGCCGAGCTGCGTGCCCGTGCTGTCCTCGAGCAGGCGCGACCACGCGGAGATCGAGCTCTCCGCGACGCGCAGGTCGAGCATCGCGTCGGCGATGCGGTCCTCCCCCATGGCCACCGCGTAGGGTGTTCCGCTCTTCAAGATGCGCTCGAAGGGGTCGCTCAGGTCGTCGCCCGTACCGAGACGCCCGTCGGGGCCGGGGGAGCGCAGCTCGAAGCCGGGGATCGCCGTGAGGAAAGGGCGCGACGGCCCGCGCGCGGGCACGAAGGCGAAGGTCTGGCCCCAGGGGTCGAGCAGCGCCTCGTGTCTGCCTTCGTCCAGCATGCGACGGAGCAGCGCGTTCGGATCACGCAGCGCCGGTTCGTCGGCGTCGAGATCGTTGCGCATGCGGAAGCTGCGTGCCGCCGTGAGCAACCTGAAGAGCTTGAGCCTCGCGACCCTGCGCGCGACCGTGTCGTAGTCGACCTGTCGATCGATCGCGGCGAGATCGGCGAGCGTGAGCGGCTCGCCGCCGGGCGTGCGCGGGGCGGAGCGCATGGCCTGCGTGACCACCTCGAAGAGCTCCGGGTTGAATGCGTGCCCGCGGGGCCCCTTCCGGAGCGCGTCGCGCAGCCGCTCGGGCGACGACGAGGCCTCGAAGATCGCGCCCTCGAGGCTCAGCAGGACCTCGCGAAAGGCCGCCTCGAGCTCGGCGCGGCTGCTCTTGCCCGGATCGAGCGCGGGCGGGGATCTGCGGTCCGAGCCCGCGGCGAGCAGGGCGCGGAGCCGCGCGAGCTCGGCGGGCTCGGCGCGCAGTGCCGCATCGCAGTGCGAGGCCTCGACGCCGACCCGAGCGCAGAGGCCCAGTCGCGTGTCGAACTGCGAGGCGTAGCGCTCGAAGTCCACGTCCGAGAAGTCGCTCTTGTCGAGGACCATCGCCGCGACCTCGCCGGCGATCGGCTGTCCACGCTCGTCGCTCAGAAGCGCCTCGACCTCGACCACGCCTCCAGGTGCAGGCCGGCCACCGGTCACCCGGGCGACGAGCTTGGGCAGCTCCCGAGGCAGCACGAGCACGTACGTGGAGGCCTGCACGGCGGCCTCGGAAGGCCTGGGCACCGCGACCGAGAGCACGGCCAGACCGCCGGCGGACTCGCGCAGCGGGACCTCGAGCGACGCCTCTGCCGTGGAGCCCTCCCATCGAGACCAGGCCTCACCGAGCCTGAGCAGCGACGAGCCGTTCTCGCGAGGCACGTGCGCGTCCACGGAGAGCGCCACGTGCGCGGGGGCGCGCGCCGTCGCGAGCTCGCCGCGGGCTACGAGGCGCGCGGCCGCGCGGCCACCCGCACGCACCACGGGGCTCGACGCCTCGAGCACCGCACGTCGCTCGCGGTTCACCTCGAGGCAGACGGGCACCGACTCCGCACCGAAGATTTCCCTCGGCGCTCCCGAGACGAGCTCCACACGCACCGTGGCGGCCACGCTGCTCGCGCAGGGACCGCGATCGCGGCGACCGCCCACGTCGAGCGGCACGTCCCAGCGGAGCAGCGCCGTGCCGTGCGCGTCCGTCTCGACCTCGGCCGAGAGCCCGTCGCCGAGCACCCTGAACCTTGCTCCTGCAAGGGGTCGGCTCCACCCGTCGACCACGCTGAGCGCGAGCCCCTGCTCCACACCCGGCACCAGGGTCTCCGCGAGCGGGACGAGCTCGACCGAGGCGCTGCCGCGAGGGGTCACGGCCACCGCGCTCGACGTGAGCGACAGCGAGCGACCTTCGTGGACGACCTTCGCGACCACACGGATCCGCTGCGTCACGAGCAGCCCGGCGGGCGCGTCGAAGCCCACGAGCGCCTCGCCGCGTGCGTCGGTCGAGACCCTCTTCGCGCGGAGCGAGAACGCGCTCTTCGGATCGTCGAGCTCTCCATCGGGCGTCGCTTCGCTCTCGGCGAGCAAGAGGTAGGCGACGCTCTGGTTCGCGACCGGATCACCCCCAGCGCGGAGCAGGCGGAGGCGGAACTCGACGCGCTCGCCGGGCAGCACCCGGGCCTTGGTGGCCTCGGCCACGAAGACCGGTCGGGCGGGGACCTGCTCCTGGAGGCGCAGCGTGCGCCGACTCGGAGCGACCGAGCGCCCTGGCGCCGTCGCGACGAGCGTGAAGGAGGGGCGAGGCATCTCCGTGGCGGGGACCTTCACGCGGAGGAGCGTGCTCCCCGAGGGCCCGGTGCGCCCACGCACGCGCGCCGCGACGGCGCCCCCCTGCTCGAGCGCGAGCTCGACCTCGGCGTCGGGTCGCGGCGCACCCGTGGCGCGATCGACGAGGCTCAGCCTCGCGGTGACCGTCTCGCCTGGACGGACCTCGTCGCGCGGTACGCTCACCGAGAGCTCCTCGCTCGGCATCGGCCGCACCGAGACGCTGCGCACGCGCACGTGCCTTCCGTGCTGCAGCGTGAGCTCGATGCGCAGGGCCTCGCCCACGGCGCCCGTCGGCGGAGGCATCGACAGACGCGCCAGCCCCTCGGCGTCGCTCGTGACGACGACCGGCGCGGCGTCGACGGGCGCCCCCTCGTAACGCGCGGAGACGCTCACGCCACCGAGCGGCGCGGCCGCGTCGACCTTGCGGTAGCCGTAGGTGCGCAGGAGCAGCTCGGCCCCCGCGCCGCCCATGAGCTCCGGTGGCGCGACCGCGAAGACGTCGAGCCCTCGCGCCGCCGGGTCGATCTCCTGAGCACGCACCGCGGGGCTGACGAAGCAGGCCGCCCACGCGACGACCAGCCAGACCAGGAGCCCAGCCGCCGCTCGACGCGGCGAGAACGAGGTGATGAGGGCGCTTGCCGCGCGGGAGAGAGGCACGAGGAGCTTTCGCTTCGAAGGCATGGGCATGCAGACGCGGGAGCGATGGCCCCTACCGGCGAGACTACGACCGCTCTAGGGTCCTCGGGTTCCCGAGATGCGCATCCGCCCCGCCTCGCTCGCCGACTACCCACACTTCGCCGCGCTCTACCCCGAGCTCGGCGCCCCGGACCCGACACCGGACGAGGCGCGCTGGTCCGCCGAGATGGCCGAGCACACGCTGCTCGTCGAGCAGGGCGCTTCGGTCGTGGGCTACGGCTACTCGGTCGTCGTGGGCTCCATGCTCTACGTGCGTCAGCTGGTCACGGCGAAGAGCGCGCGTCGCCGTGGCTTCGGGCGCGCGCTGATGGAGGCCATGAAGGCGGGAGGCCGAACACGAGGCGCGACGCGCTTCTGCCTCTACGTCGTGCCCGACAACACCGCCGCGCTCGCGCTCTACCGCTCGCTCGGTCTCGAGATCGTGCGCCCGTCGATCGCCCTGCGCCTGAGCTTCGACGCCGCAGAGACCCTGCCCGCGCGCGCCTCGATCCGCACCGAGCAGGTCGCGAGCTCGGGCTCGAGCGACGCCGGGATCGAGGCCGCCTTGGGCCTGCTCTCAGGTCAGCTCGCGATGCTGCGCGCCCAGGGGCGCGCGATCTTCGTCGCCTACGACGGCGACGCCCCCGTGGGGCTCGCGCCCTTCGACCCGGCCTTTCCGGGCGCTTTTCCCTTTCGCGCTCGCGACGCCTCGACCGTTCGCGCGCTCTGCGCGGAGATGCGCGCCGTCGCTCGCCCCGAGCTCCACGCCGAGGGCTGGCGCAGGCTCGGCGTACAGATCGTCATCGAAGCCGACGAGGCGCTCGTGGGTGTGCTCGTGGCGGCGGGCGCGGAGGTCTCGCTCCACACGGTGCTCATGGAGGGCGAGCTCGGAGGGCAGGACATTGGTCGTCCGAGCTGAGCCGAAGAGGGGGCGACCTGCACACCCGTGCGGTGCTACGACGGACGACGTCATGGCCCTACCGAGCGACGCGCCCAGCCTCTTCGACCCAGCCACGCTCGAGCCGAGCCCGCCCGCGGCGCACACGCCGTCCTCGCCGACGGCGGGCGTCACGAGGGGACTCGATCCGAGCCGCGTCGAGCGTCACCGCGTCGAGCGCATCGACGCCGTCGAGCTCTTGCGTGCGCTGCCCTCTGCCTCGGTGGATCTGCTCGTCACCGACCCGGCCTACGAGTCGCTCGAGAAGCACCGCGCGGTCGGCACGACGACGCGCCTCAAGCACAGCAAGGCCTCGAGCAACGACTGGTTCCACATCTTCCCCAACGCGCGCTTCGAGGAGCTCTTCGTCGAGGCCTACCGCGTGCTCAAGAAGAACACGCACCTCTACATGTACTGCGATCAGGAGACGATGTTCGTCGCCAAACCCGTCGCGGAAAGGGTGGGCTTCAAGTTCTGGAAGCCTCTCGTGTGGGACAAACGCTCGATCGGCATGGGCTACCACTACCGCTCGCGCTACGAGCTCGTGCTCTTCTTCGAGAAGGGCAAACGCAAGCTCGCGAGCCTGTCGGTGCCCGACATCCTCGAGCAACCGCGCGTGCGAGGCGGCTACCCCAGCGAGAAGCCGCCCGAGGTGAGCGAGGTGCTCGTGCGGCAGAGCAGCGCCCCTGGCGAGCTCGTGGTGGATCCCTTCGCGGGCTCGGGCTCGGTCGGCGTCGCCTCCCTGAGGCTGGGTCGCCGCTTCATCGGGGGCGACATCTGCGACGAGGCCGTGCGCATCGCGCGCGCCCGCCTCGACGAGGTGGCACGGCTCCCGGTCGAGGGTGAAGCGACGTGAGAGGTCACGAGTACAAGCAGCTCGTGGGGCGCTACCTGCTTCGCGCCTTCGGCGAGCGCGGCGTCGAGGTCTACGACGAGGTGACCGTCGGCACCTCGATCATCGGCAAACCGAGGCGCATCGATCTGCTCGTCGTCGACCGCCGCTCGGGCACGGCGCTCGCCGTCGAGTGCAAGTACCAAGACTCCTCCGGCACCGCCGACGAGAAGATCCCCTACGCGCTCCAGGACCTCGCCGCCCTCCGCCTGCCGGGCGTGATCGCCTACGCGGGCGCCGGCTTCTCCGACGGCGTGCTCCACCTCTTGCAGAGCTCCGAGCGCGCCGCCTACTGCCTGCCCGACACCACGCTGAGCCCCCTGCCGCGCTCGCGCTCCGCCGAGGCGATCCACCACGGCACCTGGCAGCTCGACCACGTGCTCGCGCAGACCTTCGGTTGGTGGGACGTCATCCTCGGCGCCAAGGCCCCGCTCGAGCTCGAGCCGAGCACGACCTGAGGGTCCGAGCGCGAGGGCGCGCGCGAGCTCGGTGCACACGGATCGATTGCACCTACGACCATTGCAGGGGCGACGCTCAGAAGCTGCCGTCGATCGACGCGAAGCCGAGGCCGACCGACGGTCGCAGGCGCACGCCGCCGAGCTCCGCCTCGGGTGCGCTCGAGCTCGTCGCGCCCACGATCATCAAGGTCAGGCCCGTCGCCACGCCGGCCGCGCCCACCGCGAGCCCGATGAGGTGGATCGTCTGCGCGCCTTCACCGTCGGACTTCAGCGCGTCGACCTCCGCCGCCGAGCCCGCGGGGCAGCGGCCGCTGGGGCAGAGCAGCTCGAGATCGTCGTGGTTCGACTTGGCCATGAGGCCGAAGGCCGTGCCCACACCGAGGCCCGCGAGCCCGACGGCCGTGACCGCCGCGCCCACGTAGAAGGTGGCTCCGAGCCCGGCGCTCGGCTCGTCGCGCTCCGGGAGCGGCTCGGGTGCGGGGGGCGGGAGCGGCGGCACCTCGAGCGAGAGCTCACGCGTCTCCCCGGGCCCGAGCTCGATCGAGCTCTTCGAGCGCAGCGTCGAGCCAGCGTAGACCTCCACGACCGCCGCGCCGGGCATCGTGGTGAGCGTGGCGCTCGGATCGACGGCCTGGCCTCTCAAGCGCACGCTGAACGGCCCACCCTCGCCGGTGACTCGAAAGCGCACGAACGAAAGCCGTCGCGCGACGTCGGTGCGCAGCTCGCGGCTCTTCTCGAGGGCCTGCTGGTAGCGCTCCTGCCCGGCGGCCTCCGCCTCCACGAGCACGAGCTCGTCGTGGGCGCGCACCCACTTCTCGAGGCCGACGAGCGCGCGCGCGAGCATGAGGTGCGCGTTCGGGCTGCGCACCACGCCGTAGGAGGACTCGAAGGCGCCGAGCGCGGTCTCGAAGTCTCCCGCCTCGTAGGCGACCACGCCACGATCGTAGTGGGACTGGGCGAGCTGTTTCTGCTCGGGCGTCGCCTGCTCGATCGATGCCCCGACCTGCGCGGCGGGCTGCTCGCTCTCGGCGCGCGCCTCCCCCGCCAGGAGCGAGCTCGAGACGAGCAGTGCGGCGGAGAGCAGCGGGAGCACAGCGTGGCGCGGTCGTCGGCCGATCATGGCGTCGATGCTACCAGAGGCTCCGCGCGCCGGCGTTGTCCCCGCCGGGTCCGCGCGTGGTAGGCTCGACGTCGCTCGTCGGCCTGGCGCTGGGCGAGAACTCCCGCATGGAGCCCCGCATCGAACCTCCCACCGACGAAGACGTCGCCTCCTTCGAGAGCGAAGAGCCGACGGAGGTCATGCCCGAGCGGCCCCCGATGAGCACTCCGGGCGAGCCACCTGCTCCGGCGCCCGCCAGGTCTCAGCCCGGGGCGAAGGCCGCGCCCGCTGCGCCGCCCGCCGCCCCCGCGGCCGTGGCGAAGCCCGTGGTCGCCGAGGAAGACGACGCCGAATCGAAGGACCGGGCCTACGTGGCGCCTCGCGCGATCCCGCGCGCGGCCGTGCCGGAGGCCCCCGCGGCGCAGCCCAGGATCGTGCTCAACGTCGAGGTCGTGGCGCCTCCCGCGCGTGCCGAGGAAGACAAGGCCCGCGAGCAGCGACGGCGCCGTGCCCCGACGGTGAAGATCGAGCGCGGCACGCTCGCGGCGCGCAGCGAGGCCGACGCCATCGCGACCTTGCCGGAGGGCATCCCGGCGCCGCTTCCTCCACCGGCCTTCGCCGCGCTCGAGCCGCGCCCTGCGATCCCCGCCGACCCGGTCGAGCCCTCGCTCGACGTCGACGTCGAGCTCGACGCGCCGCCGCGGCGCGCGAGTCGAGGGCCTTGGATCGTGGCCGGCCTCGCCCTCGCGGCGGCTCTGGGCGCGCTCGCCCTGTTCCTCGGCCCGCGTCTCGTGTCCGGCCCCGCCCCCGAGGCGCGCGAGGGCGCGCTGGAGAAGCCGCCCGCCGGGGACGCGAAGCCGATCGAGACCAGCATCGCCGAGGCAGCGCCCGCACCTCCGCCGAGCGCGACGCCTGAGCCGGTCGAGCAGCCGGCGAACGAGCCCGAGCCCAGCGCGAGCGCGGAGGCCGCCGTGCAAGCGCCCAGCGAGCTCCCTACCCCCGCGGCGACCGCGACCGCTCCGCCCCGACCCGTCGCGCCGACCAGCACCTACCGGCCGTCGCGCCCCGCGCCGACCACCAAGAAGAGCGACGTGCCTCGGGAGATCTGAGCGCCGTCTCCCGCGCCGGCTGCGCGGTCGCCCGCGCGCCCTGCCGAGCCCCGAACGCGGCGAAGCCCCGCGCGGGTGGGAGCTACACCGCGTCGGGGCTTCGTTGGCGCTGGTCGTCCGGATCAGTCGACGCCGTCGAACTCGATCGACTCGTCGAGGATCGGCCGCGGGCGCGGCGCGCGCGCGGCAGGCGCCTCCGCCTGCTCGAGCTCCTCGTCCTCGTCCTCGTCGTCCGGGGCGGCGAGCACCGGGAGGCGTCGCTTGCCGACCGGCCCCTCGTCGACGTAGTCGCGCAGGGCTTCCATGTCGCGCAGGGCCTGGAGCTTCGCGAGGGCCTTCACCTCGACCTGGCGGATGCGCTCACGCGTCAGGTTCATGATCGCACCCACGTCCTCGAGCGTCGTGCCGCCACGATCGGCGACGTCGAGCGCGCAGCTCTCGGTCATGTCCCACACCTCGAGATCCGGGAAGTTCAGCTTGATGGCGCCCGTGCGAGCCGACACGTCGAGGAAGAGGTGGTGCTTGCAGGACACGTAGGGGCAGGGGCGCATGCCCTCGGCGCACTCCGCGCGGGTGCGCGGCTTGTAGTAGTCGCTCTCCGGGTAGAGCATGCGGCCGATCTCGAGCTCGCGCTTCGTCATGCGCTTGACGCTGATCGTCCGGGCGCGGATGTCGCGCTTGCGACGCGAGCGACGCTGTTCACGCGTGATCGTCTCGCCGTTGTCGAGCTGGAGGGCCAGGTTGCCGAGGGTGCTGGGCTCTGCACCTTGATCGCTCGAGGCTCCACCCACCTCGAGGTCGTCGGCAGCCAGGTTGTCCAGATCGTCGTTCGCCATGCTCATGCGCTCCCTCCGAATCACGTCGCTGGGCGCGAGCGCACCCATCGCGTCCGAAGCCCGTCGGACGCCCTGATGCCGCTCGCTGTCGCCCGACGCGTGGAGCGCCGGGTCCGGGGTGGAGGGGTTCGCCCCTCCGTGCGTTCTCGTTCGTTCTTCGCGGGAAGCCCAGCTCCCCGTCTCGCATCCGAGGCCGCGGCCACCCTGTGGCCACCGCCTCGCTCCGAATCATTCGCCGCTGGCTTGCCGCGCGGCCGTCGCCTGAGAGCTGAGACGCCGCTCTATCTCGGCGATTCGCCCGACGAGATCCCTCGCGAGCTGCTCGGCCCTGCCGAGCTCGGTGAGCACGGCCTTCTTGACCGGCTCGCTCCGTTGTTTCTGACCCGCTTGCCTCAGGGTCGCGAACACCTTGTCGAGCTTGCGCTCGAGCTCCTCGATGTCCCCACGAACGAAGAGCACCTCCTGCTGGATCTCCTCGATCGTCAGATCGGCCGCCATCATCTCCTTGATGACGAGGATCTGTCGGACGATGCTGCTGGGGTAGAGCCCCTTGGAGCCTTGGTGCTTGCCCTTCTGGCCGACGCGCACGCTCCGTGGAAGCAGCCCGAGCTGGACGTACTTGCGGAGGGTGGCCTCACTGAATTTGAATTCGTTCTCCTCGAAGAACCCGAGGATCTCCGCCGAGGAGAGCCCTTGGGGGTGCGCCCGCTCGAGCTCCGACAGCGCCTCTTCCGTGATCGACGACAAGTTCCCCTCCCCCGGTGGGGGACTGCTGCGTGGTGTCAAGCAGCGAGGAGGACCATATTCCACTGAATGGAATACAGTCAATTTCTCTAGGGGGTTTTATTGCCAAACGCGCCGCTTCGGCGTAAGGCGCCGCGCTTCGGGCCCGCGCTAGGACATTGTTCGACTCGACGCGGCGCCCCATGGGCCTCCGACGCGCTGCAAAATTCCCCAACGATTGCGGCTCCTTGCTTACCCTGTCCCACATCGAGGGCGAAGTGGTCGCCCTCGCCCCTCTCAGGGGCCGGAGAGGGTGCCCATCCGGCGGCCGTTCTGGCTCGTCCGAGGCCACTTTCGACTACGCTCGCGCGCGATGAGCCCGTCTCGCCGCATCCCTCGCGACGCGCGTGATGTCACGGCGGGAGGCGTTCGGGTTCGCGCGGTGGCCTCTGGCGCGCGGGAGCACCCACCGCTGCTCCTGCTCCACGGGTTCTTGGCGGATCACTCGAGCTTCGACGACGTCGTCGACCGCCTCTCGGAGCGCTACTACGTCGTCACACCGGACCTGCCGGGCTTCGGTGAGAGCGAGAAGCCGAGCCCGACCCACTTCCCCTACGGCGTGGAGCGCTTCTCGGAGTGCGTCGCGGACCTGATCGCCGCCTTCGAGCTCGGACGGGTGCACCTGCTCGGGCACTCGATGGGTGGAGCGGTCGCCCTGACCCTGGCGGCGCAGCATCCCGAGCTCGTGCAGCGCCTGGTCCTGGTCGATCCGCTGATCTACCCGCTCGTGCTGCGCGGCCCTCTGCGCATGCCGCTCTGGCCGGTCGTGGGCCCGTTCCTCTTCAAGCAACTCTACGGGCGCGCGATGTTCCGCGCCCACTTCCGCGAGGGCGTCTACGAGCCAGGCCACCTCGTGAACCTGCCGCGCGTCGACGCGCTCTACGACAAGTTCAACGTGCCGGCGGCACGCGAGAGCGCCTACGCGACGCTCAAGACCCTCGAGGACACGCGCGTGACGACGGCGCGGCTCGGGCGCGTGCGCGCGCCCGTGCTCGTCGTGTGGGGCCGCAACGACGCGCTCACCGACGTCCAGAACGCCCAGCGCCTCGTGAAGGACCTCTTCGACGCGCGCCTCTGCCTGATCGACTGCGGGCACTCGCCGCACGAGGAGCGCCCGACCGAGCTGGGGAACGCGGTCGTGACCTTCCTCGAAGGCCTGAGGTGAGGCTCGACGGGGCGCGCCAGGCCGCCGAGCCCGCGCCGCGCGGGCCCGCGGATCCGCCGGGACGACGGGCGCCGAGCCTGCTTCGGCGCGCGCTGTCGACGGTCGACGGGCGCGCCGGTGCCTTGCTCGCCTGCGCCCTCTTGGCCTTCGTGCTGCTCGCGCCGCTGCTGCTCCCGGACCCCGATCTCAGCGACTTCTCCGCACCGAGCCCGAGCGACGGCGGCCCTCCCGGAGCGTCGCTCGCCCACCCGCTCGGCACCGACGGACTCTACCGCGACGTGCTGGCCAGGCTCGCGGTCGGCGGTCGAGTCTCGCTGCTCGTCGCAGTCTCGGCCTCGCTCACCGCGTCCTTGGTGGGCGTCGGCGTCGGCGTCTTGGCCGCGACCTTCGCGCGCTCGGGCGCCCGACTCGCCGACTCGCTGCTCATGCGCCTCGTCGACGTGCTGCTGGCGCTGCCCTTCCTGCTGTTCGTCACCTTGCTGGGTGTGCTGCTGGGCCGCACCGATCTGCCGACGCTGAGCCTCGTGCTCGGGCTGACCGGGTGGACGGGCATCGCGCGCGTCGTACGCGCGCGCGCTCTCGAGGTGGCCGAGCGCGATTTCGTGCTCGCTGCACGCGCGCTCGGCGCGGGCTCGCTGCGTATCGCGTGGTCGCACGTCTTGCCGAACGTCGTGCCGACCGCCGCGGCGCTCGCGACGGGGCTCGTCGGCTCGATGATCCTCGCCGAGTCGGTGCTCTCCTACCTGACGGTGGGCGTGCCGCCGCCGACCGCGTCCTGGGGGCGCATGCTGCACGAGGCCGAGACGCTCTTCGCGCTGAGACCGTTGCTCGTCATCGCGCCGGCGCTGTGCATCGTGCTCTCGACGCTGTCCTTCCACCGCTTGGGCGAGGCCCTCCGGAGGGCGAGCTCGGGCAGCGCCGAGGCGCGCACGGCCAGGCTCCCGCTCGACTTCGCCGTGGCTGCTGCGGCGGCCGCGATCGCGCTCTCGCTCCCCGCGCCGAGCCCAGCCGGACCGCCGTCGCTCGAGCGCGGCGGTGAGCAGCCGAGGCATGGAGGCACCCTTCGCCTCGCGAGCTTCGTCGGCGCGCGCAGCATCGACCCGGCGCTCGCCTCGGACGAGCTGTCGGTGGGGCTCGCGCGGCTGGTCTACGGTCGGCTGCTCGGCTTCGACGCGTCGGGCGCGCTGGTCCCCGAGCTCGTCGAGTCCTACGCCTGGTCGGAGGATCGCAGGGTGCTCGACCTGAGGCTACGCCGCGGCGCGATCTTCCACGACGGCGCGCCGCTCGAGGCGCGCGACGTGAAGCGCTCGATCGAGCGGGCCTTCGCCGCCGCCGACTGTCCGGGCGCGAGCTACTACGCGAGCCTCGAGGGCTTCGAGCGCTTCCGCTCGGGCCGAGCGAGCGAGCTCTCGGGCGTCGAGGTGCGTGGCACGCACGAGCTCAGGCTGCGCCTCGCGCGCCCCGACGCGACCCTGCCCTCGCTCCTGACCTTGCCCTTCGTGGCCCCCGTCTGCCCGAGCGCGCCGCCCTCGGCCGGAGGCCATGGCGAGGGCTCGGCGAGCTGCGGCGCAGGGCCCTTCCGGGTGGCCCGCTTCGATCCCGGTGAAGGGGCGCGCCTCGAGCGACATCAAGCGCACTTCGATCCTCCGCGTCCCTACGTCGACGCCATCGAGTGGACCTTCTTCGTGCGCCCACAGGTGCAGCGCTACCGCTTCGAGCGCGGCGAGCTCGACATCGTTCGCGATCTGGCGGCGAGCGAGGCCGCGGTCTTCCGCGCAGACCCGCGCTGGGCCCCGCTGGGGAGCTTCGTGCCGAGCCTGCGCGTGAGCGCGATCTACCTGAACGTCGAGAGGCCACCTTTCGACAAGCGCGCGCTCAGGCGCGCGGTGTCCCTCGCCGTGGACCCCTCGGTCCTGACACGCCTGCGCGCCGACATCACCCCGCTCGATCGCGTCGTGCCTCCCGCGCTCGGCGGCGTCGCGGCGCCTCGGCGCACGCGGCGGCACGACCTCGCGGCCGCCCTCGAGGCCATGGCCGAGGCGGGCTTCGCCTACGACCCCGTGACGGGCCGAGGAGGCTACCCCGAGCCCATCGAGTACCTGACGGTCCCGGACTCGTTCGAGCAGCAGGCCGCCGAGGTCTACCAGCAACAGCTCGCGCGCGTCGGGCTCGACGTCCGGCTGCGGCTCGTGAGCTACGCCACCTACCTGGTGGAGTCGCAGCGCCGCGGCGCCTCCGCGATGGGCTGGGCTGGTTGGCACGCCGACTACCCCGATCCCTTGAGCTTCTTCGACCCCAACCTCGTGAGCGCGTCGATCGGCGAGCTCAGCCAGAACCACGCGTTCTTCTCGGACGCGCGCCTCGATCGCGCCATCGACGGGGCGCGCAGCGAGGTCGACCCGGCGCGGCGCGCGGCGCTCTTCGCCGAGGCCGAGAGCATCGTGCACGAAGAGGCGCCCTGGGTGCCGACCACCAATCCACGCGTATACGAGCTGCGCCAGCCTTGGGTGGAGGGCCACCGACCGAGCGCGCTCGGGACGCCGGACCTCGACCGCGTATGGCTGCGGCCAGGCCCTGCGAGCGCGGGGCTCGAGCTCGGCCGGCCCCTGGGACGGCGTGTGGAGGCGAGGCCATGAGCTCGATCGCCTTCGGCGCGGCGAAGCGGCTGGTGTGGGCCCTCACGGTCGTCTTCGGCGTCGCGAGCGCCGCCTTCTTCGCGACCGCGCTGTTGCCGGGCGATCCGCTGCGCGCGCTGATGGGCCCCCAGGCGAGGGAGGCGGATCTCGAGCGCGCCCGCGTCGAGCGCGGGCTGGATCGCCCGCTCGCCGAGCGCTATCTGCGCTACGTCGGCAGGCTCGTGCACCGCGCGAGGCCGCCCTCCGAGAGCGACGCGCACACGGGCTGCGCGTCCATCGCGCCGGGCCTGCACGTCGACCTGGGGCACAGCTTCTCGTACCGCCAGCCCGTCGCGAAGCTCGTGGCGAAGAAGCTGCCCGCCACGCTGGAGCTCGCGCTCGTCGCCACCTTGCTGCAGCTCGCGCTGGGCCTCACGCTGGGCTCGATCGCGGCGACGGGGCGAGGCCGCGCGCGCGACGACGCGACGATGGGCGTCGCCGCGCTGCTCTCCGCCGCGCCCACCTTCGTCGTGGGTCTCTTGCTGCAGCACTTCTTCGCCTACCGGCTCGGCTGGTTCCCGCTCGACGGCTACGGCGCGACCGCGGGGGAACGGCTCGCCGCGATCACGCTGCCCGCGCTCACCTTGGGCATCTGGGGCAGCGCGCTCTTCGCGAGGCTCTGGCGCGCGGAGCTCGGCGATGCGCTGACGGGGGAGCCCGTGCGCGCCGCGCGCGCGCGCGGAGCCTCGAGGCTGCGCGCGGCGCTCGTGCACGCGGTGCGGCCGGCGCTCGGCCCCGTGGTGCAGCTCACCGTGCTCGACCTCGGCGCGCTGGTCGGTGGCGCGATCGTCACGGAGCGGATCTTCCGCTGGCCCGGCCTGGGGGAGATGGCCGTCGTCGCCATCCAGAACCGCGACGCGCAGGCCGTGGTCGGGGTCACGCTCGTGGCCTCGAGCGCGATCGTGCTCGCGACCTGGGTGGCCGACGTGCTCGGGCTGTTGCTCGATCCTCGCCTGCGGCGCGAGCGCTGACGCGCCGATGGCTCGGTCGCGAGGGCCAGGCACGCCTTCGCTACCGGATCGCTCCCGCGCCGTGCGAGCTTCGCCACCTGACTCGGCTTCCATGCGTTGGCATGACGAGCCTGATCCTGGTCGGTGTGCTGCTCTCGCTCGGTGCTTTCTGCGCGGGAGAGCGCGTCGGCTGATCCCCGCCACCACGGAGACGCGCAGCGCACGGACCGGCGCTACTGACCGGACAGCGAGCGACACTCCCCGCCGAGGTTCGAGTCCTCCGGGGCGAGCTCGGCGCAGCGCCGGAACGCGGGCGCGCCGCCGAGCCCGGCAGCCTGCTGCGCGGCGCCGAGCAGGTACCAGGCGTTGGCGCTGCCCGGCGACTGCGCGGTGAGCTGCCGCGCGAGGCCGACCGCGCGCGCCGACTGGCCCGCCTCGAGGGCCTTCATGATGCGCGTGGGCAGCGGCTCGGAGCTGTCGTCGCCCACGGGGGTGCCGCCCGCTGGCGCGGCACCGGCCGGCGGAGGCTGGGCGCCGAGGCGCTCGGCTCGGGCGCGGAGGCGCTGGGCACGGCGCTCCCCGACGCCACCGGCTCGGCGCTCGGCGCCTGGGAGGGATCGGCCGAAGGTGCCGCGGAAGGCTCGGCCGATGGCGTCGGCGGATCGCTCCTGTCGCTCGGACCGAGCTTGGGGGGCTCGGCGCCGATCGGACCGAGCGGCGTGGTCGGGCGGCTGGACATGTCGACGGGCACCGTCGGACCCCCCTGAGGCCGCGTGAGCGCGATCACGCCGACCACCGCGGCGACGGCGACCAGCAACGAGACCACACGCACGTTGCGACGCCGTCGATCCTCGAGCCTGCGCTCCTCCTCGGCGAAGGCTGCGTCTTCGTCGAGCTCCGTCTCGTCGTCATCGTGCCGAGGCTCGCCCTCGTGGAAGGCCGCTTCGAGCCGGTCGTGGTCGTCGGCGGGCTCCTGCGGCTCCTCGTGCGTATCGGGCGCCTCGCCAAACGAAGCGCCGAGCCCAGCAGCCGTGGACGCTTCGGGCGCGACCGCCGGCTCCGGCTCGCTCGGCTGCGGCGCAGTCGGAGCGAGAGGCGGTGGAGCGGCGGGTTGGGGCTCGACGGGCGCCGTCTCGGCGGGAGGAGGCATCGAGACGACGCCTGCCTCGGCGGCTCGAGGCTCGCCCAGCCCAGGCTGGCTTCCTCGCTCGGCGCCGTCGTGATCGCCGAGCGGCACGATGCTGTCTCGGTTGATCCGGCCGGGTGTCGCGACCGCGTGGACTGGCTCCGCGCTCGGCACGACGTCTTCGACGTGGGCCTCGGCGCTGCGCTCGAGCAGGAGCCCCTCGAAATACAGCTTCGAGATCGTGGAGAGCGTGGACAGGTCCTCGAAGGGGGAGGCGTCGACGACTTGCATGAGCGTGCGCCGACCGTCGAAGAGCCGGAGGATCCCGTTGAGCTCGTCCGGGATCTCGCTGAGGCGCGCGAGCAGCTCCTCGGAGTGGATCTCGAAGACGCTCTCGAGCGGGGGCAAGACCTCGAGCAGGCGCTGCCACTCGTCGAGCCTCCGCATGCCCTCCATGAGCACGCCCTGGGTCGACGCCTCGATGACGTCGTCGACCTCGACCTTGCAGAACTCGACCTCGAAGCGGCCTTCGCTCCACACGAAGGTCCGGTAGATCGCCTCCTCGCCGATGAGCTGCCCGGTCGTCGTCGCGCTGACGCCCGGCGCGTCGGCCGCGCCCTCGGCGACGCCCTCCGGCCACAGCGCCGCGTCGACGACCTTGCCGTCTCTGAACCAGATCTTCGCGTGGGCGGAGGTCTCGTCGTTGTAGAGGTGCGCGATGCCGCTCTTGCGGCTCACCTCGAAAGTCTGGAGCAGATCGACGACACCCATGTCGGCGAGCGCACCGGCGAAGCGGGTGCGCCCCGTGGCGGTCTGCTTGGTGGCGATGCCCTCCTGGGTGCGGCGCGCGAAGACGAGCTGGATGCGCGTGATGAGCTCGCGCACGAAGATCGGCTTCGTGAGGTAGTCCTCCACGCCGAGCTCGAGGCCGCGGATCTTGTCCTCGATCGAGCGCTGGCTCGCGAGGAAGAGCACGGGCAAGCTCGCCCACTCGGGCCGCTCCTTCAGCTTGCGCACGAGCGCGTAGCCGTCGAGCGAGGGCAGCTTGGTGTCGGCGATGACCAGATCGGGCGCCGACAGCTCGAGCTTGGAGAGCGCGTCGAGGCCGTCGGCCGCGGTCGTCACGCTGAAGCCCGCCTTGCGCAGGCTCACCTCGAGCACGCGGACGCTCTTCGGATCGGCATCGACGAGGAGGATCTGCCGCTTTGCCACGCGCTTGCCCGGCAGAATCGTCTCCTCTTGCCTCGAGTGTCAAGCAGGCCAAGCGAGCGCGCCGCCGGTGAGCCACCGGCTGCCGAAGCAGCGCAGGCGGCGTACGCAGGACTCGTGCTCGGAGCGCTCGGGTTTCGATCGCGCACGGGGTCCTTCGTCGTACCATGCGCCTCGTGGCCGGCACCGTGCGCATCTCGACCGGCGCCCCGCACGCACTCGGGGCGCGCGTCGCGGAGCCATCCGAGCTCGATCGTTCACCGACCGCGCTCGCGCGCGAGCGCGACGCCCTGATCGGCTCGACGCTCGTGGAGCGCTACCTCGTCGAGGCCGAGCTCGGCCGGGGCGGCATGGGCACCGTGTACCGAGCTCGGCACGTCGTGCTCGACAAACCCGTCGCGCTGAAGATCCTCCACGCGGAGATCGCCGACGACGGCGAGAGCCGCGAGCGTTTCCTTCGTGAGGCGCGCATCGCCGCTGCGGTGAAGCACGAGCACCTCGTCGACGTCAGCGACTTCGGCGAGCTCACGCGACGCGAGCTGCCCGAGCTCGGCTCGAACCGCCGGCCGTGGTTCGTGTTGGAGCTGCTCGAGGGAGAGACGCTCGCCTCGAGGCTCGACCGCGAGGGTCCGCTCCAAGCCCGGGAGGCAGCGCGCATCTTCGAGCAGGTGGCTCGCGGCCTGGCCGCCGCGCACCGCGCGGGCGCGGTGCACCGAGACCTCAAGCCGGACAACGTCTTCCTCTCGCGCAAAGACGGTCGGAGCGTGGTCAAGGTGCTCGACTTCGGCGTCGCGAGGCTCCTGTCCGCGAGCCGCCTCACGCGCCAAGGCGTCGTCTTCGGTTCGCCGCACTACATGAGCCCGGAGCAGGCGGCCGGCCAGGAGATCGACGGCCGCTCCGACGTGTACTCCGTCGGCGTCGCGCTCTACGAGACCCTCTCCGGCAAGCTGCCCTTCGAGGCCGACTCCACCTCCGGCGTGCTCACCAAACACGTGTTCGTGGAGCCGGATCCCATCGAGGCGGTCGTGCGTGATCCCGCGAGCCTCGGAGAGCTCGGGGCCCTCGTCATGCGCTGCCTCGAGAAACGCCCGGACGCCCGTTACCAGAGCGCCGACGAGCTCGCCGAGGCCCTCGCCCGGACCGCCCTGGGAGGGCCCGCGCCGCGAGCCGCGTCGCTCGGCGACGGAGCCGAGCTCCGGCCGCCAGCGGCGCCGGCGAGGCCCCCGCGCCCGCGCGCGATCATCGTGCTGCCCGCCTTCGCGCTGGCGTCGATCGCCTGTGTGCTCGGCGCGCTGGTCTGGCTGCGCAGCCGAGCGACGGCCCCGGTTCCCTCGACGGCCGCTACGCCGCCGGCCGCGATCGCCGCCGCCCCCGAGGCACCCAGGCCCGCCGCCCCGGCGCACGAGCCGCCCACCCCGTCGAGCGGCGCCGTGGCGCTCTCGGCCGACGCAGCCTCGGCGAGCGCTGCTCCCCCCGCACGACCTCCCCTCCCCGGCTCGACCGCCCCATCGGGCGCGCCCCCGCGCGCCGTCGTCGGAGCTCCGACGGTCACGCAGCCCGTGACCGCCTCGGCAGCGACCGCGCTCGCGCCACAGTCGGCCACGCCCTCGAGCGGCGCCCCCAGCGCCACCTCCCCTCGAGAGGCCGCCCCGGCGCCGAAGGCGCCGCCGGCCGCGTCGAGCGAGCTCATCAAGATCTTCTGAGCCCCGCGCTCGCGCGGGGCGCGCGCGTCGCATCGACGAAACGCGCGCGGGCGCGCCCCCGTGGGGAGCGCGCCCGCCGCATCGAGCACCGGCGGAGCGCTCAGAGCTCCGCGAGGATCGCGTCGCGGCGCTTGGCGAAGTCGTCTTCGCCGATGAGCCCCTTGTCCTTCAGGTCCTTCAGCTTGAGCAGGCGGTCTTCGATGCTCGGGGCCGCCGCGGCGGGCGCTGGCTGCCCGACCACGCCGACACCGACCTGCGGAGCGCCGCCGCCCGCGGGCACGCCCGCGCCCACGCCCACCGCGTACTGCGGCATCGCGCCAGGCTGCCCGCCCGCGCCGGCCATCATGTTCGCCATGCCGACGCCCATGGCCATCTGCGCGCCGAGCGCCGCGACCCCAGCGTTGCCGCCGCCCTTCGCCATGCCCTCGCCGGCACCCATCATGGCCTGCGCGGCCGCGTAGTTCGAGTAGTTGCCCGCGAGCTGCTGCACGTAGCGCTGATCTTGCCCGAACTTCTGGTCGAGCTCGAACTGCTTCGCGGCCGCCGAGTCGCGCGCCACGCCGATGTTGCGGCGCGCCTCCGCGCGCGTGCGGTTCGCCTCGCGCAGGAGCTTCTCGTCCTCGGGGGAGAAGTTGATGTTGAAGTCGGCGATCTGGAGGATCTTCACGCCGATGTCCGCGAGGTTCGGCGCGCTCTGGACCATGCGGCCGGACAGCTCGGCGGACATGCCGCCGAGGTTGAGCAGCGAGCGGCCGGTCTGGGCGCACATCTGACCGATGACCGTCTTCACGCTCATGAAGAAGAGCCGCTTGATCCAGTCGACGGTGACGTCGTTGTCGTTCGAGCCTGCGGCCTGGCCGTGGTAGCCGATGACGAAGCGCACAGGGTCGATGATCACCATCGAGAATTCGCCGTGCAGCCGCGGCGTCACGAACTCGAAGAGGATGGGGTCTTCCATCGACTCGAGCTTGCCGCCGAAGGGGATGCTGCGGATGGGCTGCGTCTTGACGAAGTAGATCTCCGCGATGAACACGTCGCCGCCGGTGAACTTGTTCACCAGGTTGTTCAAGAACGGGATGTTCTGCGTCTGCAGCGTGTGACGACCAGCGGGCAACCAGCCCTGGTAGACGCCGTCCTTGAAGAAGAGCGCGCACTCGTCGCTGTCGACCGTGAGCTGCGACCAGAACGGGACGTTCTGATCGGGGTGCTTGTAGACGATGAGGTGCTTGAGGTTGTCGGGGCGCGCGATCATCATCTCGCGCACGCCGCTCTTCACGAAGTTCATGATCCCCATCGTCGTCGTTCCTCCGAGCCCGGTCGCGGGCTGTGGCCGTCGTTCTTCGATGCGCGCGTCGCTCGGCACCCGAGCTTCCGCCGAGCTTGCCGCTCGCGCACGGCGGGGAGAATAATGCTGGGGGCCGAGGTCGGCAACGCCCCCTCGCCTCACTTCGCGCGAGCGAGCTCCGTTCCCTCCCGGCCACCAGCCGCGCTCCTCTCCACCGAGGTCCCCCACCGATGATCGGCCCGCTCGACCCCGCCACGCTCTCGCCGCCCGCCCAGAAGATGCTCTCGGCGCCGCCCAAGCTCCAGGAGCTCGCGGCGCGTGGCATCGCACCTGGCATCCGGCCGGGCGAGCTCATCCTGCTGCTCGGCGTCTTCGCCGACGCCGCGGATCCCAACCTCGCCGCGACGGCGCAGAAGACCCTCTCCTCCCTGCCCGACCCGGTGCTCTCGGGCGCGATCGGCGAGCGCCTGCAGCCGCTCGCGATCCACCACCTCGCCCTCCGCTACCACGAGCGGGTCGACGTGCTCGATCGGCTGCTGTCGATGCCCGACATCGACATCGACACGATCCTCGAGGTCGCGAAGGTGTCCGGCGAGAAGGCCTGCGAGCTGCTCGCGACCAACGAGGACCGCCTCCTCAAGAACCCCAGGCTCATCGAGGTCCTCTACCTCAACAAGAACACCCGCATGTCGACCGCCGACCGCATGGTCGAGCTCGCCGTGCGCAACCACGTCGAGGTGAACCTCCCCGCCTGGAAGGAGGCCGCGATCGCCATCCAGAGCGAGCTCGTCATGGAGGGCGGCGAAGAGCCCACGCCGGACGACCTGCTCTTCCGCGAGACGCTGCAGGTCGGCGAGACGCTCAAGCAGCACGGCGACAGCATCGAGGACGCCCTCGAGGAGCTCGACGCCGACGGCAACGTCCAGCAGTCGGTGAAGGAGAAGTACGTCCCGCTCTACCAGCGCATCATGGTGATGACGAACACCCAGAAGATCCGCCTCGCGCAGATGGGCACGCCGGAGGAGCTCTTGATCCTGATCGGCGACGCGAGCCCGCTCGTGTCGCTCGCCGCCGCGAAGAGCCCGAACATCAACGACGCCGTCGTCGAGCAGGTCGCCAAGCGCAAGAACATCTCGGGCGAGGTGCTCTCGTCGATCGGTCAGCGGCCCGAGCTCATCAAGCGCCTGTCGACGAAGAAGGATCTCATCAAGAACCCGCACACGCCGCCCTCGCTCGCGATGCGCGTGATCCCACACTTCCAGGAGCACGATCTCTCGCGCATGATGAACGACCGGAACATCTCCGGCTCGATCCGGCAGCTCATCAAGAACCACCTCGATCGCAAGAAGCGCTGATGAGCGAGCTGGTCCGCTTCGGGGTCGCGATGGACCGCGGCCTGCTCGAGCGCTTCGACCGTCGCATCGCGGCGCGAGGCTACGAGAACCGCTCGGAGGCCCTGCGCGATCTCGTGCGCGCGGAGCTCTCGCGCGCCTCGCAGGAGAGCGGCGGCCCCGTCGTGGGCACGATCACGCTCTCGTGCACGCGCAAGCAGCGGCACGAGCTGGTCAGGCTCGTCGAGAGCGCCCGGGCGGTCGAGCTGCTCGCGGCGCAGTCGGTCCCCCTCGACGAGGAGCAGGCGCTCGAGCTGCTCGTCGTGCGTGGGCGCGCCTCGGAGCTCGTCGAGCTCGCCGGGCGGCTCGGCGGCGTGCGCGGGGTGCTGGGCTCCGAGCTCTCGATCACGGCCTTCGAGGCCCACGAACCCGGACACGATCGTTCCGATGGAGGCACGCGGACGCGATGACGAACATGAGGCGATGGATCGAGGGCGCGCGGAGCACGGCGAGCGCGGCTGCGCTCGCGGTGGCCACGCTCGCGGGCGGCGGCGGATGCGGAGGCGCGACGGCGAGCGGCACGTCGAGCGAGGATCCGAGCTCGGCGAACGGGACGAGCGCCGTCGATCGCGAGCAGGCGAAGCGCGCGCGGGCGATCGCAGAGACCTACGCGAGCTTCCGCTTCGAGGACTGCACCACCGATCCCTCGCTCTGCGCCGACGAGTTCGCGCGGCGCGCCGGAGGCGACCTGCACGCCCCCACCGGCTACTCGCCGCGCGCGACGCTCGAGAAGAACCCCGATCCCACCTGGCTGCCGGAGTGGGACCGCATGCCGGCCAGCACACCGCGCGCGCCCTACGCCTGGCGCGCGCTCACGCTGGCCGCCGTCAACAAGAGCTACGCCGCGCGCTGCAACGAGGCCTACGAGCGCTTCGCCAAGGAGCAGTCCCGCGTCGAGAAGGGCCTGGGCCACGGCATCGCCAAGGTGAACCGCGAGGTGAACCCCTACGACCGGCTCGCGATGATGCTCGCCCTCGAGCCCGCGAAGGCTCCTTCCGCGGGCAAGCTGGGCGAGTTCGCGCCGGGCTCCGATGCCCTGCGCTACCAGTGGGAGGTCGCGGTCTTCGACGCCTTCGAGGACACGCAGCGCACCTTCCTCTACCTCGCGACCGGACACGCGCCGAGCGAAGACCTGCTCGCCACGATGCGACCGCGCCAGGCAGCGGACTACGAGCGCGACGCCTACTGCATCGACGCGATGCGAGGGCTCGTGCCGGGCGTACCCGCCATGCCGGATCTCGGCTCGGCCTTCGACGAGGTGCACGGCATGGTGAAGGCGGTCGTGCCCGAGGAGCGCGTCGCCTCCATCGAGAAGCGCCGGGAAGATCTCACGAGCGTGGTGCGCGCCAAGTTCCAGAAGACGCGCGTGAAGAACCCGAGCCTGCCGCCCGGCGTGCGTGTGCTGACGATGGCGCGCGTCGAGGTCTTCGAGCGCGACGGCCGCACGGCGAAGGTGCGCGTGACCGTGACCGAAGAGTCGGTGCGCGTGGAGCCGAACGGTCAGCGCAAGACGGTGAAGATCGACGAGACCGCCACGGCGAGCTTCGCCGACTGGCCGAGCGGGCTCGTGCTCGAGCCCGGCGACACCATCACCTTCTTCGGCGCCGAGAGCAGCGAGAAGATCACGATCATCAAGAGCACGCCCGAGCTCGAGCACAAGAGCCGTCAGACGGTGCTCGAGGCCAAGCACCTCTGGAAGGCGCACACGAAGACCGGCAGCACGGTCTGGTTCCGCGAGGGCTGAGGGCGGGCGCGCGGCCCGGCGGGCGCGCGCGCTACGACGCGCGCGTGCTCACTCGTCGCCGGCGGAGAGCTCGGCCTGGGCGACGCGCACCTTCGTCTTCGGCGGGCTGACGATGAAGGTCACGATGCGCTCCTTCGCCTCGAACTCCTGCCGGTAGATCTCCGCGGAGCGCTTGTATTTGAAGGGGCCGACGCGCACGCGGTGCCACACGCCTCGCCCCTTCACCTCGGCCGACTCGGTGTAGGCGCGGTGGCCGCGTCGGCGCAGCGCGGCGGCGAAGGCCTCGGCCTCCTCGGCCTTCTTGAAGCTGCTCACCTGCAGCTGGAAGCCGCCCGGCGCGCCGGCCTCGACCTCGGCGCCCGTCTCGCGGGAGACCTGGCGCGCCATCGTGGTGAGCGAGTCGGCGTGCGGGACGAGCTCCTTGCCGGCGGCGGCGAGGATCTGCGAAGCCGGCAGCGGCACGACGGGCAGCGAATCGGCGGCGGCCGGCGGAGCGGTCGGGTGGCCGGGCGGGAGCTGGAACTCCTCGTCCTGCTCGGGCGCGGCCGGCGCCGCGCCGCGCACCGCCTCGAGCGCCGTCGTCGGCCGATCGGTGCCGGCGAGCAGGCCCGGGAAGGTCACGTCGATCCCCGGGCGATCGTTCGGAGCGGCCTGCGGCTGCGAGCGCGACTTCTCGACGAGCGCGCCGAGCGGGTCGACGGCGCCGCTCGCCTCGCTCACCGGCTTCTTCATCAGGACCACGCTCGAGAGCACGATGCACGCACCTCCGAGCGAAGCCAGCAAGAGCGCCCCGAGGCGCGACGAGCGCTGCGGCCCGTCGGACTCCTGGATGTCGTCGAGGTTCTTGAGCTGGCTCTGATCCTGGCGGCTGGTGTTCATGCGTCGTGCCCTTCCGAGTCTTTCTCGAGCCTGTCCATGCGTTCGAGCGCGGTGATGCCGAGCAGCGAGAGCCCGGCTCCGTAGGTGGTGCGGATCGCCTCGATCCAGAGCAGACGCGCGAGCGTCTTGTCGCGATCCCACGAGGCCTCCCAGCCCGGCTCGGCGAGCAGCGTGGCGGGCGGCAGGATCGGATCCTTCTCGGCCTTGAGGCGCGTGAAGTAGCTCTGGAAGGCCTGCGAGAGCTCCTGGACGTAGTAGACGACCAGGTGCGGCTCGCGCCGCTCGCTCGCCTCGCGCAGCACCTCGGGGAAGCGCCCGAGGTGACCGAGGATCGCGAGCTCGTCCGGGTGCGTGAGCCTCGCCGCGAGGTCTGGCCTGTGCAGCGGAACCTCGAAGCCGCAGGCCTCCTTGGCGCGTCGCAGGATCGACGAGAGGCGCGCGTAGCCCATCTGCAGGTAGAAGACGGGGTTGTCGAGCGAGGCCTTCTTGGCGATCTCGATGTCGAGGTCGATCGACACGTCGGCGCGACGCGCGAGGTAGAAGTAGCGGAGCGCGTCGGCGCCGGCGCCCTTGCGCTGCATCGTCTCGTCCACCTCGTCGACGACCTCCTCGATCGTGATGAGGTTGCCGAGGCGCTTGCCCATGCGCACCGGCTTGCCGTCGCGCAGCAGGTTCACGAGCTGGTAGAGGATCGCCTCGTTCTTCTCGGCGGGCAGGCCGAGCGCGACGAGCGCGGCGCGGATGCGCGGCACGTAGCCGTGGTGATCGGCGCCGAGGATCGTCACGAGGCGGTCGTAGCCGCGCGCGACCTTGTCGGCGTGGTAGGCGATGTCGCTCGCGAAGTAGGTGTAGTAGCCGTCGGTCTTCTTGACGACGCGGTCCTTGTCGTCGCCCTCGTCGGTCGAGCGGAAGACGAGCGCGCCGTCCTTCTGCTCGAGGTAGCCGCGGCGATCGAGCTCGGCGAGCGCCGAGGCCACGCGGCCCCAGCGGTGCAGGCTCTCCTCCGAGTAGAAGGCGTCGTGGCGCACGCCGAGGCCGGCGAGCGTGTTCTTGATCCCGGGCAGCGCGCTGGAGCCGGGCACGCCGTCGAGCACGCGCGTGATCGCGAAGCGCGCGAGCGTGCCGTCGTCGTCGCTCTCGAAGAGCTCCGGCTGGTGCTTCACGAGGTAGTCGGCGAGCTCCTTCACGTAGTCGCCGCCGTAGCCGCCCTCCGGGGCAGGCTCGCCCTTCGCGGCTGCGCGCACGCTCGTGGCGAGCAGGCGCACCTGGTTGCCGAAGTCGTTCACGTAGTACTCGCGCACCACGCGGTGCCCTGCGGCCTCGAGCAGGCGCGCGATCGCGTCGCCGAGGATCGCGCCGCGACCGTGCGAGATGAGCAGCGGGCCCGTCGGGTTGGCGCTGACGAACTCGAGCAGGATGCGCTCGCCCGTGCCGGAGGCCGCGCGCCCGTAGCCCGCGCCGGCGCGCAGCACCTCGGCGAGCACGGCCTGGTAGAGCGCCGGGTCGAGGCGCAGGTTGAGGAAGCCCGGTCCGGCGATCTCGACCGTACGCACGCCGGCCTTGCCGCCGAGCTCGGCCGCGAGCGCCTCGGCGATCGCGCGCGGCGCTTTGCCAGCGGGCTTCGCGAGCACCATCGCCGCGTTCGTGGCGACGTCGCCGTGCTCCGGGCGCTTGGGCTTCTCGACCGCGTAGCCCAGCGACCTCGCTTCGCGCGGGAGCTCGCCGCGGTCGACCAAGTGACCGATCGCCGAGTCGAGTAGTGTCCGGACCTGCTCGTAGACGCCCATTGCCTGTTTCCTCCGATACGTCGGCCGACTCGAATCGGCCAAGAATTCGAACTACAGTATCCTACATCCTGCGCACACCGGGCCCGCCCTGCGCCGCGCGCTCGGCCACCTGGCTGATCTGCGAGGCCTTCCAGCGGGTCTCTTCGACCTCGCGCGAAGGATCCGAGTCGGCCACGACGCCTCCTCCGACGAGGTACTCGCCTCGCCCCGAGGCGTCGAACACCGCGCAGCGGATGGCCATCGAGAGGCGCAGCGCTCCGCCGTGCGCGAGGTAGCCCAGCGCGCCGGTGTAGAGGCCTCGTCGGCGCGGCTCGAGCGCTCCGATGACCTCCATCGCGCGCACCTTCGGAGCGCCGGTCACGCTGCCGGAGGGCAAGAGCGCCGCGAGGACCTCCGCGCGCGATACGCCGGGGCGCACGCTGCCGCTCACCCGCGCGACGCGGTGATGCACCGTGCGGAAGCTCTGCACCTCCGGCTCGCCCGCGACGCGCACCGAGCCCGGGATCGAGACCCGCGCGAGATCGTTGCGCTCGACGTCGACGATCATGCTGAGCTCGGCGCGCTCCTTGGGGTCGGAGTCGAGCTCCTCGCGCAACGCGCGATCGACGGCGGCGTCTGGGGCCCGCGGCCTGGTGCCCTTGATGGGCTCCGTCGAGAGCTCGCTGAAGCTCGAGCGCGAGGCGTCGGGCAGCGCGTCGAGGAAGAGCTCGGGGCTCGTCGAGAGCACACGCGCACCCGACGCGAGCGAGAGCAAGGCGCCGAAGGGCGTCGGAGAGGCTCCCGAGAGGCGCGCGAAGAGCTCGAGGTAGACCCGTCCGTCGGGCGCGGCGCCGCCTGCGCCACGGACGCAGAGCTCGATCGCTCGCGCGAGGTTCACCTGGTAGAGGTCACCCGCCACGACGAGCTCGATGGCGCGCTCGATGCGCGTCTGGTGCAGCGCGAGCGACTCGGCGTCCTCGGCCTCGAGGGAGAGCTCGACCTCGCCGCGCGCCGCTCCGTCGAAGAGCGCGGCGGCGCGCACGGCCTCGGGCTCGCTGCGCGCGACCGCGTAGACCTCGCCGCGCTCGTGGTCGACGACCGCCATCGCGCCGAGCTCGATCCACTCCACGTCGCGCACCAGCGGCTCGGCGCGGCGCTCCTCGCTCGTCCAGCGAGGGCGCTCGAGCCCACGAAAGGCCTCGTAGGGCAGCACACCCACGAAGCGCGGCACGTGCTCGAGCTCGCCTCGCTCGAGCGCGGGCGCTCCCTCGAGTGGGTCGAGCGCGCGCGAGCTGCCGACGGGATCCCAGCCCACGTAGGAGTAGCGCCCGAAGGCGCGCCCCGGCTCGGTGGACGCGAGCACCGTGAGCCCGGGCCGCTGGGCCACGCGCGCGGCGATCGCGAGCGGGTCGGCCGGAGCGCGGATGCGAGCGGCGTGCAGCACGGCGTCGGGACCGTTACACCAAGGCGGGGCGCGCTGGTGGGGCTTCGAGCGAGGGATCGACTAGTCTCTCGCGCGATGTCCCGCCTCGGCTCCTCCCCTCGGCTCGGCGCAGCCTTGCTGTGCGGCGCGCTCGCGGCCTGCGGCGAGCCCATGACGCTCTCGCTCGTGGTGACGCCGGGCCACGAGGAAGACGCGCTGTCGCGCGCGCCTGCGGTGGCCACGATCGAGATCGTCGCCAGCTCGCCGGACGGCGAGATCCTGCGCACCGCGTCGGCCCCGCCGGGCGGCAGCTTCGACCTGGGCGAGGTCCCCTCCACGCAGCTGCTCGACTTCGAGCTGCGCGGGCTCGACGCCGGAGGCCAGCTCGTCGCGCGCGGGCGCAGCGTGACCGTGCCGATCGGCGCGATCGACGCGGACGCCGGCGTCGAGCTGCCGCTGTTCCTGCAGCGCCTCGGTGAGAGCGCCAGGCCGCCGGGCGCGCTCTCGGTGTCGCACCTGCGTGCGCCCGCCGCGATCTTCGGGGAGCGCTACGTGCTGCTCTCCGGCGGAGAGCGCGCGCTCGACGCCTCGGGCGCCGAGGTCGACCGAGCCTCGAGCGCCTTCTACGACCTTCTCGCCTGGGGAGGCGCCACCGGCGGCGCGCTGCCTCGACGAGCCGCGTCGCTCGTCGTGCGTGGATCTTCGGTGCTGCTCATCGACGCCTCGGGCGCGAGCTGGGTCGATCTGTCGACGGGCACGAGCAGCGAGGCGGCTGCGCCGCCCGGCCTCGACTTCGCCGACGTGGCGGGCGGCCGCACGATCGACGGCCTCGCGGGCCTGAGCTTCGTCGTCGGCGCGACGCGCGACGGCGCGCCGACGAGCGCCGTGCTCGTGGTCGACGAAGCGGGTGGGCTCGCCGCCGCCTCCCTCGGCACCGCCCGGAGCCGAGCGGGTGCGAGCTTCGTCGCGACCCGCGGCCTGGTGGTCACCGGGGGCAGCGCGCTCGGAGCAGGCGCCGAGCTCGTGTCGAGCGACGGAACGAGCACGCAGCCCTTGCCCTACGCGAGCGACGCCACCACCGGCGCCGCTGCGGTCGCGCTCGCCGGCGGTGGCGTCGTGCTGCTCGCAGGTGGTCGCCTCGCCGGCGTGGCCGCGCCGACGCGCACGCTGGATCTCGACTGCATCGCGAGCTGCGTACCCACCGTGCTCGACGAGCTCGCGGTGCCGGCGCTCGCCTCGCGTGGGCTCGGCTACGAAGCCGCGACGACGACCTTGCTCGCGGGAGAGGGCGACGACGGCGAGACCCTGCTGTTCGAGCTCGAGCCCACCGCCTCGCCGCCCGTGCGAGCCTTGCCGCTGCGCGAGCGCAGGAGCGGCGCCACGGTCGCGCCCGCGCCCAACGGCACGCTCTTCGTGCTCGGCGGCGAGCTCGTGGGCGGAGGCGCGGCCCTGCGCGTCGAGAGCGTCTTCCCTCGCTGAGCTCGCGTCGCCGAACGGGGGGGCGCGCCGCCGCCGCGCGCGTCCATCGGCCGGCTCAGGACGAGCCGGGCGGCACCGAGACGAGCTCGAAGGGCGTGACGACCGCGTCAGCCAGGGGCGCCACGGCGCGCGCTCCCGGCCACACGACGACGCGCTCGAGCGAGCCCGAGCCCTCCACCAC